>Ga0193753_10003340_pt1 | contig 11930 bp, 8 predicted proteins | sample H1c2metaG_FD_144925 | JGI IMG/M metagenome (GOLD analysis project Ga0193753, IMG submission 144925) | Soil microbial communities from a riparian zone of the East river system, Colorado, United States - H1c2 | ecosystem: Environmental > Terrestrial > Soil > Riparian zone | place: USA: East River... | reverse complement strand
AAAGCGAAAGCACTTCAAGTTTTTCTGAATGCTCCTCTGTTACACGCCCTGCCACGGAGAATCCAAGCACAAGCGAAAGCATGATAAGACCCACCACAACGTGAGTGGCATGAAGACCAACCAGTGAGTAATAGGTCGTTCCGAAGAGATTCGTTTGTATCGTCAAACCCTCGTCATGGATCAGGTGGTACCATTCCCGCCCTGTCGTTACGAGAAAGATCAATCCAAGCAGAACGGTACTTGCCAAGTGGATCGTGCAGTTACGGAGATTCTGTTTCCGCAGCGCGCTAACCGCGAAGTGAACTGTAATGCTGCTCGAAAGCAGGCAGATAGTGCCGAAGATAGGAAGTTCCAGCACCTGCGCCGGCGTCGGCCCACTGAGACTCTTGCCGATGTAGAAGATATACGCGACGACGAATATGATGAAGATCGCTGCTTCGGCCACGATGAGGCAGGCCATCCCCACCGTTCCCCGGTAGGGCAGCGTCCACGGCGTCTCCATCGTTCCATCAATCGGAATAGCGCTTGTAGTCTTCATCATTCGTAACCCGAGTTCAGGATGTTTCAAGTCCCACAATGGTCGACGGCTGTTGACCGTAGGCTCAACCGCAAAGTTGTACGACGGCGGCGGTGATGGAGTAGCCCACTCCAGCGTCCAGGCATCCCACGGATCGTGGTTGGCCACTTCGCCGCGAAAATAAGAGTTCACCAGGTTGTAGACGAAGCAGAGCGTCGCGATTGTCTGGAAGATAGCCCCGATGCCGACGATGATATTCCAGCCCTCCCACCCACGTCCTGCCTCGTAGGTATAGATACGTCGCGGCATACCGAGCAGGCCTGGAACATGCATAAAGTCGAACGTGAGGTGAAAGCCGATTACGAAGAGCCAGAAGTGCCATTTGCCCAGCTTCTCGCTCATCATCCTGCCGGTGACCTTGGGATACCAGTAGTAGAAGGCCGCGAAGAGTGCAAAGAGAATTGCGCCGACCAGAACATAGTGGAAGTGTGCGACTACAAAGTAGGAGGCGCTAAGCTGCCAATTGAAGGGAGCAGCGGAGAGCATGATGCCGGTCAATCCGGCGATTAGGAATTGGAAGAGGAAGCCAATGCAGAACATCATCGGCACCGCGAAGATCACCTTGCCGCCCCAGATCGTCGCGAGCCAGTTGAAGATCTTGATGCCGGTCGGCACCGAAATCACCATCGTGGCAAAGACGAAGAACGTATTGCCAGCCGGTCCCAATCCCACAGTGAACATATGGTGTGCCCATACGCTCAGGCTGATAAAGCCAATCCCTACCGACGCTGCCACCATCGCCGGATAACCGAAGATGGCCTTGCGCGAGAAGACGGGGACAATCTCGTTGACAAACGCGAACGCTGGCAGCACAAGCACATAGACCTCGGGATGCCCGAAGATCCAGAAGAAATGCATCCACAGCACAGCCGAGCCACCAGCTTGCGTATCGAAAAAATGTGCGCCAAGATAGCGGTCAAGCGTCAACATAATCTGCGCTGCGGTCAGGGGGCTGACGGCAACAAACACCAGGCTGGCCATCACAAGGTACAACCAGACCAGCAGCGGCATGCGGCCCATCGTCATGCCCTTGCACCGCATACTGAGGATGGTGGTAACGATGTTCAAGGCTGTTCCGATCGACCCAACGCCGCTAAGAAAAACCGCAAGTGTCCAATAGTCGGTACTATGGCCGGGGGAGAATATCTTCGCGGTTAGCGGTGCATAGGCGAACCAGCCAACGTCAGGGGCAGAACCCGCAGCGTAGAGTCCGCTGCCGCCTACGAAACTGAAGTACAGCAAGAACCCCGCAAAAGCGGATATCCAGAAGCTGAATGCATTAAGACGAGGAAACGCCATATCCCGCGCGCCAATCATCAACGGAATCAGGTAATTTCCAAAGCCGAATAGGATCGGCATCCCGACGAAGAACACCATCGTCGTGCCGTGCATGGTAAACAGTTGGTTAAAGACCTGCGGTGAAACAAAATGATTGTTGGGAACTGCGAGCTGAATGCGCATCAATACCGCTTCAAAGCCCGCGATGACGAGAAAGATGAGGGCATACACGATATACATCAGCCCGATCTTTTTGTGGTCCACCGTGGTCAGCCACTCGTACACCACGTTCAACGGTGGACGGCCCTGACTCGCCGCCGTCTCATCGATCGCTTGGATTACAGGCGTTGTGGTCATCTCGTCTCTTTCCGCCAAAGGTTAGTGAAGCTGTGTCAGATAAGCGGTAATAACGTCCAGATCGTGATCGTTCAAATGCATCGCCGGCATGAGCGAGCCGGGCTTCATTGAGTTTGGATCATCGATCCACTTTCTTAGGTTCTCCGGTGTGTTCTGAATCGGGCCGGAGGCAATCGTGTCACGCGTTGCCAGATGCGTCAGATCAGGCCCGAAGCGTCCAGTTGCTACTGTCCCTGCGATCGCATGGCAGTTGATGCAGGCGTTATGCATGAAGACAGTTTGCCCTTCGGCGGCAGCCGGGTTCCCGCTGAAATCCTGACGGGCAGGTCTCTTCTGCTGCTCCACCCAGGCCGCAAAATCGCTAGGCGACTGTGCATACACGCGCAACAGCATCTTGGCATGCTGCGTCCCACAGTACTGTGCGCACTGTCCAAGATAAAGACCTGCCTGGGGTGGATCCATCCACATTACATTGACGCGGTTTGGAATCACATCCATCTTGCCCGCAAGGCGCGGCACCCAGAAGCTATGGGAGACATCGGCGGACGACATCGTAAGGTAGGTCGGTGTGGGGCTGCCCGGGTCGCTGATCGGAATATGCAATTCGTTGGCTGTCACGACACCCAGCCTTGGATAGCGGTACTCCCACCAGAACTGATGACCAATGACGGTCACGTCCATCGCGCTGACAGGTTTAGGAATAGCCTCGGTCCCAAGGATGACCCGCGTCGTTGTCAGAAACAGCATCACAACAATGAGGATCGGAATCACAGTCCACGAAAGCTCAATCTGATTGCTGCCGTAGATCTGCGCTGGTTCACGGTCCGAGTCCATGGGTCGATGCCGAAAGCGAATCAATGCATAGAGCAGCAGACCGGCGACAATCAGAAAGATCGCCAGAGTAACTGAAAGCACGAGCATCGATAGGCCAAAGATCGAGTGCGCCGGCGTAGCAGCCGGATCGAAGATATTCGTCGGAGACTGTGCAAACGCTGTACCAGCAAAGAAAGTCGCGCCATACACAGCGAGAACATCCTTCCCCTTGCTGAAACCTGTCGTCGAACATTTACCGAAGTGGGACAAGCTGTCTGACCTCGAATACGTTCTATTTTGAACCGGCTGCCGGGGCCCCACACATCTTGGAAGATGCTAAATCACGGCAATGTCACCGTCGTTCCTTCCGAATTTGTTCGGATTACACAGCCCTATCGTTCGACAATCAGAAATTATCAACCATGGCTCTGAAAAGATACACCAGAAGTATTAGATCCGTTTACTGCATCCGACCTGACAATTTGTTTCCGGGCGCTTTTGTAACCAGTGCGTTGCGTCGATCTAAATCTTGAATTTCTTCCGTTAGAAACAATCCAATCATGATCTACCTTGAGATTTTCCGCAAGCAATTGAATCCCGACAGCTTATAACAAGCGCATTGAGGCAGTAAAAAGGGCGCATCGCAGATGCGATGCGCCCTCCCGAAAAAGAAACGGTTATTTAACCAAAGTCGGAGGCTTCACAGAACCGGTCGCTGCAGCTCCGGTATTCACGCCGTCCATTTGACCTTGGTAAGCGATAATCGTCTTCAGCGTCTCATATGGGACCTGTGACAAAGGCAACAGATGACCATTCACCGCCAGAATAGGAGTCTGGTCGACACCAACATCCTCCCCAAGCTTCATGGAAGCGTTCACCTGGTCCTTTATGGCCTGGGTCGCAGCACAGGCGTCGATGGCCGCGGGATCAAGTCCAGCCTTGGTCACAGCATTTTTCAGCGTCTCATCCCCGGTTTCAGCAGTCAGAGCAGCCTGGTTATCGAACACCGCCGCCGCATAAGGAAAGAACGCATCGTTCTTCTGCTTCTGCACGCAATATCCATACGCTGCCGCCTTGAACGCAAACGGATGAACCTCTACCAGCGGGAAACTCTGGAAGACGATCCGCGCATTTGGGAAGTCCTTGACGATCTGCTCCATCGTCGCCTGCGCCTCCTTGCAATGCGGGCACTGCATATCGGCAAACTCCACCAGCAAGAAGTCCTTGCTCGCAGATCCACGCCAAGCGCCGTCTGCGCGATCCTGTAGCAGCTTGCGGTTGTCCGCAAACGGCGTGGCGCCAAACGAGATCACGCCAGAAGAGTCCGCAATCGCGTGCTTCCCATCGGGAGTAACAAAGAACGCCGTCGACTGCACCTTCGCATTCGGAGACTTGTCCGACACAAATACGACAACCTTGCTCACGCCAGGCGCCGCTGTAGTTTGAATCGCTTCCACACGCCAGATGCGATTCGGGTCATAGCCCCAAAGCGTCTTCAGAAAGCTGTTGACCGTATCGACCGTTGGAGTCGCCGCCGTAAAGAACTTCTGGTTTACAGGAGGAAACGGATCCGCCTTTGTCGTCTGATCCAGTGAATTCAACTGCATCGGGCGGGGAGCTGCCGGAGCTGCCTTCGTAGCTGGTGCCCCCTGGGCTGCCCCAGTCGTTCCTGTCTGCGCTCTTGCTGAAACAACACCGAGCGCAGACGCCAATCCAACCAACATCAACGATGAAATCTTCAAAAGTACCTTCCTCCGCCGCCGCTCTTTGCGCGCAGCACTTCTATTACACCTGAACCTTGACCGCAATGGGAAATCGCCGCCCCATTCCGAACGATTTTCGCGTCACCTTCAACACCAGCGCCGCCTGCTGCCGCTTGTACTCGCTCCGCTCTACCAGCTTCAACAACGATCGAACCAAACCTACATCAATTCCCTGCTCCTCGGCGATCTCTTCCGCAGAGCAATACCTCCCCACATAAGCCTCCAGGATCGGATCGAGCACCTCATACGGTGGCAACGAATCCGTATCCAACTGCTCCGGCCGCAACTCCGCCGACGGAGCCTTCTCAATCGTCGCCCTCGGGATCACCTCACGCTCCCGATTAGCATACCGGCTTAGCGCATATACTTTTGTCTTCATCACATCGCCGATCACCGCCAGCGCACCCACCATGTCCCCATAAAGCGTGCAGTAGCCAACCGACATCTCACTCTTATTGCCCGTCGTCAGTACCAGCGCGCCAAACTTGTTCGAGAGTCCCATCAGCAACGTCCCGCGTATCCGCGATTGCAGGTTCTCCTCGGCTAAACCAAACGGCGTTCCTTCAAATAACCGCTTTAGTGTGCTTTGGTACTGCGCAAACACATCATGGATCGGCAACAGTTCAAACCGCACGCCAAGATTCTTCGCCAACCTCCGGGCGTCTTCAATCGACCCCAAAGAGGAATACTCGCTCGGCATTCCAACACCCAGCACATTCTCCGCGCCCAAAGCCTCCACAGCAATCGCCGCCACCAGCGCCGAATCGATACCCCCGCTCAACCCAACCAGCACCTTTTTGAACCCGCACTTCCGCACGTAGTCTCGTGTCCCCAGCACCAGCGCCTTCCACGTCGAGGCTATCTCATCGACCATGGGATCAATCGCCGCAGCCTCGCCATCCTCTGTATCGAAGAAGACCAGATCCTCCGCGAACGAAGCAGCCTGGGCCACTAGCTGCCCATCCGGACGAATCACCAGTGATGAGCCATCGAACACCAGGCTATCGTTCCCACCCACCTGATTCACCATCGCCACAAAGGCCCCATGTCGCTCGGCCAGCGCTGCCAGCATCTTCTGCCGCACCTGCGGCTTTCCTTGCCAATAAGGAGACGCAGAGATATTCACGATAATCCGCTGGCGCCCCGCCACTTCCTTCGGCTGCGACTCCCACTGCCGCATCAGATTTTCGACCGGATCGACTCGATACAACTGACGAGGCCAGAAACCTTTATCGTTCCACGCATCCTCACAGACAGTTATCGCCAGCGGCTGCCCGTCCACACAAGTCAGCGCTTGTTGTGCCGCGGGCTCAAAGTATCGCTGCTCATCGAACACGTCGTAGAAGGGCAGCAGCATCTTCTGCTGAACAAAGCTCACCTTGCCCCCACTCAGCAGCGCCGCCACATTGCGTACCTGCTTGCCCACCGGTGACGTAGCGGGCATCACTGTCCCGCACAGGATCGCCGGTCGTCCGGGCTCCCCTGTCCATGCAGCGATCTCGGCAATCGCCTCCTCAGCTCTGGCGACAAACGCGTCCTTCTCCAGAAAATCCGCCGGCGGATAGCCACACACAGCCAGTTCCGGAAAGACTGCAAGATCAACACCTTGCTCTCCGGCCCGCGCCGCATACTCAAGAATCTTTCTCGTATTCCCGGCGAAATCCCCCACCGTCGGGTTTATCTGCGCAAGAGCTATCTTCACAGTCTTAAGTCTACCGCTTAGGAGCCCGTCCCGCTCACCACAACCCCTACCGTCCGCGCCAGAATCCTCATATCCAGCCACAGGCTCCAGTTCTCCACATAGGCCGTATCCAGCGAGATATAGCTGTCAAACGACGGATCCTGCCGCGCCTCCACCTGCCACAATCCCGTAATACCCGGTAGCACATCCAGCCGCCGCAGATGCGCCAAATCGTATTGCTCCACCTCGGACGCCATCGGAGGCCGCGGTCCCACCAGGCTCATATCGCCCCGCAGGACGTTATAAAACTGCGGCAGCTCATCCAGCGAATACTTCCGCAGCGTCCGTCCCATACGCGTAATCCTCGGATCATTGGAGATCTTGAACAGCACACTGTCGCGCTCGTTCATATGCTCAAGATCGGCCTTCTGCCTGTCGGCGTCGCTCACCATCGTGCGAAATTTATAACAGGAGAAGGTCCGGCCTTTCCGCCCGATTCGCTGCGCCTGGTAAAAAATAGAACCCTCCGAATCCATCTTCACCGCGATCGCCAGCGCTAGCATCACGGGCGATGCCGCCAGCAGCGCCAGCGACGACAACGTAATGTCCAGCGTTCGCTTCAGCAGAAACGCCCCAATCGGAAATTCGCGCCGATGCAGCGGAATCGTTGGAAACTGACCGATATACTCCACCGTGGCATTCCATGCCAGCCCGTCATAGAGGTCCGGCACCACCCGCACATCGATCCCAGCCGCCCGGGCCTCCTCCACCATATTGATCACCAGCTTCTTGTCTGCAGGTACTGAAAAAAATATCTCATCCACAAACAACGATCTGGCCAGCGAAAGACAATTCCGCACGTCGCCGATTACATCCGTATCTCCGGACGCCGCCTCGCGGTCGGTCAATGCGACGAACCCCTTGAACCTAAAGCCCAGATGCTGCAGCGAATCCAGGTGGTTCCGCAACGCATGTGCGACCCGCCCTGCACCGACGATCAACACATTGCGTGTCTCAATCCCTGCCAGATGGCGGCGGTAAACCATCTTTCGCCATACGGCTCGCCGAATGCACAGCAGAACCGCCGAAAATCCCACCATCAGCGTGACCACGACCCGCGAGATCGACTCGCCATTGGACATATATAACGTCCCGCACAACAACAACCAGGAGGTCATCGTTGCCTGAACCGTCATCCGCTGCTCGTGCAGCCCGCTGCGATTCTGTATCGGCCCATATAGCCCGTACGATCGCATAAAAAATGCCAGGCATATCGCGAACCAGCCCGCGTAGAAGAACAACATACTCGGAGAAGACCGGATAAGGTACGGCAGAACCTGGAACGTCGATATCTCAGCCGGCAGGACAGTGTGTAACCGCAGAGCCATCACGCCTGCAACCGCCACCGTCATAAGATCCAGCGACGCCCACACGACGCTGGTTACGGATGGGCGACGAAAAAGACCAAAACGAGTCGAAGAGGCTCGCCTCTCCTTTGTAGCGCGTTTTCGTCCCGAGATGATTACCTGTTGCAAATAGTCCGGTGTCGCCAAACCAACCCTCTTCGTCGTTATGTTTCCGAAACGCTTATGCCAATGGAAAATTTCAATCACTGCAAAATCAATAGACGACCGGAGGACTATCCAATGTCTTTCGGATATGACCTTTGTTTCCGAAGCAGCCTTCTTGAGGCCGGGGTCATTCCCGTTGAAGAATGCTTGTCGGTGATTCCACCTAGCAACCAAAACGATTGCCTTTTGTGGGGCGAGCAAGCTAACTGATTCACATCTTCATGAGCAGAATTCATACCGGCATCACCAACTCATCCAAGGCCAGAAACTCCTTCAGGATCGGGTCATCGCTCGCTTCCATCTCTTCCATCGTTCCAAAAAAGTGCGCCTTCCCTCCATGAAGAAAGACCACCCGGTCCGCCAGCTTCTTCGCGAAACGCATGTCATGAGTCACAACAATGCTTGTCAGGTGAAGCTGCTCCTTCAACCGCTCGATCAGGTTGCCCAGCAGATGCGCCATCAACGGGTCCACCATGGTCGTAGGTTCGTCGTACAACACGGCCTCCGGCTGCGACGCCAGCGCCCGCGCGATAGCCACCGATCGCTTCATCCCCGTTGACAAGTCCGAAGGCAGCAAACCTTCCATCCCCGCCACACCAACCATCTCTAGCAGTCCTTTCACTACCTGCATAATCTGGTCTTCCGCCAGATCTCCGCGTTCCCGCAGCGGAAATGCCACATTCTCTCCTACCGAAATCGAGTCAAACAACGCGCCATTCTGAAACACCATCGTTACCTTCTGGCGAATCCGCTGCAGCTCTCGCTCGCTCATCCCGCAAATATCTTCGCCCGCGACCATCACCCGTCCCCGGTCCGCTCGCAGAAATCCCATCAAAATCTGCAGCGAGACAGACTTCCCCACGCCGCTTCGTCCCAGAATGCACAGCGTCTCTCCCGGCAGGATAGAAAAGCTCACATCCTCCAGCACCACGAAATCGTCAAACGACTTATACACGTGCTCAAACGAGATATAAGGTCCGGGCTTATTCTTGCGAGCCGGCACAGCCTCCGCTGCAGCCTCGTTCTGCTGTGCCGCCTGGTCCATAAACTCTTCCACCATGGGCGACACATCTGCGGATACGTCAGCAATCAACGGCGCGCTCGCTTCGTCTTGAGGATCCAAAGCATCATCCGAAACGTGCTCACTCCCTTCCTTATCGGTAGCCTCGACGGCCTCGCGCTTGTCCCTCTTTGCCGGATTGTTCTGTTCCACTTCTTCGTGCGGTTCTTCCATTCCGATCCTCTTTCGCCGTATACCCCATTCTGATGCAAGTCGCTGATCTTCGGCGAATCATCGCATCCAGCCTATGTATCCAGAGCACCCACAAAACCCTGCGCCTCCGTAAACTCCTCAGGAGTGTTCAGATTCGCAAACCAGAGCCTTCTCGCCGCATCCTGCTCCTTTGTCAGCTTGCACCAGGGATAGTTCTCCCCTGGCAAAACGGTAAGTTGCTGATCCACACTCCACGGAAGATTAAAGAGCACTCCCGAACTCACGCCAGTCCGTACCGATAATTCCCTCTCCGCCTCCTCGAACACCCGAAACAGCTTGAATCCGCCCTGCTCCATAGCCTGCTTCACGAACGGCAGCACATCTTTATGCAACAAACAGAGGGCCGGCTGGGGACGTTCATCTACGGTCAACATCGCCATCCGCATACCCTCTTTCGCCCTCGCCAACGCCATCGGTACCCACCAGCCCAAAAATGAGGTCGGCAGAAATGGCATGTCGACAGGCATAAATAAATTCCAATCGTACTGAGAGTCTTCGAGCGCTGCTTCGATCCCGCTCAGCGGTCCTCGTCCCTCATGCACGTCACGCACCAGAGGACCATAAACAGCCAGCTCATTTCTATTCCCCAATAGGTGTACCTCGGCGCAGATCCGCTGCAGCTTCACCACTGCGTGCTGCACCAGCGGCTTCCCTGCCAACTCCAGAAGCGCCTTGTCACGGCCCATGCGCGAACTCTTCCCCCCGGCCAGCACATACCCGCCAACTTCAAACGTCACGCCGCACCCAGGCCACTCAAAAACCGCACAATAGACTCAATCCCCCGATAAAAATTTGCCAAGTGAAACTTCTCATTCGGCGCATGGAGATTATCATCCGGCAACCCAAATCCCATCATCACCGTTGGAATCTTCAACTCGCGCACAAAGTCTCCCACGATCGGAATCGATCCGCCCCCACGCACAAACACCGTCTCCTTGCCAAAGACCTCATGCATCGCCTCGGTCGCCGCCTTCACATAGACGTTATCCGTGCTCACGACAATCGGATCGCCCGAGTGAATCATCCGCACCGCGATCTCCACGCCCTTCGGCACAATCGACTCGACATAAGCCTTGTACTTAGCAAAGCTTTCCGCCGGAGTCATATCCGGAACCAGACGCATACTCACCTTCGCCATCGCCTTCGCGGGGATCACCGTCTTCGCACCCGCTCCAATAAACCCACCCGGCATTCCATGGACATCGAGCGTTGGCCGCGCCCACGTCCGTTCCAGCACACTATACCCCGGCTCACCTGTCAGCGTCACCGACCCTACCTCCGTCTGCCGATAGTGCTCCTCATCAAAAGGCAGAGCCCGCCAAGCCTTCAGCTCATCCGCAGTCGGCTTGGCGACGTGCTCATAAAACCCCGGAATCAGAATCTGCCCCTCCGCATCCTTCAGCATCGCAATCACCTGCGACAGCGCCACAAAAGGATTCGGCGCCGCCCCGCCATACATCCCCGAGTGCAGATCCGTCCGTGCCCCCCGCACCTCAATCTCCGTATAGATCATTCCGCGCAACCCAACACACAGCGTCGGCAGCTCCGGAGCGAACATCTCCGTATCGCTCACCAGCGCAACATCCGCCTTCAGCTGATCGCCATGTTCCCGAACGAACCTCGCAATTCCCTCGCCTCCAACTTCTTCTTCCCCCTCAACGATCACCCGAACATTCACCGGCAGCTTCCCATCACCAGCAGCAAATAGCGCCTCTAGCGCCTTCACATGCATCCACATCTGCCCCTTGTCATCGACAGCCCCCCGCGCATAGATATTCCCATTCCGCTCCGTAGGCTCAAACGGCGGCGACTTCCACTCATCCAAAGGCTCCGCCGGCTGCACATCATAGTGTCCATAGCAAAGCACCGTGTCAGCACCTTCCGCATGCAGCCAATCCGCATAAACCAGCGGATGTCCAAGCCTTGCAGGCACCAATAGCGCATTGCCTATCGCATCGGCAATCACCCGCTCTTCCGTACTTGTCTCAATCAGTCGCACATTCTCCATCCCAATGCGCTTCAACTCAGCCGCAACAAACTCAGCCGCAGCACGAACATCCTTAACATGCTCAGGCAAGGTAGACACCGAAGGAATCCGCAACAGAGCCTTCAGCTCCTCCAGAAAACGAGCCTTGTTCTCCTGAGCAAACGCAACCGCCCCCGCAACACCATTTGTCGTCACTGATCCACTCCCGAAACAGCTTCTCTCGCCTCTCGCATCAACGCGCGAAGCGAACCACAAGTATATGAAACATACGCCACCGCATCCATCCCGACTTCAGGCGCTTTGATTCGCCCTTCAAGGAGAGCGTAAACTTCCTGACAACGAAGGAGCGTCCGAACATGACAACCAATCAGCGAGACGGCACCATGATCGACAAACTTGCGCATTTCGACCTGCTCAAGGAGATAGCCGACTCCGAGCAGAACAAGCCATGGCAATCTGGCCACTCCGCCAAAACTCTCTTCAAAAAGCATGACCTCCGAGTTGTCCTCATCACCATGCAGGACGCCGCCCGCATGAAGGAGCACCACGCCGACGGCACCACCTCCATCCACGTTCTCAAAGGCCAGGTACGCCTCACCCTCCACGGCCAGGCACACGATCTCCACGTCG
>Ga0193753_10003338_pt1 | contig 11931 bp, 22 predicted proteins | sample H1c2metaG_FD_144925 | JGI IMG/M metagenome (GOLD analysis project Ga0193753, IMG submission 144925) | Soil microbial communities from a riparian zone of the East river system, Colorado, United States - H1c2 | ecosystem: Environmental > Terrestrial > Soil > Riparian zone | place: USA: East... | reverse complement strand
AGATAAAGGCATCTGAAGAGGCCGAGGCAAGGCTGGAAGAAATCAGGCTGCAAGCCGTTGGCAAACTAACAATTGAGGAGCGTAAAGCTCTGGGGATCAAATGAACTTCGATCAATGGTGGGAAGTCTATGCTGAGAGGGCTCAGCTGAGTCAGATGGATGAAGCCATCTGTGATGTGTGCAAACAAGGAGCGCAAGCTGCTTGGAAAGAAGTTATGTCGATGCCGTGCTGAAGTGGCGTCTGCACAAATGGCGCTTCTTAAGCTGGCTGCATAGGAGGAAGCATGAATTACGACTACGTTGTAGAAAAGCAAGAACGTGACGGCACATGGAGCCTGCTAGGAACGCACGCTTCGGAGCGTACAGCACTGGCACATAAAGAAGAAGCTCAACATCTTCTGGACAGGCCGATTCGCGTGAGACTGTCCAATGCCCACTGTTGATATAGGGCTGGGAGTATTACATGTTGCTACTGGCACGTTTTTCACTATCACTGGAGCACGGAAAATCTTTGTACCGCGAGTACATGCTCGCGTTGCAAAACTATTCAAGAAGCTCGGTGTTGGAGGAAGATTTGTCGAATGGGCCGTCCCTGTCGGGGAGTTTTCTGCTGGATTGGGGATACTCACTGGCACCCTCACACCCGTGGCTGCCGCTGGCGCTCTGGTCATCACTGCTGGCGCTTACTACCTTGATACGTTACCTGAGGTCAAGGCAAAGGTTCCTTCGGGTGTTTGTGATTGGGTGGCGAAGGCTCTCTGTACTCCAGAAGGCCAGCTACTTGTTATTCTTTCCGCTCTGATTTTCACAGGTTCTGGAAAATACACGTTTTGGGCCTTATTTTCATGAAAAATAACACGTTAGAAGTAATGGCATTCAAGCGTGAAGTTTTTGCCGAACGTGCATCTTCGCTGCCTGTGGCAGCGGGCTGGTGGCCCACCAACCAACTCGCACTCGAATATGCGGTGCGGAAAATAAACGAATTGAGGAGGAAATATGAGCTTAGGTAACAAAGTGGACGAAGACAAAGACCTCACTCACTACCATCAGTGCGGGGCGTGCGAACTGTCAATCAGGGTTGTTGATCCTGTGAAGGCACAAGAGTACATGGCTGGATTGAAAACACACACGGTTGATCCTGATTTGCCGTATTGTGAAGCAGGTGCTCTGTACACAGGCCCGTCGCCTTTTCTGAAGGCTATCGGAGAGGGCTGTGGACACGTGTGGAAACACACGGCACGTGCTGGTGAGCACAGTATGGAGGCGCACGACTGTCCTGCGTGCGGTGCTCCGAACGGCTTCCGTCTTTACGGTCTTGACTTGGAGAAGCTCGGTGTCGCACTGGACAAGGTTCAAGAGTTCCCTCGCGCAGCTTGAGGAATTCTGCAACAAGAACGGCTACACCATAAACCGTCTCTATCTCAGCTTCGATCAGCCTATTCTGCATGTGTTAACGGCTGAGGGCGCGATGGGTGTGGTGAAGATGTGGGATAATGCTGTTACGTTTGTGGCAACCAGCAAGAAGGAGGTGAAGTGCAAAAGCTAATACGTAAAGCGAACGTAGTCACCTACTGGATTTGTGACCATCTGGTTGGGGAAGATCACACACACAAACATAGGTGTGTGGTTGGGCTGGTGTTCATGGTGGCCGGTGTTGCCATTGCTCAGAGTGCAGCTGAGATTCACTTTCCGCTTGCTCACAGCATTGGTGACGGTCTTGGGTATCTGCTTCATGGCATCGGAACGTTTCCGTATGTCGAAGCCTTGGTGCCTATCATGACCACTCTCAAGAACAGGCTCAGTGATGAATGAGCTACGGCTGTTAGCTGTACTAATTGCACTGGCAGTGTGTATGGGCGGTACTATGATGGAATGCCACAAGCATAAACATCGTATGCCCTTGCTGTGGACATACCTATTCGGTGTGCTCACGCCCGTGTTTGTTTACCTACTATTGGAGAATTAATAACATGTGTCTTACTGTGAAAATGACGTACACGGCACCGCCGGTGTCAATTGCGAAGAGAGACATCGCGGTGTATAAGAAGCTTCGCGTTAAGAACAATATGAGTCCCATCAAAGACCATCGCTACAGAGCCGGTGTGCTCAAGAAGAAGGTGGAACTGCGGCCCGATATTATCGGACGGATAGAGGAAGGCTACCACGCCTACACCAGCTTGAGGAAGGCTAAGGGTATGCTTTTCAATTGGGACCCCAAAAAGCCTACCTACAAAATCGTTAAGATGATTATCCCCAAGGGTGCTGGCTACTATCGCGGTGTGCGCGGCGACATCGTTGCCGAGCAGCTGTTCACCGGCACTCTTGAAGCCGTTGCCTAATATCGTCCTTATTCGGGGCCTTCCCGGCACCGGAAAGAGTACGCTAGCTAAGAGTGTATTTCCAGACTGGCTTCATTTCGAGAACGATATGTTCTTGATGAAAGACGGGAAATATGTGTTCTCTACTGCTCGTCGTAAAAAAGCAGTCAAAGAATGCGTAGCAGCCACTGAAGCGGCCATGAAGAACGGCCATAACATTGTCGTGTCCAATTGCTTTCTTGACAGACGTAGCATGGATGCGTACTACGAGCTTGCCGGGTTGTACAACTACAATCTCTTCGAGAAAGTAGCTGATGGTAAGTTTAACAACGTGCATGGTGTGCCAGAAGAAACACTGGAAATCATGAGGAAGCGTTGGGAAGATTGAGTCTGAAAAGAAGGCACCGACTCAGGCGCAAGCTCTATCGTAGGGACGGTATGGCTTGTGCTTGGTGTGGCGTAGCCTTGTCTCCAGATGAAGCTACGTTTGACCACAACAAGCCTACATCTAAAGGAGGCTCAAGCCGACAGTCTAATTTGGTGTGCTCTTGCAGTCTGTGTAATGGTGACAAAGCAGACTTGTCAGGAGAGGAATACATGGTATGGATTAAACAAGCATTGGAGTTGAAAGTTGCATGAAGAAACTACAGCCACAACCGGGAATCAAATCGTTCGCCGATGTACAAATCGGGGAGCTATTCCGAGGACTCAGGTCCGAGCGCATCAAGGACGGGCAAGAGGAAGTCAGCAAAGGCAAGTGGGTTGTAAAGTGGCGCGAGGTGGCTTCTGCTGGTCTGTACATAAAGGTTGGCAGCTGTATAGCTGTTGACATTGCTCACGGTAACAAAGACTGTGTGTTCAGCCTCAAGCTGCCGTGTCGTGTACTACCGAAGGTTGTTGATGCTTCGCATCTCGATACATACATCGTCTATCACAGGAACCAACCTCATGTGTCTTAATACCAACCAGCCGTTTCCGTTCGTTGCTTTGCGTGACAAGAAGGTTTTCAAGGTGGTGCGTAAAGGGAATACATATAGGATGGAAAACCTTTCTCCATTTTTCTCGCTTCTTTACAGAGAGAATTGTGGATACGAAGCAAACTTGAAAGCCACATTTGCACCAAGATACTGGAGTATGTTCGAGATTAATGAAGGGCTACATGCATACACCAGCAAGTGGCGTGCCGAGAAATGGATTGGAAAAAGCCACTACGAATACAAAGTGGTTGAGGTTACTGTCCCTAAAGGCGCGCTGTATTACAGGGGCGGGGGCGGAGAGATTGTTTCTAACAAGCTCGTAACCAAATCTTTGGAGGCTGTTCTTTGAACTACCTAATCTATCGTGACGGCGACGCATCGCCGCCTGACATAGTGGCACAGATGAAGCAGCCTATGGAGGCTGTGAAAATCAAAACGCCGGAATTCTCTAAGCTGAAAGGGCCGGGGCTAGCTGTACGCTTCGGCACCACAGCTACGATTCCCAACTGGCGTGAAGAGAAGCTGAAGGTTGTCAATCGAGCAGAGGCAATCCATGCTGGCTTCGAGAAGGCCAGTGCTCGTCGTTTGTTCATGGCAGCAGGCGTTCTTACGCCTGAAACATGGTTTGACGAGGAGCTTGCTCCGCGTCCCTCTCCTGCCAAGCCTTTGATTGTTCGGCCCGCAACGCATGGCCGGCAGTCCGACTTCTACGTGGCGAAAAGTCCACGCGAACTGATTGAGGCAGTAGCCAAATGTGGGCAGGGCTATTACATCAGCGAGTATATCCCTAAGGTCAAGGAATACCGTGTGCATATTGCACAGGGACGAGTGCTTGCTATCACGGATAAAATTCCTGATAACGTGAAGGAATATGCGTGGGGCGTGCGTGGTATTACGTGGACTAACGTGCGTTGGAGCGAGTGGCCGTTGAAGGTTGCTGCGGAAGCGATTGCAGCTTCCTTGTTGCTGGGATACGATTTTTCAGCTGTGGATGTAGTTGTTAATGAAGACGGCAGTCCGTATGTACTTGAAGCCAACTCGGCTCCTCATCTGTCCTACTACGAAGCAGAAACCTATGCCCGATACTTCGATTACATCATCGTGAATGGCAAAGGCGATTTGCCTGAAATCAAGGGCAATACGTGGAAGCACTTCATTCATCCTGCTAACACGCCCGACGCAATCGTCTGATGGAACCAAGGATTGCTGTATATCGTATTAGGGATGACAAGACGGGGCAGGCCAAGTTTGGCCACATCTGGATGAAGACGCACACCAAGGCGTTGGAAACCATTCACGAGAAGAAGCTAGTTGATAAAGGAGAATCTCTGGATGGTGTATGGACCAGCGACTGGCGCGAACCCACCAGTGAGTATGTCACCATCTTCGGTGAAGACTTGGAGCCAGAGCTGGACTATGCCAAGAACCTACGAGAGCGGCTGCTCAAGAAGGCTGGCACTAACAAGGGTATGAGCAAGAAACAACGACTGAAGCAGATTCAAGATGCACTGAAAAGCTGGACTGATCCTACGTGTGCTACAGGCACGTGCGGAACGCCGTCCAAGAGTACGAACAAATATGTGGACAAGGGCATTGAAGCTATGTCTACTAGCCCATCACCTACGGGGTACCAAGCTCCGTATAACATCGTTTATGCACCGGAGAATGGTCTATGACACATCTGATTGACGTTGGTGCCGATCCTGAGGTATGGCTCACTAAGAATGGGCTGATTGTGCCCAGCGTGGGCCTCATCAAGGGCACAAAAGAGAAGCCGTTTGTGGTGGAAGGTAGCAAGGTGGGCCTTACACTGCAAGAAGATAACGTATCTGTGGAGCTGGGCTGGAAGCCTGTCAAGGTGGATAAGTTTACCAACACGGCTACCTCAGCATTTTCTGAAGCAGAAACGTGGGTAAGGAATAACATCGGTGAGGAATACGGGCTGCTTGCAAATAAACCAGACCACATCTTCTTGCCTGAAGACTTGGTAAGCGAGCAGGCTCAGGTGTTCGGCTGCTTGCCAGATCAGGATGCCTATCTGGAAGGTACGTTCCGTACACCTATTGATCCCAAGGACGGGAGTTTGGGCATCGGCAATCACCGATTTGCTGGAGGGCATATCCACTTAGGGTATGATAAAGCCAACGCTCAGGTTCCTCCGTTCGCTTTGGTGCGTATGCTGGACTGGTACTACCTGTATCTGCTGTACGATGGATATGACAATCAGGGCAGCAGACGTAAGCTGTACGGCCAGCCGGGCATCTATCGAGACAAGCCATATGGTGTGGAATACCGTACTCCCGGTAACTTCTGGCTGTACAACCCCTCACGCATGCAGAGTATGGCTTCGTTTGCACAGATGTGTTTGAACAAGCCGCGTGCTACGCAGAAGGCTTTCAAGTCTATCATGTGGGACCGCGTACAGGAGTCTATCAAGACAGAATATTTGAAGGTTGGGTATGGTGAGATTCAGGGTGTGTATGAGAACATCATGTACTCACCGACAGAGGTAACTAACTTCAAGAAGGCTGCATGAATAAATATGATATGAAAGATTTCTTCGCCTACTACGGGCAGAGTTGGTTTCTGCATCCGGGTAGTGGGGAAATCGTGCGAGCAGTGGACTTTGATCCACAGTTGCCCAACAGCACATGGCCACGCCTAAGCTGGGATTTCGTGGCCTTGGTGGTGGACAGCAGCTCTACTACGTCACTCGCAGGGCCGGCAGACGAACCCGTAAAGGGGTAACACCGGAAGCCATTCACATCGAAGTGCCTAACGCTATGAGCATGCTACAGTCTCATCTAGGAAGGCATGTGAATGACGAAATCAGGCTCGACAATCTGGAACTAGTTGAGCAGATTTACAATCCTAAGTTTGTCAACTTAGCTGAAGCAATTGAAAGCTTGCGCACTGACAAGCGTGCTCTTGGATTTGCTTTGTCCCCCAATTGGGCTGTAACTATGGGGTTGTATAAAGATGAGCCGTTCCTACTACACTTCAAGAACATCCGCGTAGGCGGTGGTGATGGTGTTGCGTGGAATTTCTATGACCCAGCAAGCAAGGAGCTGTTCGATGGTTCTTCAATCAGAGGATAAGATGAACGTATTCGTGTACGGCACGTTGAAAAAGGGTGGGCGTTTCCACCATCTGCTAAAAAATCGCAAAGCCAAGTTTGTATCCGCTGCCAAAATCCTTGGCACTATGTATGACTTGGGAGAATTCCCAGCCATCGTGCTGATGGGACACAACGATATTCATGGAGAGCTGTATGAAATCGACGCAGACACACTGCAAGAGCTCGACCATCTGGAGGGCTATCCAAACTTTTATGATCGACAGGTGGTTGCGACGAGCAGGGGTGATGCGTGGGTGTACTTCCACCAGTATGACGAACGGCTGCTCGACACTCCTATAATTCGCTCAGGCAACTGGCCGGTTCAGGTAGAAGAGGAGGATTATGTCTAACGTAGCCGAACGATTCGGCCGACCTCTACACAGGATTGTAGTACCCAGCACAAGGCTGGCCCTACCTTTCGCCAAGGTGGGTGTGGAGATGGAGGTGGAGAACTTCAAACTAACACCTCTCAATACCAAGAAGCTGCTACCGAACTGGGACATGCACACGGATGAGCACTCCATTCGTAACAGTCCTATGGAACTTGTAACGAGGGGCGGGCTGGTAGGCGAAGACCTGCTCAATGAAATCAAACTGTTTTGTGATGTAGCTAACAAGCACAAGTTTTCTGAGGGCTACCCACGAGCCGGCTTGCATCTTCACCTTGATGTAACAGACATGAATGGGAACAACAGCACAGAGATGCTGAATATGATGTCCGCATACATGCTGTTCGAGGATGCAGTGTTTGGGTTTGCTGGAGATTGGCGGAAGACGTGTGGGTTTTGTGACAGCTGGCTTGGTAGTCAGCACGACTACCCCAGCTTGGCTGCTCTGTTGGTAGGATGGGAAGATTGGGAGCCCGCTCGTATGGATTCCCAAACATTCTCCAAATACCAAGCTCTAAACTTCCTGCCTTTGCTGAGGTTTGGTACGCTGGAGTTTCGGCACATGCCCATGACTTTGGACTACGACAGGATTGTGGATTGGATTAACATCTGTCTATGCTTCAAGAGGTTTGGGCTGCAAACCAACCGTACTGCCACAGATATTCTGATGCAAGACGGGCCAGAAGCTTTGATTAATGCTGTGTTCGGGGGCTATCGTACAATCGTAGATCAGTATATCAAAGTGCCAGACTTGTACGAAGCACTGCCCGATGTAATGTCTTTGAAGTTGTGGCAAGTTGCACAGCCTATGGACCCGTGGGTTGGTGCTGACAATCCTCTGTTGGCTGATAAAGAGCGCAACCTGAAACCATATGTCAAGAAGGTAGGACGGTTGCCAGCTAAGAAACCTGTACGTAAACCGCTAGTACCACCTGATGTGGAAGCGGCTATAAACCGTCTTCGTGAATTGCAAGGAGAGTTGTAGTATGTGTGGAATTGTAGGCTTAATCAACGGCGAGAAGGCTAACAAGATTCGTCCAGAAGTACCCCGGTTTCTTAAGCAGGGGCTGCACACCGGCATCTATCGTGGTGTGGACAGCACTGGCATCTTGCGTATCGACAAGGATTTTGAATCAGAGATTCTGAAAACCACCCTCAGTGGTGATGAATTTGGTAAGCAGAGGAAAGTGATTGGTCTGCTCGATGATTCAGCGGATCAGAAGGCTGTTATCATCCATCACCGTGCCGCTACCAAGGGCAGCGTGAGCTGGGATAATGCTCATCCGTTCGAGCATGATATTGATGACAATCGTTGGTTGATTGGTGTACACAACGGCGGTGTTGATTACCGGACACGCGAAGACGGTATTGATTTCTTCGTAGACTCAGATCATCTGTACTACCGCATGACCAGAGATGGAGCGGCTAAAGCTCTCGGCGAAACGCGAGGAGCGTTTGCTCTGGTGTGGGCAGACATGATTACCAAGAAGATTCACATCGCCTCTAACGAGGAGCGTGCTATTCACTTCGCTCCTATCACTGGTGCCAATACCATCCTCATTGCGTCTGAGGCAGCCCACCTGCACTGGCTGGCTAGCCGTAACGGCATCTCGCTCGATCAAATCTACCGACCCAAGGCCGGGCTCATCTATACTTTCGATCCTGCCGGCGATGTGCGTAAGTTTACGGCCACTCCGTTCGAGGTTCCTGTGCGGAAGGAGGTGGTGAAGTCTAACGTGGCTCCGCGAAAAAGCACGTTCAACCCGACAACCCGTAAGCACGAAACGGAAAACGAATCTTTCAAGTTCGAGGACAGCTACGGCCCGAGTGCAACTCAAGCTCTCAAAATCGACTCCGGTCAGGACGTGTTGTTCAACTACCGAACCGCCATCACCAGCGACAAAGCCGACCAGAAGTTTGATGTCTACGGTGAGGTCATGGATGACAATGCGGAAATAATGAAGGCAGTTATTCTTAGTATGCCGCGCACGTTGGTGGATAATGTGCGAGAAGCTAAGGATGTGTATGCTCGCATCATCGGCAAGAGAGATGTCATTGACAAGAAGAGTGGAGTTGTGGTACCCATTCTGTTGATGGCTCCGCCTCACATCATTCTTCGTGACGAAGACCCGGTGGAGAAGTTTGTACGGGAAGTAAGTGAAGATGATGATACAGCCGGTGCTCGTACAGTACGAGGCCCAGAAGGTAAGCAGATTGGACTGGCCAAGTTTCTGAAGGCAGTTGATAAGGGCTGTAGCAATTGCGGAGACAACATCATCGTAGGTGATGCTGATGAGATTGGCTGGGTTAATGGTGAACAGCCTGTCTGCTCTGCTTGCTGCAACACTCTCCTTGATTCAGGATTTACGGTGAACTAATGGACCATAGAATAACAGTCAAAGGCAAGAAGGGTGTAGAGGTTAACTTTACATTCCAGACCGGCTATTTCTACAACAACTGTGCCATCAATACTCTCGGGCAGTTTACTGCCCGTAAAGTAAAGGCTGGTAAACTAACTCAGCAAGAACTTGAAGATGCTGTAGACACGCTGGCTTTCCACAAGTCATTTATCGATATGGGAGGTGTTGGAGGAGGGCCTTCTTGTTGGGTGGTCAGTGCAGGCTTATCGTATGGCTCGGATCAAATTCCTCTGGAAGGTAAGTCCACACTGAAAACCAGCCATGTCATGGCAGCTATGGCTAAGGGTAAGCTTGGTGCATGGGTGAGTACGCCCATCTATGATAACCACGCCCATCCTAATGCTGATAGCTTGCAGGTGTGTATGATTTGGTTTCCTGAACAGCGTGTCAATCACATTCTAACGGACAGGCCGTGGTATCACATCCCTACCAGCAAGATTAGGAAGGGAATGGAAGAAAAATGGTGGGCTCGCACCAAGCAGATGCGTCCGTATTTTCCAGAGACGCTGCATCGTGCGGTAGGTATGGTGCTGAACAACTTCGGATGGACGAGGGCCAACCCAATTGAAGAGGTAGATGTGCCGGCTGAGAAAGCATTGAAGGAGACCGTCAGTGGATGGCCAGACATTGCGTAATGAAGTTTTACTGATCGGAGACAGGCTCCATAACGGAGGTCAGGTCAGTGGTGAGGTTTGTCCCAAATGTCGTGGAGGATTGTCAGGTGAAAAATCACTATCAGTTGTACGCGAGGGCTCTGCTGTCTCATGGCACTGCCATCGTTCAAGTTGTGACTTTACGGGTGCTCATGGTGTACCTCTTACAGAGGAAAGCCTATCTACAGCGGTACCGCCAGCGGCTCGAAGACACTATCCGCCTAAGCTAGTAGGTGTACCCAACAGCATTCTGGATTTGCTGGAAGAGAAGTATCGTATCAGCAGGCAGGATGTTAAGCGACAGGGATTCATGTGGAGCTACATGGACGGCGGCAGGCTGGCTATGCCTATCAAGACTCGATGGATGAATGAGATTGGGCACAGCTTTCGCAGCCTGCGAGGAGCATCACCAAAGAATCGCATCCTGTTGTATGCAGGTGTGGGCAATCCTAGCATGTCGTGGTACATGGGCAAGAACGAAATGGCAGGAGCATTGTTCAATGTTAAGCTACCAGTCGTCGTCGTGGAAGATCAGCTTAGTGCTATCCGTGCCTCCTCCTTTGCAAACTCTGTTGCTTTACTCGGGACTAATCTATCTAATGTCAAGGCTGTCGATATAACCAAGGTGGGGGCTAAGCATGTCATCATAGCTTTCGATAAGGATGCCAGTGCTTCAGCTGCCCGATATGTCCGGCAGTTCAACCCTTTCTTTGAGAAGCTTTCTATGGTACAATTGGAGAAGGACTTAAAGGACAGCACAGATGACGAAATCAGGTCAATACTTAGCAGTGTTGGAGCTTCTTAAACGATCAGCCTACAGGCTGGAGATGGATTGTAATTGTGAAGATTGTCGGAGACTTAGAGACGACATCAATAGCTGGATTGAGGACGATGAATGAATGAAGGCAACCTAGAGAAAAAAATCGTAGCCGCTGCTCTTAAGAGTAGGACTGCTTATGCCCGCATCGCGGCCACAGACACAGATCAGTACACTCCCTACACCGTCCAGCTTCTCAAGATGGCAGGGGAATTCTACGAGAAGGATAAAGACAGTAAGCACGTAGACCCGGAGGTAATAGAGGCTTGGCTTAAGGACCGCATCACCCCCAAGAATCAGGAAATCTACATCACCTACCTGAAGGCAGCCAGCCTGATGGACGTGTCAGCGATAAATATCGCCGACTTGGTGCTGAACGCCAAGCGCACCCAGCTAAAGCAGAGGCTGGCAGCAGCTCTATTGGCGTCAGATGGCGATACGCAAGCCATTGATTTGATTGGGGAATTGACTGTCCTCAACGCTGTTGCGTTCGAGGAAGAAGAGGAAGAGAACTATGTAGGCGTCACTATTGCCGAGCGGTTGAAGAAAGCGGCCGAACAGTTTGGCCGAATCAGACTTCTCCCAAAGGCTCTAGATGCCGCTGTAAAGGGCAAGGCGCGGCCCGGACACCACATCGTCCTGTACGCACGTCCCGAGACAGGAAAGACCGCCCTGACGCTGACGTTGGCGTATGGCTTCTGTCTACAGGGCTTGGACGTAATAGTGTTCGGAAACGAGGAGCCTGTAGGCGACACCATCGAGCGTGCCCAGAGCTGCTTCACTGGCATGACCGAAGAGGAGATGGCTAAAGACCCCATCAAGGCAGAGGAATTGCTGGCCAAGAGGGGCTGGAAACACCTACGATTCATACCCCTTAATCCGGGTACACCAAAGCAGATTGAACGGTATGTGGAACGATATAAGCCTGATGTTATCATCGTCGATCAGATACGCAACCTTATGGTTGGTGGTGAAACGAGGGTCAACCAGCTGGAGATGGCCGCGACGGCCATGAGAAACATCGGCAAGCGCAATGGTGTGCTTGTCGTATCCGTTACACAGGCAGGAGATAGCGCAGATGAAAAGCTGGTACTTACAATGGGTGACATTGACTTTTCCAACACCGGCATACCCGCCACCGCTGATCTTATGTTGGGTATGGGTGTCAACCAACAGTACGAACGCGACGGACTGCGTATGCTTGCTACACCCAAGAACAAAATCGGCGGAAGCCATACAA
>Ga0193753_10003337_pt1 | contig 11941 bp, 13 predicted proteins | sample H1c2metaG_FD_144925 | JGI IMG/M metagenome (GOLD analysis project Ga0193753, IMG submission 144925) | Soil microbial communities from a riparian zone of the East river system, Colorado, United States - H1c2 | ecosystem: Environmental > Terrestrial > Soil > Riparian zone | place: USA: East... | reverse complement strand
CAGCGGTTTGATTTCAAGGACACCGGCGCCAGCTTCGAGCTGGAGGAGACGACGGTGACCATGAAGGCGCCGGCGGAATTTCAACTGAAGCAAATGCTGGAGATTCTGAAGCTGCGCATCGCCAAGCGCGGCATCGATGTGGGCTGCCTTGACGTGAAGGATCCGGAGACCAATCTCGCCCGGGCCAAGCAGCTGGTGATACTGAAGCACGGCATCGATGCCGAGGCCGGTAGAAAGGTCTCGCGCCTGATCAAGGACTCGAAACTCAAGGTACAGGCGCAAGTCCAGGGCGACAAGGTCAGGGTCACGGGCAAGAAACGCGACGACTTGCAGGAGGCGATCGCATTCCTGCGCAAAGCGGAAGTCGGCGTACCGCTGCAGTTCAGTAATTTCCGCGACTAGGAGCCGGCCCGAGTATTCCCGGCGGCGGCGAGCCGCTGATAGTCTTCCGGACTCATGCCCGGCAATTTGCGCACGAACGCCACCACGTTCCAGACCGCGTCATCGTCCAAGGTCTTTTCCCAGGCGGGCATGGCGGACATCTTGATGCCATGCTTGATGATCCAGAACGCGCGCCGCGATTCCAGCATCTCCTCCTGAGCAAGATTCGGCGGATGCGGATAGAGCCCGGTGCGAACCTCTGACTTCGCGATGCCGGGCGCCAGATGGCAGCCGGCGCAGAGCACCGCGTAGTGCTGCGCACCGGCCCTGACCATTTCAGGGGTCGCCGCGAGCTGCGGCTTGATCGATGCCACGCGGGCATCGATGGACCGGTCCCGCAACTGCTCGATGAGCGCCAGCGTCAGTTTGGTATGGTGATCATCGGCGCCGATGTTGTAGAAGCCCAGTTCGACGAACAGCGCGGCGACCCACGCCGCCGAAAAGACCGCGGCGACGGCAATCAGCGTTATCTTGGACCTCCTGCTCATTTGACGACGATGGTCCCCACCATGCGCGGATGAATCGAGCAGGTGAAGTGATACGTGCCGGGCTTGTCGAACTTGAACGAGAAGCTCTCGTCGGTATCCATCGCGCTGGAGCGAAACATTCCGGTATCGCTCACCACGGTGTGGGGTTCGTCGTCCTTGTTCACCCAGGTCACCTTGTCGCCGGCATTGACCGTCAAGGTCGTGGGCATGAACATGAAATCCTTCACTTCGATGCTGTTGGAGACGGCGCCCTCCGAAGCCGCGCACACCATTGTCATTGCCGCAGCGACGAGCTGCAATCGATATCGATTGAGTTCCATTGATCTATCCTTCGAGTTTGAGAAATTCTTTGCCTATGCGATGGTCGTGTCGGTGAGCGCCAAGGCCGCCGCCGGATGTTTCACGACCGACACGCTGGTGATGCCGAGCATTTTCGAGAGCTGCTCCGCGGGCACTTTGAGAGGCCCCGGACCTGCACCTTCGCCGGAAGCCGGTTGCGGATAGGCGGTCGAGCGGGCCGTGTGGAACGTGACGTTGCCTTCCACCTTTTGCACGATCTGGTGAATGTGTCCGTTCAGCACCGTGACCGAACCGAAGGGGCGCAGCTGAGCCATGAGCTGGTCGGCATCGCCGGTGCCCCAACCCCAGGGCTCATAGACCGTCCATAGCGGCATGTGCGCGAAGACCACGATGGGCGTGCTCGCTGAACGGCCCTTGAGATCCGCGGCGACCCACGCGAGCTGTTCGGCGCCGAGCGTGCCCAGGCCGCCCGGCTTGAATTGCAGTACGTTGATGAGCCCGATGAAGTGCACGCCGGCGTGATCGAAACTGTAGTACCCCTTGTTGCCGGAAGCCTTGCCGAAGCGATTGAAGTACTCCGTGACGGTGGCATCGGTGGTGTCGTGCTCGCCCGGAACGGTGTGCATCTCAGTGGTGCGCAGGCGCGAAAAAAGCTGCTGGGCCGTGTCGAACTCGGCGGCTTTGGACAAGTGCGTGATGTCGCCGGTGTGGATGATGAGGGCCGGCTGTTCCGCCATGGCGTTCACGATATCGATGGTTTGGGTCAGCGTGCCGTTGACGTCGGCATTGGCTTCCTTGTTGAAACCGATATGGGTGTCGCTGATTTGGACGAACAGGGGTCGGCCGACCTTCGCGATCGCCTCCTTGTTGCCGGCTGCCAGGGCCAGATTGAAGGGCGTAAATACTCCGCCCGACAACGCAAACAGGGTTCCCGCCCCGCCGAACGCCATGCACTTCAATGCATTGCGGCGCGATAACGACGATTGATTGTCGGACATATCTCACTCCTTTTGGTTACGGTTCAGGAGACAAGACTGCGGAGCAGTAGGTTTTATTCCGCCGTGCGATCCCGTATTTTTAGGCGCTGGCCTTAACGCTCGAGGAGTGCCCCATGGAGATTCAAATAGCAGCCGCAAGCCGTCTACTCGCGCTTTGCGGTGTGATCGCGCTCTGTATCTCTGCCTGCGCCACCGACTCCGTTGTCGTGACCGGCAAGGTGCGTCCAGCCATTTCACCCGCTGAGGTGAAGCTTTACTGGCAACCGCCGGCGATGTTCGAGGAGGTTGCCGTCCTCAACGCCTCAAAGAGCAGCGCTTTCACAACCGGCGGCCAGAAGACGGTCGACAAAGTGATCGCAGGATTGAAGGAGCAGGCAGCCAAGGTGGGCGCGAATGGCCTGATCCTCGAGGGCTTCTCAGACCGCCAAACCGGCTCGGTCGGATCGGGCGTCGGATCCAGTTCCTACTCGAGCAACTCCGCAGTCGGCGTGGGGGTCGGCGGATCCCTGGGGATCTACAAAAAGACCGGCCATGGTGTCGCCATTTTTGTGCCGCCCGGCGCTTCGCCTTAGAATCCGCTCAGCCCTGCTCGCGCAACAAACGCACTAGTCCCAAGATCTCGTCCCAACCCGTATCCGACACGGCGCAGTATTGGATATCGCCCTGCTGCCAGAACGCAAGATGGTAGCCGCTGCGCGTGGTGTTGCTCGGCAAACGCCCGGCGGCGGCCCAAGTGAACACATTGATGACATGCGCCCCGTGCTGGTAAACGACCACGGCCGAGCGCTGATGCTCGATGTAATCCGCGCGCCCCCCGACCAAACGATAACCCTGCGATTCGAAGTCTGAAACCACCGGCGAGACGTCGGCGTGTCCCGCAAACCACGGTTTGACCGTGTGTTTGTCGGTCGATACCACGTCGATCAAGTGCGCCGGCATCAGAGAGCGCACGTGTGCACTCACCAGCTCATTGCTCAAAGGGCTGACGGCCGGCATGACCACAAAAAAGGCGATGGTTGCCGCGAGCGCGGCGCCGCCGATACCGCTGAACGCACCCGTCCAGAAGGAGCGTCCACGCCAAACGCGCGACTGCGGGGCCGGCCGCTGTTTTGGCCGGGCCGCGGCGATGCTGGTTTGTTGCGCGACGGTGCTTTCCTGCGCAGCATCTTCCTGGTCGAGCGCCTGCAGAATCTGCGTGCGCAGCGCCGGCGGTGCCGCGGCGTACGTGACGCCCTCGCGCAAAGCGGTGCGCACCTTTTCAAGATCTTGCAGCAGCGCGCGGCACTCGCTGCAATGTTCGACGTGCCGCTCGACCTCGGCGGCGGAAAGCGCATCGACTTCGCCGTCGAAATAGGCCTGCACCCGGAGCGATTCAGCGCACTGCACGCGGCGCTCCTTCCACTTCCTGCATCCACTTGGCCTTGAGAGCGGCGCGCGAGCGCGCCAGGCGCGACATCACCGTGCCGATGGGCACATTGGTCACCGCCGCGATCTGCGCATAGTCCATTTCCTCGATCTCCCGCAACATCAACACCGTGCGATGTTCCTCGGGCAGCGAGGCCACCAGTCGATCCAGGACTTTTTTCTGGTCTGAAAGAATCGCTTCGCTCTCCGGGCTGTCGTTGTTGGCTATCATGGCGTGACCGTCGGCTGCATCATTCTCTTCCGGAAGGGGCACCAGGCCTCGCCGCTGCTGCTGCTTGGCCGCCGTCAAATGGCAATTGCGCACGATGGTCAGCAGCCACGCCTTCGCATCTGAGCCCCGCAGGGCGTCGAATCCTCGAAAAGCGCGCAAAACAGCATCCTGCACCACGTCGTCGGCCTCGCCGGGGCGGCACAGCCACCGAGCGAACCGGTACGCGGCGTCGAGATGAGGCAATACCTGCCCCTCGAATCGAGCGCGCTTGTCATCCATGGAGTTAAGACTCACCGGGCACCGATTTTATTCCCCATACCGCAAGCCGCGAGTATATCCGTCCGATCAAGTATCCTTGGGCGAAATAAAGCGAGGTATTTCTCGTGTATCGAAGCCTGTTCCCCGCGATTTTTGCCCTGGTGCTTCTCGTTACGGCCTGCCCTTCGTGGGCTCAGCACCCCTTCCTCTCGGATGCCGAGTGGTCGGCCCTGCGCCATGAAGCCAGCGGTACCGCCCCTTATGAAAATCTTCGCGCATTGACGCGTTTGCACCGCGTTCCGGCCACGCCCGAATTCGATCAGGCGGCGAATATCATTCTGCAGCGCGCGCAGGAGTATGGACTCCAGGATGTACACGCCGAACAATTTCCCATCGACGGCAAGCTTCAATACGGCCTGATGCGTTCGCATGTCGCCTGGACTGTCGAGGGAGCCCGCCTATGGCAGATCGAGCCGCAGCACTCCCTGCTCGGCGACTGGTCCACCGATCCGATACGGCTGGCCGACTACAGCCATAGCGCCGACGTCGAAGCACCGCTCGTGGATGTGGGCGCGGGGACCTCGGAGTCGGACTACGCCGGCAAGGACGTGAGCGGCAAAATCGTGCTCGCGGACGGAGTGCTGTCGACGGTGCAGCATCTGGCGGTCGAGAAGCATGGCGCCGCCGGCATCGTCAGCGACATGCCCAACCAGAGTACGGCCTGGTCGGGGCTCGATAGCACCGTGGTGCGGTGGGGGCACCTCGATGGATCACTGCCCCGGGGTTTTGCCTTCATGGTGTCGAGCGGCACGGCGAGCGACCTTCGTGCTCAGATGGCCGCGGGACACTCCGTGCGCTTGAGCGCCCATGTCAAGGCGGAAGTCGGTGCCGGACACTGGACGGTGGTCACCGGCACCATCCCGGGCACCGATGCAGCCGCCGGAGAGATCGTTTACAGCTGCCACCTCGACCATCAGCGGCCCGGCGCAAACGACAACGGCAGTGGCTGCGTCACGATTCTGGAATCCGCTCGGGTTCTCGCGCAGCTGATCGGCAATGGCAGCCTCAAGCGCCCGAGCCGGACGTTGCGCTTCATCTGGGGCCCGGAAGTCGAGGGAACAATGGCCTTTTTGAGCCGCCACCCCGATATCCGGGCGTCGATGCGCGCCGACGTTCACATGGACATGGTGGGCGGCGATTTATTCAAGAACAAATCCGTGTTGCACGTAACTGAAACGCCGTGGTCCCTGCCGACATTCATCACCGACATCGGCGCGGCATTCGCCGAGACCATTCGCGAGGCGGCGACGGCTTATACGGAGGACGGCAGCCACGAAGAAGCGGCCGTCGTCGAAAACCGAAATGGCGCCCCCGGCACGCGCAACGCCTTCTTCGTCGACGAGACGCCGTACGCGGAGGGCAGCGATCACGACGACTATGATTCGTCCACCATCGCCGTACCCTCGCTGTACTTGCGCGACTGGCCGGACATTTATATTCATACCGATCACGACACGCTGCTGCAGATCGATCCAACCAAGCTGCGGCGGGTGGCGCTGTTGGGCGCAGCCTCCGGCTACAGCTACGCTGCGCTCGAGGCATCGCAGTCGCCGTTGGTGCTGCCCTTCTTTACGGCGCGCGCGCAACAGCGGTTGGCGAATGGCTTCAAGCGGGCGCTGGAGCTCACGCAGCAGACGGAGCTACCGCCGCGAGACGCCTTGTTCGAGGCCCGCAACCTCATGACCCAGGCGCTCAAGCGCGAGCAAGCCGCCTTGCAGTCCTTTGCGGTGTTCACGCACGGCCAACGCCAAGCGCTCGCTCCCTTCACGCAGGCGCTAAAGACCCAGGCCGAGACGTTCGACGGCTGGCTGACCGAGGCCGCGGCGCTGCGCGGCCTGCACGCCGCCGCCGGACAACCGGCGTGGCATACATCGCCCGCGGCCGCCAGGGTTCCGCATCGCATCGGCGAATTCGGCCCCCTGACATTTCAGAACGATGACGTGCTGCGCGATCGGTTGGGCGCGGAGCGGCTGCACAAAGTGCAGCTGTTGAGTGCCGGGTCGAGCCGCTTCGTGAATGTGCAGGACAGAAGCGCTCTTTACGCCTATGAAATCGTCAATTTTGTCGACGGCAAGAAATCCGTCGCCGACATCCGAGACGCCGTGTCCGGAGAACTCGGGCCCATTCCGTTGGAAATAGTCAGCGATTATTTGGGCGCCTGCGAAGAGGCAAAAATCATCGCGTTTCGATGAGGCCGCAGCCGCCCGCTACTTCGGCGGCGGCGCGCCAGCCTTGCCGTGCTGCATGCCCTTCGAAAAGACCACCGTGCCGTCGAGCTTGACGATGATGGCGTCGATGTCGTCGATGCGATTGTAGATTTCCATGGCTTTCTCGGGTCCTAAGACGAATGCCGTCTTGGAGAGGCCGTCGGTGCGCGTGGCGTAAGGCCCGATGACCGTCGCGCTGCGCACCTTGCTGGCGGAGTGTCCGGTATGCGGATCGATGATGTGGTGATAGCGAACGCCGCCTTCGTCGAAAAAGCGCTCATAGTCGCCCGACGTGGAGATCGCGGCGTCCACGAGCGGGATGCTCGCAATGACCTCGCCTTCACCTTTGCGTGGATCGCGAATACCCACCATCCAGGGCTTGCCGAAGCGATCGCCGATGATGCGGCTGTCGCCGCCGGCTGAAACATAGGCGCGGGTCATGCCGCGCGCCTTGAGCACATCGATGCCGCGATCGACCGAATAGCCTTTGGCGATGCCGCCCAAATCGATGCGCACGCCCTTCTGGGAAAACCGCACCGTCCGAGCCTCCGGATCGAGAATCACATGCCGGTAATCGACCGCGGGCAACGCCTTCGCGATTTGCGTATCGTCCGGCTTGATGTGCTGCGGAAAATTGTACATGTAGCCGACGCTGGCGTAGGTGATGTCAAACGCGCCGTCGGTGATGACCGAATACTCCTTGGCCTTCACCAGCAGGTCGAATAATTCCTTGCTGATGTGCATGGGGCCATCCGCCGCCTTGGCGTTGACCACGGAAACCTCGCTGGTCGGCTTGTACGTGCTCATCGACTCATCGACGTGGCGCATCTCGTCGAGAACCGCTTCGATGGCCGCTTCGGCTGATCGCCGGTCCTCCGACCATAGCTCCACGGTGATGCGTGTCCCCATGATGCCGTCGGTCACGCGGGTGACCCACTCCGCGTGGGCGGGAGCCGCGGCCGCCATTAGCAGGCCGCATAAATAGCTCGTGAGTGCTTTCAAGTTCATTGCCTCTATCGGGTTTTTCCCTGACTCGCCCGAGCGCTCGCGCGCCATTGCACGAGCACCAATGCGCTGCCCACCATGCCGCCCAAATGGGCGAAGTGCGCGACGCCGGACAGTGACCCGGTAACGCCCAGGAAAAGTTCGATGCACGCATAAATGGTCGCGAACAACCACGCCGGCATCGGAATCGGCGGAATCAGAGGCACGACTTTGCGATGAGGAAACATCACCGCATAGGCGAGAAGCAGACCGAATACGCCTCCCGAGGCGCCGATGGTGGGCGCCGGCGGCGCACCGAACAGAATGGGAATGAACAGCTGGCTCAAGGCCGCGGTCACCACCGACGCGAAATAACACGCGAGCAGCCGCTTGGGTCCAACATAGCGTTCGATTTCCTCGCCGAACATCCAAAGGCCGAGCATGTTGAACAACAGATGCGAGATGTGGGCGGTACTATGCAGAAATGCATAGGTCACGATCTGCCAGAAATGAAAATAAACATGACCTTCGATGGGCTGCAGCGGCCACAGACCGAACAGCTCATCGACCAGGCCGTTCGACAGGCCCTGCAGCAGGAACACCAAAGCGTTCGCGGCGATCAGAATTTTGACTGCGGAAATCTTCATGCGAGTCGCTTATTCTAACCTGTCATGAACGCGCAGCCGTTGAAAACCGTATTCCTGGACTACGACACCGTTTCGACCGGCGATCTTGACCTGGGCGCGCTGCGCGAAGCGTCTGGCAACCTGACGCTGTACGAGTCGGGCGAGGCACACAGTGCCGCGCGCATTCGCGATGCCGACATCGTGCTGCTCAACAAGCTCGAGCTGACGCGGGAGCTGATGTCCGGCGCTCCCCGATTGAAGCTCGTCGCGCTGGCCGCCACCGGCACCAACAATGTCGACCTGATCGCCGCACGCGAACTTGGAATCGCGGTATGCAATGTGCGCGCCTATTGCACGGACTCCGTGGTCCAGCATGTGTGGGGGCTGATCCTGAGCCTCACGCAGCATGTGGATCAATTCTCGCGCCTGTCCAAGGATGGCTCGTGGGCACGCAATGAAACCAAGGCTGTGCTGTCGCATCCCATTCGCGAACTGCACGGCCGGATTTTCGGCGTGATCGGCTGGGGCGAGCTCGGGCGCGGCGCGGCGCGCATCGCCGAAGCGTTCGGTATGCGGGTTGTCATTGCCAACCGTCCGGGAGCGCCGCCTGAAGCGGGCCGGGTACCGCTCGACGAGCTGCTCACCATCGCGGACATTGTCTCCTTGCACTGCCCGCTCAACGATGCGACCCGCGGACTCATCGGGGCGCGTGAGCTCAGCCTGATGAAGCCCGACGCCCTGCTGATCAATACCGCGCGCGGCGCGCTCATCGACGGCGCGGCACTCGCCGCCGCCCTGAAAGCGGGCCGGCTCGGAGGTGCAGGCATCGATGTCCTGCCCCAGGAACCGCCGCAGAGCGGCGAGCCGCTGCTGGACAGCCAGATTCCAAATCTGCTGCTGACCCCGCATGTCGCCTGGGCTGCGCGCGAAGCGCGGCAGCGCTGCATAGACGAAATGGCGGCCAATATCCTCGACTTTCGCTCAGGCGGACGACGCGGCCGCGTGGTCTAGAAGTCCGCGTGCCTAGAAGTCTGCCCGGCTAGAAGTCCGCCCGGCTAGAAGTCCGCCTGACGCGTCAACCTCGCGCTGCCTTTTTTTCGCGTTTGGCAGCGCGCTTCTCTTCCAGCGTCTTGGTCGGCTTTTTCTTGTCTTCCTTTTTTCGATCCATACCCTTGCCCATGATTCGCTCCTCTAGGTTAGGTTCTCAACTAATCTTTCGCACGGCGGCGCGCCGAAATCTTCGGCTTCGCCGGCCGGGCCTCTTTGTGCGGCGTTCCGGGATGGCGTCCCAACGTCGCGCGCGGCGGCTTCGGCGGTTTTTCGCTCACGCGGCTGATGCGCAATTCCCGCCCTGCCACGCGCACTTTCTGCAGTTGCTTGAATATCTCCTTTGGCATGCCCTCCGGCAAGTCGACGTAGCTGTGATCCTCGCGAATATCGACTCGGCCGATGTGCACGCCCTCGATGTCAGCCTCATTGGCAATGGCGCCGACGATATTGCCGGGCTTGATCCCATGTACAGACCCGACCTCGATGCGAAAAGTTTCCATCTGCGCAGGACCCGATTTACGCGGGCGTTCCTCGCGGCGTGATTCCTCGCGGCGTGTCTCTTCACGGCGCGGTTCTTCACGGCGTACCTCTTCACGGCGGGGTTCGTCGCGGCGCGGCGCGTGGACCTCCGCGGCCCGCTCCGGTTTTTGCGCCAGCAGCAAGGGAGTCGACCCTTGCGCGAGGTGCGCGAGCGCGGCCGCAATGTCCATCAGGCTCAAGCCCGACTCGGTTTCCAATTGCTCCAGCACCGGCCGGTATAGATTCGCATTGCCCTCGGCAATGGTCTCGGAGATGCGTTGTTTGAATTTGGCAATTCGCAGCGTGTTGACGGCGTCGACGCTCGGCAGGTTCATCGGTTCGATCACCTGCCGCGTGGCGCGCTCGATGGCGCGCAGCATGTTGCGTTCGCGCGGGGCGATGAACAGGATCGCTTCACCCTTGCGCCCCGCTCTGCCTGTGCGGCCGATGCGATGCACGTAGGATTCGGTGTCGTAAGGCACGTCGTAATTCACCACATGCCCGATGCGTTCGACGTCGAGGCCGCGTGCAGCCACGTCGGTGGCCACGAGAATATCGATTTGCCCCGCCTTCAGGCGCGCGACAGTGCGTTCGCGCAGCGGCTGCGCGATATCGCCGTTCAAGGGCGCCGCCGCGAAGCCGCGCGCCTCGAGCTTTTCCGCCAGCTCGACGGTCGACTGCTTGGTGCGCGTGAACACCAGCATGCCGTCGAAGGTTTCGGCCTCGAGAATGCGCGTCAGCGCATCCAGCTTATGCATGCCGCTGACCATCCAGTAGCGCTGGCGGATGTTGGTGGCCGTGCTGGTCTTGCTCTTGATGGTGACTTCCACCGGAGAGCGCAAATGCTTCGCGGCAATCCGGCGGATCGGCGCGGGGATGGTGGCCGAGAACAGCGCGACCTGCCGCTGCGGCGGCGTCTGCTCGAGGATGCTTTCGACCGCATCGATGAATCCCATGCGCAGCATCTCGTCGGCTTCATCCAGCACCAAGAGCGTCAGCCCCGAGAGCTTCAGGGTGCCGCGATTCATGTGGTCGATGACGCGCCCGGGTGTGCCCACGACCACATGCACGCCGCGGCGCAGGGCATTCAACTGCGGCTGGTAGCTCTGGCCGCCGTAAATGGGCAGCACGTGGAATCCTTTCAGATGCGCGGCGTAGCGCAGAAACGCTTCCGAAACCTGCAGTGCGAGTTCGCGGGTGGGAACCAGCACCAGCACTTGCGGCTCGTGGCGGCTCAAGTCGATTTTCGTGAGCGCCGGCAGCGCAAAGGCCGCCGTCTTGCCCGTGCCGGTCTGCGCCTGGCCAAGCATGTCCTGGCCCGACAGCAGCACTGGAATGGTCTGCGCCTGAATTGGCGAGGGCGACTCGTAGCCGACATCGGTGAGCGCCCGCAGCACCGGCTCCGATAGCGCCAGATCGCGGAAACTCGCGGTATTTTCAATCGCGTCTGCCGGGACTGCGCTCATAGGAATGCCTTCAGAATGGACTCGCAAGTCTAGCGGTTTGACCGCGTATTGCTACCATAGTCGCCATGGGACGCATATTTGAAGTCAGAAAACACGCCATGTTCGCCCGCTGGAACCGCATGGCCAAGCAATTCACGCGGGTCGCCAAGGACATTGCGATTGCGGTGCATGCCGGCGGCCCCGACCCCGCAGCCAACCCGACGCTGCGCCGCGTGCTGCAGAATGCACGGGCGGTCAATATGCCGAAGGACAAGACCGATGCGGCCATTCGCCGCGCCTCCGGCAAGGATGCGGCCAACTATTCGGAAATTCTCTACGAAGGCTATGCACCGCACGGCGTTGCCCTGCTGGTGGAAACGGCAACCGACAACCCCACCCGCACCGTCGCATCCTTGCGCAACATTTTCATGAAAGGCGCCGGGAATATGGGCACGACCGGCAGCGTCAGCTTTTTGTTCAAGAAAATGGGCGTATTTCGCGTCGACCCTTCTCACGTCAAGGATCACGACGAGCTCGAACTGGACCTCATCGACTACGGCCTCGAGGAAATGGGCGACAGCACCGGGGATAAGGGGGAACCGCAATTGGTGATCCGCGGCGCCTTCACAGATTTCGGCAAGCTGCAGGAAGCCCTGGAGCGTCGCGGCATCACGCCGCTATCCGCCGAGCACGAGTACATCTGCTCGGTGCCGATCGAGTTGCCGGAAGATCAGGCAAAAGAAGTGCTGGAATTGATCGACAAGCTCGAGCAAGACGACGACGTGCAAAAGGTGTTTCACACGCTCGCTTAAACGGCCCGGGCGCCCCACGGGCGCCTTAAGGTTTATTCATCCTGTCATCCCCTTCGTTTCTGCCCCGTTGAGCTTGTGAGAGCAGAAAACCTTTAGGAGGACGCCATGCGTAGGCTG
>Ga0193753_10003336_pt1 | contig 11944 bp, 8 predicted proteins | sample H1c2metaG_FD_144925 | JGI IMG/M metagenome (GOLD analysis project Ga0193753, IMG submission 144925) | Soil microbial communities from a riparian zone of the East river system, Colorado, United States - H1c2 | ecosystem: Environmental > Terrestrial > Soil > Riparian zone | place: USA: East River... | reverse complement strand
ATTTGCTCTGAGCGGTCAGGCGGCTTTTGGTTTTCTGGATCTCGCCAGTCTTTTTTTCTTGATCCGGGCAAGAGACTGGTCATCGCCAAGTAGCATTCCCCAGGGTTGAAGGCCGTCGACGCGGTCAAAAACCGCTTTGAGGATGGCAATACCAGGGATGGAAAGAAACATGCCCGACACGCCAGCCAGGGCTCCGCCTATCAATACCCCCACGATGCTGACGAGCGCATTGATGCGCACTTTTGAGCTGACGACATAGGGCATCAGGATGTTGTTGTCGATAAATTGCACAATCGTAAGTACAACAGCCACCGACAGCACAGAGCTGATGTTGTTCGATGTGGTTAGTGTGATGACCATACAGATGATGGTGGCAATGAGCATTCCCACATAGGGAATCAAGTTGAGGATCGCTGCCAACACAGCCAGGAAGATGGCGTATTCAATCCCGGCAATAAAAAAACCGATCGCATTAAAAATCGCAACTATACCCATTTCCAGCACAAGGCCCAGCATGTAGCTTTGAATGATGGACCGTGATTCTCTCAGAACGTCTTCTACTTTTGCACGATGTTTTTCGGTAAATACATCCAGGAGGAACTGTTTGATCAGCACTCGATAATAAAGCATCAGGAAAGTATAGATGGGAAGCAATACCAGCACCACGATGGCCTGGGCTGCAGATAGAAAGGTAGATCCCACCATGCCCGCGCCGGAATGTTTTATGTCATTCGTAGCGTTGGTCACTGCTTCGTTCTGCTGTTTTTTCGTGATATTCAGATTTTCCCGGATCCACTGCTGTGCCGTTTGAAGATGTGCGTTCAGATTCTTCTTAATCGTCGGCAGGTCTTCCAGGAACCCGCCAATCTGCTTTGATAAAAAGTAAAAAACAGCGGTAATAAAGACCAGAGCCAGAAAAATCGAAATTAGCATCGATACCACCTGTGGCATGCCTTTTTTTACCATCCAGTTATTTATTGGAAGTAAAAGGATTGCCAGCACAGCGGCAAAACAAATGGGCATCAAAATATCGCGGCCAAGAAAAAGGATTGTGCTAAGAATAGCTATTATCAGCAAGTTGGCAGCCAGTTTGTGGTAGAAGGGGAGAGGGGACTGCATACCGTTCATATTATGCCATAAATGTAGCAGATTGGATGGGAATTAACCCGAATCTTATTTCATCGACATGAGCTTCCATACGCCCGTGCCGGCGCATGCGCCGCCGATGGTTGCCAGTATATATACCCAAAGGAATTCATAGTGTCCCGAAGCCACAGCAGGAGCAATTGATCTGGCCGGATTCATGGACGCGCCACAAATCGGCCCGGCGAACATCGCTTCAAGTCCAATGACCGAGCCGATGGCCACTCCGGCGAACAGCCCCTGTTCCTTGCTGCCGCGGGCCACGCTCATGATTACTACCACGAGGAAGAAGGTAAGCACAAATTCAAGAATAAAGGATTGCATCGCCGGCCCTGCGGGAATTGTTGTGCCGAGCATTTCGTTTGCGGGAAACAGGTATTTGAGCAGGAAGCTGGCGCTGAGCCCACCCAACAATTGGAAAACAAAATACGGAAACAGTTTCTTCAATGGAAACACACCGGCAATAGTAAAGGCAATACTTACGGCAGGGTTGAGGTGGGCTCCCGAAACCTCGCCAAAAGCATAGATCATACTCATCACCACCAGCCCGAAAGTAATAGCTATACCCGCATGCGTTATCGTGCCATGCGTTTCCTGGTTGATAATTATGGCACCGGTGCCACAGAAGACAATGGCGAAAGTTCCCAGGAATTCCGCAATATAAATGGCGATTGAACTGTGTTTCATATCGAGGCTTCAGCGATCCGGTGGGTGGGTGTGGGATATCCGGGTTGAAAGGCCGACAAACTGGTTTCGAGAATTTTGCAGTCTCTTGACGACTCTACCGAAGCAATCACACTATGCACTAATTGATGCAGTGTTTCGGGTGCAGTTTCAATCCTTGCATTGACCAGCAGGTTTACCTTACCAGAAGCGGGGAGAGATATACGTTCGTTCTCACCCGCGTCAAACAAAGCCGTGTGACTGATCTTATATTTTCCATCGATGAGAAATTTGAGGTGGCCAATAGGGAAGCCCCGGAGCCGGATCGCCTCCTGTAACTCTTTGATAAAAATCAGGGTGTCGGTTCCGGCCTCATTGTTTGAGCTGATAATTTCGAGTTCCTGGTCAAACCATGCAAGCCTGGCCTCACCCGCGCCATAAATATCATAGTCAATCGAAAGTGATCGTGGTAACTGGTCATTAGAATAATCTGCCAGGGCTTGCAACCAGTTGTGTACGTGATCCTCATTCCTGGAGTCCTGTAAGATCAATTGTTTTTCCGGGTATTTTTCCTTCACACCTGCCTCCACCTCCGCGATCTGCCGGCTATCCGATAGATCCGTTTTGTTGATGACAATGATCTCGCCTTCTTCAAGTTGTTTGCGATAAATATAATCCACCGTTTCATCGAAAATGGAACCACCAGGTTTGAGCATCAGATGGAGGAGACGGATGTCGGCGAAAGTGGAAACAGTGACTTTCAGAGCCGGTCTGAATTTTAGTAGTGGTTTCATTACGGTTGCAATGATGTCCGTACATGAGCCGACAGATTCAGCAAAGATCACCACGGGTTTAACTTCATTGATCAGTGCATCGATATTTTTATCGAGTTCATTGTAATTGCAGCAGAAACAACCGTTAGTTACCTGTCTGCCCGGTATATGTTCACTGGAAAAAAAACCATTGTCAACAAGTTTGATACCCTGGTCATTGGTGATGACGGCCACAGAGATACCATCTGCCATTAGTAATTTACAGGCCTGGTGGATAGCAGTTGTTTTTCCACTTCCAAGAAAACCGGTGAGTAGGTGAATGGTCATGACAATTTTATTTTTTTGAATCCTGAGTATAACAATCGCAATCTTCCTCGCACTTTTTCTCATTAAGCAAAACCGGGTAACCAAGCATCAGCTCCTCGGGAAGCGATTCGCGCAGGTGATCAATGATCACCTCAAAATACAGCTCACCAGATCCTGTTACCGATCCTGGAAGAGATAATTTTTTCCGGTCTCCCGCTTTAAGCCCTTCTAGCGGCTGTTGCAGCAGTGGCAATATTCCCGAACTCCCCTGTATATAGGTAGCAGGCATACCCTCCATGGTATTCTCCAGGATTTCGCCGTGTTGATTTCTCATCACATACCGCAGGCTTACGACGATATCTTTCCCGATCACCATCAGGCTTTAACTGTTTTGCCGTTGACCACCATTTTCTTAACATCAATTGTGCCATAAGCGACCTCAATGGAAGGCTGTTCATTTTTCAATGAAACTGTTCCGAATCCTGTTGCGGTGGATATGAAACTCTTGAAATCACCCACCTTCGAATTGATGTAAAGGGTCTTGTCCACGGCATCATAGCGCTGGCCGGTGAGTCCCTGCAGCATGCCGAAACTGGACATGGCTCTTGCATACCAGTGACCGCATTCATATTCATTGAAGGGATTCCTGAACCGTCCATCATACCTGTCGCGGCAAAGCCTTACGATGTCCAATCCTTCTTTCACTTTGCCGATGAGCATCAGGTGAGCCGCCACCTGGTATTCTATACCCGTCCAAACTTCATCGCTATATACAAAGGGCAGGGACAACTTTCCTCCTTTGGGCCAGGTGCACAACAAAAGTCCTCCTTCGTTTCCCAGTGCATATGATGGCCGCTGTGGATTCGCATGCTCACTGAGGTTGGTGAGCAGGTTGTATTTATGCACCGACAGAAGATGACTTTCCACTTTCTTAGCGTCCACGAAATCAGGGAGCCCACAGACGCTGGCAATCCACACACCAAGCACTCCATCACTGAGGCAACCGAGGCCATACTGGTACTTCGGACCTTCCTTTTTAAGTATTTCCTTGGCTTCTTCGGAATAGTCGCCGCCGAAAGACTGGACCTTTGTAGGATCCGGTGCGGAGAGGCCTTCGAACTGGATATCCTGGTGAAAGAATTCTCCATTGTACAACCTGGATTCGAGAGCGGCTTTTCCTTTGGCGAGCAGGCCCTTGTATTTTTTTGAATCTTTTTTTAACTGCGTTCCCATTTCGATCATTGCCTGCAGCGCGCCGAGGTAAAAACTGGTGATCATCGCGTCGGGCCCCCAGAACTCAATATCATAAGTGTTGTGATGCGGCTCTTCAACAAGGCCCTTGCCCCGCGGATCCCAGGTCTTGATACAATAGTCCATGCTGACTTTGACCATGGGATATAATTTGGCCAGCCACTGGTTGTCGCCGCTGATCCGCCAGTCGCGGTGCACTTTCATGATGCCCCCAAGCTGTCCGTCGGAAGCAGAATGGAAATCATGATTTGGAATACTGATGGGCAGATTCGCCCTGAATACCTGGTGGCCGGACTTATTTTGATTCTCACAAAATTCCGTATGCCTGAGGCTGCGCTCAAGGTTTGGAAAAAGATGGGGGATGGCCTGAGCATAATTCCACACGTGCGTACAACTGCCATGACAACATCCTTCATCATCTGCGCAACCCTCAAAGGCCCACAATTTACCATCATACTGCCGCAGGACGGTCGGGGATTTGATGATTGTGAGATTGGCAGCAACGGCTTCGATCACCTCGGCCGGAAGTGTGGACGAATAAAATGCTTTTCTAAACAAGGTGGACTTGTCAAAAAGTCCATCATAACCCGTAGTCCAGTATTCGATAAGCTCCTGAATGGAAGCGAACTTGCTGCTGTACCAGGGTTTGTAATTTTCGGCGTTTGATTTCTTGCCGGTCTTGATGCCAATATCCTCTGGAGCAGAGCAGCAGCCCGATGCGGGATCGCAATTTTCCTTGTCATTGGTGCCCTTCTTTCCGATCTTCAGATTGGTTTCGGGAACATACCAGGCACTGAGTAATTTTATCTTTTTCTTCTCGCCCGGCTGTAGTGTGAATTTTACGTAGAGCGTGGCACCGGGTGCATTTTTTTCAACAGGTTCAACCGCTTTGATATTGGCATCCCTGATATTGTTCCAGGCCATCGTGATGGGGTCCCACCATCCTCCCCTGAACCAGCAATGATCAACGATGGTTTCAGGTTGATCGGTAAAGATGGCGAAGCTTCCTTTCATCCATGGTTTTGCTTTGGATCCTTCAACCTGCAACAAAAATCCATTCTTTGTTTTTCTTATACTGTCTTCTCCATTTTCTTCCACAGATCCCGCAAGGAAGTTCTTGGATGAGTAAGAAAAAACAGATTCGACAGCCGTATTGCCGCTGTTGACGAATTCATATTCGAAGGCCCCGACAGGAAGACTCGAATTGTCTTCGTCAGTCGGAATGAAGGGACTCCATCCGGTTAGCTTCACCGACAGGGGAATGTCATCGTCTTTAAGTTCGATTTCCGCAAACGGAAAACCGGTAGTGAATGTTGCTTCCCTGAAACGTGGCAGGCCAAATGTAGTTCCAGCCGCTCCGTTGCCCGTTCCTTTTTGACCAAATAATTTCCAGGAGGGAACAGGGCCCTCAAGAATTTTTACTCCATTAGTCTTCCCTTTTACGGAAACCGCTGCAAACATGCTGGGCTCGTTGAATACATCAGGATGATTCCTGATACTCATGTGAGAGACGGCGCCGGTACCTTCGAGGCAGAACATGCCAGCTCCAATGCCCCCGATGGGAAACGCGAGCCGGCTAAGGTTTTCACCTGTGTAAGGGCTATTGTATTTATCCCTTTTCGGCGCGGTGTAGTTCGACGTAGTTACTGGTGGTTTTGCTTCTGCCGCTTTTGTAGCCGGTTCACGGGCCTGCAGGAGAGTGGATGGAGCTACCGCAGCACCCACGCCGCCAACTGCAATAGTTTTAAGGAAAGCGCGTCTTTTGTTCTGCTCTGACATATGGACTGTATTATCGTTTATAATGAAGATCTGAGTTCTTTGGAAACTTTCTTGCTGCCACAACTCTCATGTACAATAAGTTTGGCGGGAACGAGTATCCTTGAAGGTTTGGCCATACGGTCCCTGATCCGGTTAACTGCGGCGCGCACTGCTTCGATGCCGATGTCGGTGACAGACTGTTTCACATAGGTAACGGGCGAATAGAAAAAGCTGAACGCATCGCTTTCATCGAAGGAAATGAAGGCAAGTTGTTTGGGTACGATTACTTTCAGCCTGGTAATTGTTTTCAATCCTTCCACCGCCAGCGAGTTTGTGGCAAAAAAGAAGGCGTCCACTTTAGGAACGGGTTTGAGCAGCATCTGGATTCCTTTGTCAACGTCATCACTGATCTGCTGATAAGAAGCGAGTTTCAGCCAGGAAGGCTGAAATTCAATGCCATTGTCTCTCAGGGCTTCCTGGTAACCCCTGATTCTTTCCTTCATGTGGGGCAGAGACGTGTCATAGGCCATCATGGCGATCTTCTTTCTGCCATTTGCAATAAGATGTTCGACGGCTTTGTATGAGGCTGTGTAGTTATCAGTGTAAACAGAATCCGTTTCCACGTCTGGAAAATGGCGGTCAATCAGCACTACCGGCACCTGCATGTTCTTAAGGGCCTCAATCTGTTTTTCGGTGTCGGCAGCCGGGCTGACGATAAATGCATCTACCTGTCGGGTCATCATCACATCAATCAGCGCCTGCGATTTTTCTGCATTTTCATCGCAACTCCCGATAATCACGATGTAACCCAATTTTTTCGCCTCATCTTCTATTATCCTGGCAATATTTGAGAAAAAGGGATTCGAAATGTCCGCGATGATCAGTCCGATCGTATTGGTGACTCCGTTCTTCAGACTTTTGGCTATTAGGTTTGGCTGATAGTTCAATTCGATGATGGCTTTTCGTATTTTTTTTGCCATTTCTTCGCTTACCCTTACCTGTTTTTCCTTATTGTTTACGACATAGGAAACCAGTGCTGTGGAAACGCCCAGGTGTTGGGCCACATCTTTTAATGAAACCTTCTTTTTCAAATCGTAGTTTTTTATTTAGTTCTTAGGGGTGTCGTCATTATCGGCCGAAATGGCGGGGTGGCTTGTCATAGGAACAGGAAGAATGAAAGTAAAGGCGCGAATGAATCAATCAAACTGTATTTTTAGTGTGCATCACCGTTAGTCTGGATTGATGCAATACTTAGGATTGATATTAAAAATTCCTCCAATACTTTCGCTGAACGTCAATGAATCACGAATATAGCTTAATCGATTAAATCCACAAAGCATTTTTATCCCACAAAATTTCGTAAATCTTAATCGGTTCTGTAGCTGAGAGGAGCCCTTCTGCCGATGCAAATATTACATTCAAAATGACAAATTCAATTTAAGAGGAATAATTAAACAAGATACATTTAGTTATGACCAATACTCACCCGCTCAGGATCGGCGTATTCGGAATCGGCCTTGCAGCATACTGGCCGCAATTTTCGGGGCTGGAGACCAAACTGACAGCCTATCTCGACACGGTTTCAAAAAAATTGGGTCATTATCATACTGAGCTGATTAATATAGGGCTGGTAGATACTCCTGAAAAAGCAATGGAAGCGGGACATACATTTCGCAGGGCGGACGTAGACATCATCTTTCTTTATGTAACCACCTATGCCCTGTCGGCTACCGTCTTGCCTGTGGTCCAGCGCGCGAAGGTACCCGTCATTATTCTGAATCTGACACCCGCCGCTGCCATTGACTACGCGCATTTTACCAGCTTGAAGAATATCACGGACATGACAGGGGAGTGGCTAACCTTTTGTTCGGCCTGCCCCGTACCGGAAATAGCGAATGTCTTCAAAAGAGCGGGCATCCGTTTTTACCAGGTTACCGGAATCCTGCAAGAAGATGATGAATGCTGGAAGGAGATTGGCGAATGGGTCGAAGCGGCATCTGTGGCAAATACTATGTCGCACAATCGCCTCGGCGCTCTTGGTCATTATTATTCGGGCATGCTGGACATCTACACCGACTTTACCCTTCAGCTCAGCACTTTCGGAGGCCATATAGAAATTCTTGAAGTGGATGAACTCTCGGAGATAAAAAATGGTGTCAGCGCACAGGAGATAAAATCAAGAGTGACCGAATTCCGGGAAGTTTTTGAAATCACACCCGACTGTGAGGAAGGCGAGATCAACAGAGCCGCAAAAACAGCCGTGGCACTGGACAAACTCGTTGCCCGCTACCGACTTGGCTCCATGGCCTACTACTATAAAGGCTCCGGCAACCACGACAATGAAGACACGATGAGTTCGGTGATCCTGGGCACCAGCTTGTTGACAGCCCGTCATATTCCTGTTGCAGGAGAATTTGAGATAAAAAACGCACAGGCTATGAAAATCATGGACAGCTTTGGTGCGGGAGGATCCTTTTCAGAATATTATGCCATAGATTTTACCGACGATGTGGTACTGCTTGGGCACGACGGTCCCGGCCATACAACGATCAGCAATGGAAAAACAATTGTGCGACCCCTCCGTGTATACCACGGCAAGGTGGGAAAAGGACTGTCTGTTGAGATGTCAGTAAAACATGGACCTATCACCTGCCTGTCCGTTGTTGAGACCGGTGACGGGAAATTGCTCTTGTTGTATGCAGAAGGCGAATCGGTGGCCGGGCCGATACTTCAGATTGGCAACACAAACAGCCGTTACCGTTTTCCAATCGGGGCGAGGCGGTTCGTAAATGACTGGTCTGCCCTGGGACCTGCTCACCATTCCGCCATTGGGGTCGGGCATATCGGAACAAAAATTGCCCGTCTTGGCGCCTTGTTGAATCTTGAAGTAGTTAAAGTCTGCTAGAGGGTTAAAAACTGGCAAGCGGATTGCTGTCTCTTTGAGAGATACTTCTTAAAACAAAATACAAACCGCACTTTAGTAGCCATGCCGAGGCAGTTGCCCGGTATGGCTATTTTTTTAAAAGCTAGTCTGATGATTTAACCCTGCTTTTTTCTTCCGGTGTCCGTTCATGTCTTGAAGGGGCATTGGCCAGTACTTTTCCAAATCTGTAAGTAAAGGTCAGATTTACGACCCTGGAATCCCACTTGTCCGTAAATGTTGCGAAAGTATTGTTGAAGTTGATATTTCCCCGGGCATATCCAGTGACAAAGACGTCGCGCATGCTTAGTTTCAGGGTGCCTTTTTCTTTCATGATCTGCTTGCCAACGCCTGCGGTGATCATGCCCATCGGCTTCAGAATGATCTGGCCTTCGATGCCCTTTGACATGTACCACCCGCTGAGCTCTGCAGACCAGCCCTTCCCGAAGGTGAACTGATTGTTTATGTTTCCATTAAAATTTCCGGCCTCAACCCTGAATTCCTCACCCGCCGCCATCCCCTGCAGGATGGTATAATTGTAGTTTCCGGATATACTGGAGTTCAGCCACTTTCCTACGGGAAGCTGCAAACTCATACTGATGCCGGCATTGTCTCTTTTTCCTATATTTCCCCTGGTTTGAATTGTGGTAAAATCACCCGACTGGCTGAATATACCGGAGAAGAAATTTTTGGTTTGGCTGTAGTTCACCGTGGTAGTAAGCATACCCTTGAAAAGATGAGATAGCTCTACATTATTGGTGTATTGCGGTTTCAAATACGGATTGCCCTGAAAGTAGGTGTACTGGTCGATAAAGAACATGAACGGATTCATGTCTTCATAGTTGGGCCTGTCGATCCTCCTTCCGACAGAAAGTGTCAGCTGATTTTTTTCATTGATCGAATAGCTGGTAAAAATTGTCGGAAACAAACCATTGTAGGATCTTTTAAAACTGGAATCGGTTCTTGTGGGATTGCCATATTGCAATCCTGAATAATTCGTGTTTTCAAATCTCAGGCCTGCCTGAACGGAGAATTTCTTCGAAAGCTTTTTATTAAAATTGAGATAGGCCGCATTGATATTTTCCTTGTACAGGTAAAAATTTGTTTTGGAGTAGTCGGGGTCCCTTTTCTCCGACACGATATTGTAATACTGGGCCTTGCTGTCATTGGTCGCCCGGCTGGATTTTACCCCCAGTTCAAATTTGCCGTCTTTTATGGGATGAACATAATCCACCTTGCCGGAAATAATGGTGATGTTCATAGGCAGGTCGCCTTCCAGCCGCGTGTCATAATTCTCTAGGCCCCCGGTATTGTAAGACAGATTACGGAAATTCTGCAAATTCGAATTTTTATATCCCAGCAGGTCCACGTCAGCTGTCAGTTCTCTGCCGAGGGTATCATAAGTGTGACGCATGTTGAGGTTCACTGTTGCATTTCTCCAGTTCTCTCTAAAGTCAGTGTATGAGTCTACGATCGTATCAGTGACCATTGAAGGATTTTTTAGAAAACTTCTGTTTGTTCCTATGAAACGTTGTGGACTTGCCGAACCTGTTGCTACGATGCCAACAATGGTTTTGGAATCGAGATTGTAGTCCATGCCGATCTTAAGATTATGAGAAGTATTCTTCTTTTTGAACAGTGAGTTCTGGTCAAACACAGCCCGTATCTTTTGCTGGTCAGAAGTATAAACCCTGTTCAATTCCAGCGTCTCGTAGTTCTTACTGTTTCCGTAGCTGTAGGTGCTGAAAAAATTGAATTTATTGTCCCGGTAGTTCAATGAAAGGCTCTCGTTGGTTCTAAAATACTTGCCCTGACTTCCTCCAATGCTCAGGTTGCCATTAAAGCCTCTTAATTTGTTTTTTTTGGTTTTGATGTTGATAATCCCGGAATTCCCCGCGGCGTCATATTTTGCTGAGGGATTGGTCATGATCTCGATCTGATCAAGCTGGGAAGATTCCATGCTTCGGAGCATGGTAGCGAGCTGTTCGCCTGACAAATAAGTGGGTCTGCCATCAAGCATCACCGTTACCCCCTGCTTTCCTTTAAGACTTATATTTCCATCTTTATCAACAGTGACCCCTGGAGTCTTCTGTAGTACTTCGAGCGCGGATGTGCCCGCATTAGAGATGGAAGCATCCACATTGATGACCATCCGGTCGATCTTCTGCTCCACCATTCTTTTCCTGGCGGTAATCTTCACTTCTTTCAGGTCCTGGTGGAAAGCCGGGTTTGTCGTGTCCTTGCCTATGCTGTCTTTAACGGCTGCAGTCTGTGCCGACAACTTCAATGAACTAATAACCAGTAAAAGGACAATCGTGTAAATATTTCTCATTATTCGAACACCTCCGCTATGGTGTCGGCTTTTGGACGACCCGTCAGGAAAAAAAGTTACACCTGACCTGAAAAATCGAAGTAAATGAGAATTATCCTGTTCTAAAATTGAATTGGGAACAACGGTTGGGAGAGCTGATCGGCATATCAGGCGGATACCTTCACTACAACCTTGCCGACGGTTTTGCCAGATTCCAGTTGTTTGTGCGCTGCTGCCATCTCCCCAAAGGAAAAGACCTGTGACACATGCGGTTTCAGTATTTTTTTCGCCAGCAGGTCAGCAATAAACTGGATGTCGTCTTTGCTGGGTTCGACCGGGTTTCATTACTTTGAGTGATCGATCTATATTATCGCCACCGATGGTGTCAAGAACAAAATCCACCCCTGAGATCTTTTCTTCAAAAGGACCACTGCTGTAGTCGATATGCGCATCGGCACCAAGGCTCAATACAAATTCTTTATTAACAGCCGAAGAGGTGCCCGTAACATTTGCGCCAAGGTATTTGCAAAATTGCACGGCAAAATGACCCACACCACCGGAGGCTGCATGGATCAGCACCTTGTTTCCGGCTTTCACCTTTCCATAGCGGTGTATCGCCTGCCAGGCAGTAAGTGCAGCCAGCGACGCTGCCGCAGCCTCATCGAATCCAGTGTTCCCGGGTTTGATAGCCAGATGTTCAGCAGATGCAGCAACAAATTCCGCATAACAATTTCCTGGTCCGGGGAAGTTCACCTGGCCAAAAACCTCATCACCTTCGCTGATGCCATCTGCCTGGCTTCCTTTTTCTACTACGACCCC
>Ga0193753_10003334_pt1 | contig 11946 bp, 10 predicted proteins | sample H1c2metaG_FD_144925 | JGI IMG/M metagenome (GOLD analysis project Ga0193753, IMG submission 144925) | Soil microbial communities from a riparian zone of the East river system, Colorado, United States - H1c2 | ecosystem: Environmental > Terrestrial > Soil > Riparian zone | place: USA: East... | reverse complement strand
GTCGGAAAACGGGTACGGCAAGCGCTCGCTGATCGATGACTACCGCATCACCAAACGCGGCGGGATGGGGGTGAAGACCCTTGCGATCACTGATAAAACTGGCAAGCTTGTTGCCATCAAGGAAGTTGTCGACGACGACGAATTGATGATCATCAACCGTTCAGGGATTACGATCCGCATCAAGGTGAGCGAACTGCGCGTTATGGGTCGCGCAACTCAGGGGGTAAGGCTTATCAAACTGAACGAGGATGACAGGATCTCATCGGTGGAGAAGATCCAGAAGATCGACAAAATTGATGAGGTGTCAACAAATGACTTACCAACAAACGACTTACCAACTAATGACTTACCTGCCGATGACGCGCCTACTAACTAATTCCTACTACCATAAACCTAATAAACTAATAAGATGAAAAGATTGACACTCTCCCTGTTACTGTTAGCAACAGTGGCTGCCTACGGACAGAAGGCTGCCAAACCTAACCTTAACAAGGCGCTTCAACTGTGGACCGAGGGAAAACTTGATGAAGCCAAGACCATGATCGATGCCGCAACGACCTATGAGAAGACCATGAACGATGCCAAGACCTGGTATTACAAGGGTCTTATATACGCCTCGATAGACACAACGTCAAACGAGACTTATAAAGCACTGGAACCCAATGCATTGGATGTGGCCCTTGAATCCTTCAAAAAAGGCGATGAGATGAGTAAAGGCAAGGAGCTTTTTACGCAGGATGCTGCCGGATTGCCCATCCTTAAGTCTCAACAAATAGCATATTTGCACGGCCAGTATGTAAACAAAGGAGCCGCCGCCTATCAGGAGGAAAATCTTGAAGAGGCATTGAATTATTTTGGTAAAGCCCAAAAGGTCCTGCCCAATGATACACTAGCGTATTTTTATGCTGGCTTCGTATCGAATGGCATGGAAAATTATGATAAAGCCGTTGAAGCATTTCGCAAGTATATCGAGCTTGGCGGAAAATCGGTGGATGCATATCTAAGCATCATTAACATATACAGCGGACCGAAAGAGAATAAGGAAGAGGCGTTGAAGATCCTGCGTGAAGCCAAGCCAAAATTTCCAAGTGATCCGCAGCTCCCCAAGGTTGAGATTGGGTTGCTGATCGACCTGAAACGAATTGATGAAGCGAAATCGGGATTAGAGGACGCCATTAAGAAAGAGCCCACAAATAAGATCCTACACTTTTATCTGGGTTATGCGAATGCCAGTCTCCTCAAATACGATGATGCTAAGAAGAATTATGAGGAAGCATTGAAAATAGATCCCAACTATTTTGAAGCCCAGCTATACCTCGCGAAGCTGATGTACAACGACGCGGCAACCATCAAAAAGGAAATGTCATCATTGGGCATTTCTGCTGCTGATAAGAAGAAAAAATTCGACCTCGATAAGGTATTGGTTGAAAAGCTGAAAATTGCTCAACCTTATTGGGAACGCGCCGAGAAACTGAACGAAAAGGATCAGGAAGTGACCGACGTACTGTTTTCAATTTATCAGGACCTTGGAAATGATCCAGGCATGAAGCGGATTGAAAAGAAGTATAAGGAAATGGGTGTAACCAACTGAGGATAGTTGAACAATAGATATTCCGTTGGAAGAGGAAAGGCTGGTCACCGGCCTTTCCTTTTTTTATTCGACCTCTTATCAAATCCGAGTTATCAGTCCATCTATTAAATCCGCGATCTCAAGCTGAAAAGTGTGTTAGGTGAGGTTTGATGAAATGATAATTATCAATAAATTGGAATAGTGTTAACTTAGACGTTGTATTCACAAGCAATAGGTGAGCAATACCTAAACGAACCAAACACTAGGAAATGGCTGGTAAAAAAAGTGTCAGGCTGATAGTAGGAAGGCTTTTGTCACGTTGGTATTATTTTTTGATCGCTTTGTGCCTCACCCTACCGTTGGCATATGCCTACCTCCGCATCACACCCAAACAGTATGTTGTAAAAGCATCATTGTTGCTAATGAATGAGGTCCCGCAAGGGGCAGAGTCGGAAAGCAATAGTAAATCTCAAAAGGAGCCTGCACCTGATGGCAACGTTGTCGATGAGATCGGCATCTTGAAGTCCTATTCGATGATCGAACAGGCGGTAAGAGACCTTGGCTTCGGCATAACCTATTTTGTTAAGAAGGACTTTCTGACAACTGAAAAGTTTGAAGACGCGCCGCTGAAAGTGGAGATAGATTCAATGGTGAACCAGGTGATTGATATTCCGGTTTACATCAAACGCATTTCCTCAACAAGGTATCATGTCCGCGCCAAGGGGAAGTCAGTTAAGGTTTACAACTTCTTTACCAATCAGATCGAAACCACGCTCGAACACTTTGAGATCAATGAGGAGGTGCCGCTTGACAAGCCGTTTGTCAATAAATACCTGAGTTTTAAATTAAAATTCACGCAACACCTAAGGGGCGCTGACGATGGCGAAATGCTTTTCGTGGTGGAGAGAATTCAAAGTGTAACTGAAGCATACCAGAGGAATATGGTGATTGACAAGCTTGCAATTGACTCAAAGATCGTTGATATCAGTATTATTGGCGAATCACCTGCTAAGGAAAAGCTGTTCCTCACGAAATTGCTGGACGTCTATTTAAAAAGTGAACTGCAAAAGAAGAATCAGCTTGCGCTGAAGACAATTCAGTTCATTGACAACCAGCTCGCTAATTCGGGTGATACCATTAACGTGCAAATGCGCAACTACCTCGAGGAAAAACGAGTGGAAGCCAGAATTGCCCTTGCATCTAACAGTGTGGAAAAAACCTTTGTTGACAAACCTTACACGGCTAACGGAGGAGAGCCGGTATTCCCGGACGAAAAGACGATATACATGTTTGCCGCCATCGCAGGTTTCGGATTTGCGATGATTGTAATGATGCTGAAAGATTTCCTCAACGATAACATTATCAGCAGCGAAGATGTTGAACATAATACAAAGATTCCATTTATAGGGACGATCAGTCATGCCAACAAGCGTGAGCAAAGTTCGATCGTAGCCCACGCGAGAAGTCCTGTTGGTGAATCTTTCCGATCGCTCCGGGTTAACCTCCAATATCTGACCCTTGGCGCCAATGCCAATGTTATCGGAATTACATCGTCCAGAGAAAGTGAAGGCAAGACATTTTGCTCTGTAAATCTTGCGGCCGTTATGGCGTACTCTGGACGGAGAACAATACTCATCGATACCGATATGCGCAGACCGCGCGTCGCATCGTATTTTCAGCTGGAGAACAGAAAAGGCTTGTCAAATTTTCTGGTGGGTGACGGCTCCACAAAAGAGATCATCAATAATACGGAGCATAAAGGTTTTGACGTGATCGGATCGGGCCCGATACCGCCGAACCCGGTTGACCTCATTGGTAGTCCAAGGATGGAGGAGCTCATCAACACGCTTAAGCAAACTTATAGCACGATCATTCTTGATTCTCCGCCATTGGGATATGTATCAGAGTACATTATCCTCATGAAATACACCGATGCCAACCTGTACATCGTGCGCTCCGACTATACAAATCGCAATAGCTTGAAAAAGATCAATAAGCTATTCGAGCGCGAAAAGATCACCAACTTCAGTATTCTGCTCAATGATGTGAAGCCATCCAAAGCGTCAGGCAGCTATTACGAATACGGATACGGATACGGGTATAAATACTGAGAGTGAATAGTTAAAAGTGAAAGGTGAAAAGTTGGGTGCATCAAGCTTTCACTTTTCACCGTTCATTCTAGAATCGCAGTCGTAGCAGAGTCGCTTGTCTCAAGGACTCTGCGTCTAGCCGCACGCACCTGGACTGCTGTGCTCCTGAGAGGCGAAAGGGAAAGGCCTGATACATCAATCTTTCACTTTTCACCCTTCACTTTTCACTCTAGGATTTTCACTCTCGGCTTTTTAGAATCCTGGAGAAAATATCCATGCCTCTTTAAACAGATTCTTCCACCGGTATTCGTTTCTGATCCGTTTAGCCTCATCGACGTTACCGCTGGAGAAAATGTATACATAGTATAGCTTATTTTTCGGGTTGAGCACCACGCTCACGGGATAGCCTTTTTGTATTAGCTCCTTGCTGAATTTTACGGAATGACTCATCACGCTAAAAACAGATACGACGACATAGTAATGACCCTTTGTGACCGTAAACGAATCGCGGGACTTACTCATTGAACTCGACGTCGGCGTTTCTTTAACCGATGGTTTTGCTTTTTCGACCGGCGTTTCTTTCACCGGTGCAGCGGTGACGGGAGGCTCTTCCAGTATCAACTCCGCCTCAGGCGCTACTAATCTTCCTGGATGTTTATTCCCCATATCGGTGTCTTTGACAACGCGTTCAGTCCTGACAGGAGGCTGCTCATTTGCCAATGACTTATGAGGCACGGAGGACTTGACCAGGGATTTTGATTTTTTGGTTTTGAACTTTAGGCCAAGGTGAAGCTCGTGCGAGCTGGTTGACGCTGCCACTGAATTGGTTGGTGGGAATTCATAGCTGTAGCTCAACTTAAACTTTTCCTTGAAGTTAAATCCCATAAACAATGCAATACCATTGTGTTGATGATAGCTTGCCCCGGTCCAAATATGATTCTTGTAATAGAGTAGCGTCGCAACCTCCCAGGAGTCTTGTCGCGCATCCTCTAACTGTCGATAAAGCACGTACGGTTCGACGGACAGATTTTCCATCAGTCCTACATTGAATTTATAGCTCGCTGAAAATAAGCGATTCCGCAGGTTCGAAAGATTGAATTCATTGAATGCCTTAGTATTCCAGGCGTTTGATTTGAAAAGGTCTGTTAACGCAAATCCGATGCGTAATCCGTCCAGCGAGTATAGTACGCCAAAGTTCCCGTCTACGTAGAAATTATGTGATGAGGCATTCTTGATGGCAGGATCGCTGGTGTTCAATTCGTCGGCAGTCATATCGAGCGCATTCAATCCAACTCCTCCGGAAAGTCCAAACCGCAATGATTGATTTTCAGCGATGGGTAGAATATATCCAAAGGTCGCCATGAAACTTGAGTTTCGCAGCAGCACCTGTCGGTCTGTAGTCACGCTAAAGCCAAATGCAACCCGTTCACTTGTAGGAAATTGCATATTGAATCCTGCAGTAATGGGTGAATCCTTGAAGTTGGACCATTGCTGACGATAGACAAGGTTTGCTTCAGGTGTCTTATTGCTGCCTACATAGGCGGGATTGAAAACATAGGGATTGAAAAAGAACTGCCGGTAAAATGGGCCTGGCTGCTGTGCGCGTGTATTGAAGAAGAAGGACAGGAGAATACAGGACAATAAGAAAAGTCTCTTCATGGGTCTAGCGGGCAATGCCGGCGAAGGCACTGCAAGTGATAAGGGTGGTTGGATCAATTAATAGTGTGGGCAGCGGGACTAGAATACCGGAGGCATTCTGATGAGTCCGTAGTTGCATCATCTAAGAAATCCGATTTTAAATTCAGCGGGAGATTTGATCATGGATAAGAGGGTCATTGTAAAGAATCATTTTACCAAGCTAGCCAAAGTAGGTACTCATGTCCATAATACAATAGGTCATTCGCATTATTTACAGGATGATGTTTATGAAAACGATTGTTATTTTTTCTTACTTTGGATGACGTCAAGTTTTTCAAATATTTCAGTCTTCGAATATTGACGATTTATCTCCTGGCTCAGCAGGTTTATTTTTCTTATCAAGGGACTTAATATTGAGCGTCGCATGATTGCGATTACGAAATTTCAGCTAGCATGATTACAATCATGTTAATATCCAACTTTGATCATCAAGGAATACCGGGAGCCTCTCTATTTTTAACTGTTGAAAGAAAAAATCGACCGTTAAACGGAAAATAACTCGAAGTACCGAAGAGACTCCTGATTACCTCCGCAACGTTTCGAGCATTAAGATCAAATAGTGGCTTTAACCTTACTGAAATGAACCAAGAAGCAATCCCCCGCAAGTGCAGGTTTTGTCATTCGCCGCTGGAACACACTTTTGTGAACCTTGGCATGTCTCCATTGTGTCAGGATCACGTCAAGCCAGACGAATTAAATCGGATGGAGCCGTTTTATCCGCTCCAGGCCTACGTCTGCGAATCGTGCTTTCTTGTGCAGCTGGAAGAGTTCGTTGCGCCAGCTGAGATATTTAACGATTACGCCTACTTCTCTTCTTATTCGGATAGCTGGCTTCAACACGTAAAGAACTATTCTGATTTTATCACAGAAAAACTGGGAATCGGTACTAATCACCTGGTGGCCGAGTTGGCCAGCAATGACGGCTACCTGTTACAATACTTCGCCGAGAAAAGCATTCCTGTTCTAGGAATTGAGCCTGCCGCCAACGTGGCTGCGTATGCGATCGCCCAGCGTGGCATACGGACGGAGACAAAATTTTTTGGGTTGCAAACAGCTGCCGAAATGGTAGGGAAATATGGCAAAGCTGACCTGCTCATTGGCAACAATGTCCTCGCCCATGTACCTGATATTAATGACTTTGTTTCCGGCATGAAGGCTTTCCTGAATACAAAAGGCGTTATCACGATGGAGTTCCCTCATTTGTTGAGATTGGTGGAACGAAATCAATTCGACACTATTTATCACGAACACTTCTCATACTTATCCTTTACGACCGTTGAAAAGATTTTCAAATATCATGGTTTGACCCTGTTTGATGTCGAAGAGTTGCCTACCCACGGTGGTTCGTTGCGGATCTATGCAAAACATAAGGAGGATAGCTCAAAAGAAATTTCCCTCAGGGTCGAGGATTTGCTAAAGCGTGAACTTCAAGCCGGAGTGCTAACGCTGGGTTTCTACACCGCGTTCGAAAAGAATGTCAGAGACACAAAACTCAAGATCCTCGAGTTTCTCATTGAAGCGAAAAACAATGGTAAAACCATCGCAGGGTATGGCGCCCCTGGTAAGGGAAATACGTTGTTAAATTATTGTGGTATTCGTACAGATTTTATTGATTACACTGTCGATCGCAATCCTCATAAGCAGGGTAATTTCCTGCCGGGTACACTAATCCCGATTTATGATCCTGCTAAAATAAGGGAAACGAAACCCGACTATGTCTTCATTCTTCCCTGGAATTTGAAGGAGGAGATCATGGAATCAATGTCGTTCATCCGCGAATGGGGCGGTAAGTTTGTGATACCCATACCGGAGTTGAAAGTGTATGACCCGCAATGGTCGTTCGGAAGATTTAAACGAGCGAGTTAAGATATTTTGTCAGAGGAGTGTAAGGCCCTTCCTTATCCTCAACTAAATAGTGCCTCCGAGAGGCACTATTTAACCCTGACAGGAAGATAATTTTTTACCATTTACCAGTCAAATATGTTCTCAGTGATACAATCGATTGTCATAGACCTTTCCCTCGGAGAAGCGATGCATTCGCTGGCTTCTGCATTGTTTCCGATTTGCCGAAGCATTACCGGCAATGGGTTAAGAGAAAGCTTAAGAATAATCTCATCCGAGATACCGCTCGAAATACGTGAGGTGGCCTCGGGCACCGCGGTATTCGACTGGGAGGTTCCACGCGAGTGGAATATTTCTGATGCCTACATTAAAAACTCAAAGGGCGAAAAGATCCTTGACTTCAGGAACTCAAATCTGCACGTTCTAAATTATAGCATTCCGGTTCATCAACACGTTACCCTTGCCGAACTGAAGAAACACCTGCATTACGATAAGGAACATCCTGAGTGGATTCCATATCGTACATCGTATTACAAGGAGGAGTGGGGTTTCTGCATGAGCTACAATCAATACTGCGGACTGGAAGATGAAATGTATGAAGTTTGCATCGATTCTACATTGATGCCGGGCTCTCTAACCTATGGTGAATGTTTTATTCAAGGCGAGCTATCAGACGAAGTCCTGATTTCATCGCACATTTGTCATCCCTCGTTAGCGAATGATAATTTATCTGGCGTTAGCGTGGCGACAATGATCGCTCGTAAACTCCTTCAAAGCAAGCCGCGATATTCATATCGTTTCCTCTTTATACCTGGAACTATTGGTGCCATCACTTGGCTTGCGCAGAATGAACACGTCGTTCCAAGAATTAAGCATGGACTAGTCGCGTCTCTTTTGGGAGGCCCTGGACCATTCACTTACAAGAAATCCAGAAGAGGTGATACGGAGATCGATCAGGTTGCTGAATTCGTTTTGAAATCAAAAAGCAGTACCAACAACGTCATCGACTTCTTCCCTTACGGCTACGATGAAAGACAGTATTGTTCGCCTGGCTTTAACCTGGCGGTAGGTTGTCTGTCGCGCACACCGTTTGGACAATACGATGAATATCATACGTCTGCCGACAATCTTGAGTACATCACGACTGCATCTCTCGAGGATTCATACCACACATACCTGGAGATCATCAATGTGCTTGAGTCAAACAAAAAATACATCAACGTAAATCCAAAATGTGAACCCCAACTCGGGCGTCGAGGGCTATACAATCAGCAAGGCGGTGACAACGACAATCAGAATTTTCAGCTTGCAGCACTATGGATACTGAATTTGTCGGATGGAGAGCACACGCTTGTGAGCATTTGCCAAAAGTCTAAGATGTCTTTTAACAGTATCAATTTTGCGGCGCAAAAGCTTTTAGAATGCGGGCTGCTACGGGAACCTGACAGTGATGAACTTCCGTCACGCGAAAATTCCCCATTATCTCTATTGCGTTAGGTTTACAAAATTTACCATCTAACCCTGGTAGATGTGAATGACTTGGTGGGTTCATTCTAAAATGAAGTCATCAATCATCCTGTGGAAGAAGTATGTCTTATAAATATTTTGAAATAGATGTTTTCTGGGGCATGACCAAAAAATTTGGAAATTACCTGAAACATAAATTTCAAACCGTTGTGTTGACAAATATGTTTATAAACATGATTTCAATCTAGCAACAGCATGACTTGAATCATTACTTAATAAAATCGGAATGTTGTTCTTTACACCGTAAATTACCCGGGAATTAAACGAAATTATAAACCCTCTATAATTAACACATATGAAAGCAGTTATTTTTGCAGGTGGATTTGGAACCAGAATCAGCGAGGAGAGCGGCATCAAACCGAAGCCAATGGTCGAGGTAGGAAACAAGCCTATTCTCTGGCACATTTTAAAGATTTATTCCCACCACGGGATCAACGACTTTATCATATGCTGCGGTTATAAATCATACGTAATAAAGGAATACTTTTCAAACTACTTCCTGCACACCGCTGACGTGACGTTCGACCTTCGTAATAACAATATGGAGGTTCACAATGCTTTCTCCGAACCATGGAAAATTACCCTTGTTGATACAGGTGAGGACACGATGACTGGAGGTCGCTTGAAGCGGGTAAAAGATTATATCGGTAATGAAACATTTTGCCTGACGTATGGCGATGGGGTTACCGACGTCGACATCAAAAAGCTTATAGCATTTCACAAGGCGCAGGGAACGATGGCCACTTTGACGGCGGTCCAACAGCCTGGACGTTTCGGTGCCTTCTCTTTAAAGCCGGAGGAACTGAAAATCCGACACTTCCAGGAAAAGCCGTTGACCGGTGATACTCCATGGATCAATGGTGGTTATTTCGTCTGTGAGCCAGGCGTAATGGACCTGATCAAGGACGATACGACTACCTGGGAAAGAGAGCCGTTGGAGAAACTGGCGTCGTCTGGAAATCTGTCGGCATACAAGCACGCGGGTTTCTGGCAGTCTATGGACACCCTCCGTGACAAAAACTACCTCGAGGAACTCTGGAAATCGAAGAATCCGCCCTGGAAGCTGTGGGCCTAGTCAAAATGCTTAAATACCCGTAAAAAATAGTTATACTTACATTATTTGAATATGAAAATTGTCATTTTCGGAAACATGGGATACGTCGGTCCTGGTGTTGTAGCCAGACTTCGATCCACTTACCCCACAGCCAATCTCATCGGGTACGACACCGGTTTTTTTGCCAGCTGTCTTACTGATGTGGACTATCTCCCTGAAAGAAAATTAGACCATCAATTTTTTGGCGATATAAGAAATGTCCCTGACCACGTTCTTCAGGGAGCAGATGCCGTCGTGAATCTCGCGGCTATCTCGAACGACCCAATGGGTACCAAATTTGAAGAGGTGACCCTGGACGTAAACCATAAATCTGGAATTGCACTCGCAAAAAAGGCAAAAGAGCTCGGCGTCAAGTCGTTTGTATTTGCCTCAAGCTGTAGCATGTATGGCGCCGCCAGCGACGGAGCGAAGACAGAAGATTCAACGCTTAATCCGCTGACCGCTTACGCCCGTTCTAAAGTCTTTACCGAACGCGATCTTAAGCCTTTGGCAGACAAGAACTTTACCATAACGTGTTTGAGGTTTGCTACAGCATGCGGAATGAGCTCGCGTTTGCGTCTCGACCTAGTCTTAAACGACTTTGTAGCGTGCGCACTGTCCTCCAAGAACATCACCATCCTCAGTGATGGAACACCGTGGAGACCTCTTATCAACGTGAAGGATATGGCCGTGGCAATTGACTGGGCTATCACGCGCCCCGCCTCAATCGGCGAATTCCTGGCCGTCAATACCGGAACAGATCAGTGGAACTACCAGGTGAAGGAACTGGCCGAAGCGGTTGCTTCGGTTATTCCGGGTGTGAAGGTCTCTATTAATACAGATGCTCCTCCCGATAAACGTTCTTACCGTGTAAACTTTGGCCTGTACAAAAAGTTGGCTCCGAATCATCAGCCACAATATGATCTTCATAATACCATTAAGGAACTCCGCGACGGTCTCGAGTCAATGAAGTTCCATGATTCTGATTTCAGGGATTCAAAACTCATGAGACTCAAAGTGCTGACTTCTTTGCAGGAGAAAAACGAAATTAACAGTGAGTTGAAGTGGCAAAAGTAAATCGATAGAGGATAATGAAGTTTACGGAAACGAAGTTGAAGGGTGCCTTTATTATTGAAGCCAAGAAAATGGAGGATGAGCGCGGCTATTTCTCCAGGGTTTGGTGTAAGAAAGAATTCAAGGAGCATGGACTTGTATCGGACACGGTCCAGGCTAACATTTCCTATAATAAGAAGAAAGGTACGCTGAGAGGAATGCATTATCAGGTTGCCCCATTTGCTGAGAGCAAGACGGTAAGGTGCATCACCGGAGCGATCTATGATGTTATCATAGACTTGCGTCCCGATTCACCAACCTATAAGGAGTGGATAGGAGTGGATCTCGATGCGGGCACTGAATCAGATTCATTTACGATGCTGTACGTACCGCAGGGTTTTGCGCACGGTTTTATTACGATGAAGGATGAGACCACAGTTCACTACATGGTGACTGAGTATTATACACCAGGTGCCGAGGGTGGAATCAAATTTGATGATCCTGCATTCAATATCCAATGGCCAATGAAACCCACGGTGATATCTGATAAAGATAGGGATCGGCCTTTGTTTGAGAGCAGCTTTTCATTGATAAAATAAATAGACCTAAAATCTAAATCTAAATTTATGGTTATCGTCGACACCGCGCTTGCCAAGAGGCATGCAGATAAGAACCCAATTCGGGTTGCATTGGTGGGTGCTGGATTTATGGGGAGGGGAATAGTTCTTCAGATAGCGACCGCCGTGCCCGGTATGGAAATGGTGGCCATCTATAACAGAACGCTGGATGGTGCGAAGAGAGCCTATTTAGATGCTGGGATTGACGATTTTCAGGTCGTCAGTAGCCAATCAGATTTGGAAGACCGGATTAAGAAAGGAAAGTATTCCGTCGTTGACGATCCGTTTCTTATTTGTAGAGCCGAAAACATAGATGTACTAATCGAAGTTACGGGCGCCGTAGAGTTCAGCTCGCGCGTTGTATTCGAAGCCATTAAGCATAAGAAACACGTGGTCTTAATGGATGCTGAGCTTGACGGAACATTAGGACCAATCCTGAAGGTGTACGCCGATAAG
>Ga0193753_10003333_pt1 | contig 11946 bp, 12 predicted proteins | sample H1c2metaG_FD_144925 | JGI IMG/M metagenome (GOLD analysis project Ga0193753, IMG submission 144925) | Soil microbial communities from a riparian zone of the East river system, Colorado, United States - H1c2 | ecosystem: Environmental > Terrestrial > Soil > Riparian zone | place: USA: East... | reverse complement strand
CGCTTCGCGTATAATGTGAATGATCTGTTCCTCGCTGAATCTGCTTTTTTTCATGTTCTGCTGCTCCCTTCCTTCGCCGCAGAACTCCAGCTTTGTCACGTCCAGATTTTCGGGGTCAGGTCAGATCCGATTTGGCAATACAACCGTCATCATGCGCAAAATCGTTTCTCGGAAAGTTCCTGAGACGCTGGCGTGCGCTTTCTTGCTGTGCCTGGCTTGCGTGCCCATCTGCCCAGTGGCAGAAGAATCCGCGAAATCAAAGAAAGCTCCCGGTGAAAAGTTCTTTAACGAGACGACGATTCGCATTTTCAATTTTGAAATTTCCGAAGCCAGCCTCAATCAGCTTCGCCGTTCGCCCCGCTCCTATGTAGTCGGCACCGTGCGCGAAGGCGAGCACGTGTTGACGAATGTGGCGATTCGGCTCAAGGGCATGGGCAGCTTCCGCAGCATCGACGAGAAGCCGAGCCTCGCGGTGAAGTCCGATGAGTTCGCCACGAACCAGCAGTATCGCGGGTTGAACAAATTGATGTTCAACAACTCGGTGCAGGACCGGACGTATCTCGCCGAAATGCTCGCCACGCAAATGTTCCGCGATGCGGGTGTGCCTGCGGCGCGCTCGACTCACGCGCGCGTGATGCTGAACGGGCGCGACCTCGGCCTCTACGTTGTGTTCGAGGCAATGAACAAACAGTTCCTCAAGCAACACTTTGCAGACGCGAGCGGAAATCTTTACGAAGCTTACCTGCGCGACGTGGACGCGACGATGGAGCAGGACGGCGGCGAGCCAGGCGATCAGTCTGATGTGCGCGCTCTCTCCGGGGCGTGCGGTGCGTCGAATCCGGCGGCGCGTTGGCGGGAGCTGGGCAAGGTGCTCGACGTGGATCGCTTCGTGTCGTTCGTCGCGATGGAAATGCTCACAAGCCACTGGGACGGCTACGCGATTCACACGAACAATTACCGCATTTATCACGACCCGGGCACGGACAAGTTCGTGTTCATCACGCACGGCATCGATTGGGCTTTTCGCCGCCCGAACATTTCGATTCAACCGCCGCTGAAGAGCATCGTTGGACGCGCCGTGCTCTCCACGCCGGAAGGACAGAAGCTTTATCGCGAGCGCGTTGGTACTCTTTTCACGAACGTGTTTCGCGTGCCGGTCATTACGAATCGAATGGAGCAGGCGCTGGCGAAGATTCGACGCGCCGAACTTCCGCCGAATGATCTCGCTGACATCGAACGCCGTGCCGTGTGGCTGCGCCAGCAGGTAGAAGCCCGGGCCGCGAGCGTCGGCGCTGAACTCAGCGGCCTCCCGCCGCAGCCTATGAAATTCGACGCCAATGGTTTCGCATATCCAGCAAAATGGCGCGATGAGCCGGACCGCGGCGAACCACTCATGGACCGCGGGACGCTCGACGGTCGCAACACGCTGCGCATCCAGGCTCGCAACGAACGCACGCGCGCATCTTGGCGCTCGCTGGTTTATCTCGCGCGTGGCTGGTATCGTTTCGAAGGTCTCGCGCGCACGGATTCGCTCATGAGCGGTTCGGCGCGGCTGCGCATTTCCGGTGACACGCGGAGCGTTGGCATTGGTGGCGGCAGCACGGCCTGGCGTCCGCTCGCGCACGACTTCGAGGTGAAGGACGCGGGCATGGATGTGGAGTTCGTCTGCGAACTCAATGCGATGCAAGGGACGGTTTGGTTCGACACTGATTCGCTCCGAATCCGAAAACTGGCTGCCAGACAAGCGCGTCAGCTCGAATGACCAATTCTCTGCGGCCAATCCGTTCATGATGGTTGCGCCGGTTCATGCGCCGGGGCATTAGTGGCACATGATTTGGGTCGGTACATCGGGCTTTCAATATCCGGAATGGAAGGGGAAATTTTATCCGGAGAAGTTTTCTCCGAAGAAGATGCTCTCGTTCTACGCAGAGCGCTTCAACACGACGGAGATCAATTACACGTTCCGCCGGATGCCGAGCGAGACGACGCTCGCGAACTGGTCGGCAGAAACTCCTGAACGATTCCGCTTCACGCTCAAAGCGCCGCAGCAGATCACGCACTTCAACCAACTGCGCGAATGCGAATCGTTGGTGCAACACTTCACGGACGTGGCGCAGACGCTCGGGCCCAAGCTTGGCACGATCCTGTTTCAACTTCCGCCATCGTTGCCTCACGACGGCGCGCTCCTGAGTGATTTCCTTGATTCGTTGCCGCCGAAAACCAACGCAGCTTTCGAGTTTCGTCACGAATCATGGTTCAACGACGACACCTTCTCAATGCTCCGATCACACAACGCCGCGCTGTGCGTTGCAGACAGTGAGAAGCTGCATGCGCCATTGGTGGTCACGGCGAACTTTGGTTACTTCCGTTTGCGCGATGAAGGATACCGCAGCGCCGACATCGCGCGCTGGGCCACGCAGATCAAGCAGACCTCTTCAAAGATCGAAGACACTTACGTCTATTTCAAACACGAGGAGAGCGGCATTGGCCCAGAGTTCGCCCGGAAATTGATCGCGGCAATGTCGTAGCCGGAACGCTGACATCGGGTCAGGCGGGGACGCCTGACCTACTTCAACTGCGTTGTTTCAGCTTGGCAGTTCGGCCGACTAGAGCTTCTTCAACTGAATGTTCTTGAGCGCAGCCGCCGTGTTCCATGTGGCAATGCCAAGAGGAACGGACGGCTCCACTTCCAGGCGGATGCTGAATCTCTTGTCCGTTGTGTCGAGGTTCACCACGCGATCTTCATCGATCCACGCCTGAATTTTTCCTGGCTCAACGCGCACGCGGATGTGGAACCATTTGCCGTTGGTGAAATTCATGTAGCTCGTCGTCTCATTCTGCGAGGCATCTTCGCCATCGACACTGGACAGGCCAACGGTGCCGCCACCCCAGCCGCCCACGATCAAGCTGCACGGTTCGTTGCCGACGGGAAACGTGAGTCCGCAGAAAAAGTCGCTGCCATCCGTGCGCATGGCATCGAGCGAGATCTCGTAATTCATGCGTGGCAACTCATTGGTGTTCGTGAGCGTGATGCCCGTCATGTGTCCAAGGCCGAGTTTGATCACGCCGTTCTCGATGGTGACCGTTCCGCGGCCCGCGAAATCAGATGACTCCCAGCCTTTCAAAGTTTTCCCGTCGAAAAGAACAGTGGTGCCAGGCGTGGCGGGGGTCGTAGGAACCACAGCCGCAGCGGGTGTTGGTGTCGCAACGGGATTCGCCGCAGGCGGCGGTGTCCGTCGTGCCGCACAGCCCGCATTGAGCAGCAACAAAACAATCAACGAGAGCGCCCACGCTTGGGAATTCTTGAGCACGGGGAAAATCATGCCTAATTGAAGCCCACTGTGCGCGCACGAAAAGACAAATGTTCGAGCACCTTCATAAATGACACGAAGTCGCTTTTGAAACTATCTCCCCGCCCGCCACCAACTGAACAGCAGCACGAGAATGGAGAGAATCGTTGCTGCCAAATTGAGTAATGGTTTCAGCAAAAGCTTCTGAATCGCAGCGCCATCCATCCCAGCACTGTGCCCGCGATGAATCCTCCGACATGCGCGATCGCATCGCTTTTGGGACTGAAGCCAAGGAGCACGACGAGCAAGCAGCCGGCAATCACGCCGCGGCCAATCAACATCGTGCGCCTCTCATGCCGCGCGAGAACGAGGGAATGCGCGGCGAGCAATCCCAACGAAGCCATCACGACGCCCGAGGCGCCGAGACTGCGAAAGGGATCATTGTGCAGCAGCAAGCTGGCAACATTTCCCAACGCGCCGCCGAGCAACGAAAGCAGCAGCGCCACGCCCGCGCCAAAGCAACCCATAGCGAGACCGAGAAAAACGATGCCGATGACGACATTCGACGCGAGATGGGCCACGTCTCCGTGCAGAGTCGTCGCGGTGATGATTCGCCACCATTCGCCATGCATCACGGCGCTTCGATCCATGACGCCAAGGGTCTCAAGATTTGTCCGTGATGTGGCGCTGAACCAATGAAGCAGCACGAGCGCGGCGAACCAAAACACCGCGCGCGCATCGAAAAGCAGGCCGGACCATTTCAGTTCCTGCCGCCAGACGGTCGCGTTTTCGCGCTCGTAGGCTGCGATGGATTCTGAGGCGCGCTGCCAATCATGAGCCGCAACTTCGAGCGTCCATGCTCCGTCGTCCTCACGTTGCGCGAGCAGGCTCTCGATCCCCTGGCTGATGAGCACGAGGCTCCAGTCGAGCGCCTGCGCTTGCGAGCGACTCTCAAAGACAGTGGCGCCGGATTGCATGTGTGTTTCTGGACAGCGTGCGAAAGCTGCATCATGGCCGCCGTGAAATCCAATTCCCTGCCGCTGTGGAGAGCAAAAAATCTGTCGAAACCGGGCGACGTTCCGCGTGGAACTTGAAATGCTCTGCAAAAAGCCGACATGTAATCAGGAATTCCCCTATGAAGGTGATTCAACCGAATTGTCGGGTGCAGTTTACGGCGGCAGACATTGACTTCATCGTGGCCACGCTGGGCCACCGGTCCGGCGACGCGCACTGTATCACGCAGCTTCTCTCCGACCCCGAAAGCCGTGACACCATCCTCGATGATGACGTCTTGTATCGCGCCCTGCTGGAACATCGCGGGTGCGTGACGGTGTCTTCGCATTTTTATTTCTACATTCTCGTCCGCAACGTCCTGCGTCGCGGCGGCATCGATGACCGCGTGGTCGCGGATTACATCGCGGAAATTCTCGCGGAATACTCGAACATCGAGCGGACCAAATGCCGCGTTCCCGGCGAGCCTGAGTCGCTCAATTATTTTTTCGAAATGCTGCTTGCGTTGCAACGAGCAGATGACCGCAACAACTTCGAGTTGCGGGCGCACATTGGAAATCACGCCCTGTTCATCACAGGCCTCTTCCCGGATCGCATTCGCGTGCGGGCGGAGAAACGCGGCTTTCCCGATATTCGTTACTTCGAAGGCATGGGGCAGTCGAGCTTCCGCGTGGCGCGCGATCATCGGCTGGCGCAACGCTACGAACTGGCCGGCGTCTTCGACACGCTTTCGGAGCGATTCCGCACGGCGCGCGAAGCCTTAAATAGTTTGTCCGATCGCCTGTTTGCGTGGGATGATGATCGCTATGCCTTGCCGTTGCTCAACTCGAGCAAGCTGATCAACTGAGCTTCAGGTTTGGGAAAGTTGCCTGCGCCGCGCGAATACTTTCTTCTGGTGAACAATGGCAAATCGTCTGCCAGTCGCGCTTCGCCGCGGCTTCCACATTCTCCGGTTTATCATCGAGGAAAAGAATCTCACCATTACGGCAACCGGTCTGTTGTTCTGTGATTTCGTAAATGCGGGCGTGCGGCTTCAGCACGGCATGCTCGAAGGAAAAGATGTAGCCATCGAAATTCGCGAAGAACGGGAAGTTGCGCCGGACATGACCGATTGCGATCTCGTTCGTGTTTGAGAGCACAAACGTGGGAAGGCCCGTGCTGCGCAATCCTTTCTGGAGCCGCGTCATCTCAGGTATCTCGGTGAAAATGTCCGCGAACGCGAACGCGAATTCTGCAAAGCTTCCCGGGAAACCAATCCGCACGCGAACTTCATCGAAGAACTGTTGCGTGGTCATCTGCGCGCTCTCGTAGCTGAACAATAGCGGTGACTGGTCGATCACAGTCCTGATCTCTTCCGCAGAGGCTTTGGACGTAAGAGCCAGTTTGCGAGCGGCGATGCCGTAATCGAAATCCACCAGCACTTTGCCGAGATCGAAGACGACGGCTTTGACCTTCAAGTCATCTCCCTCCGGCCTTCGAGCGCTCGCGTGAGTGTGAGTTCGTCCGCGAAGTCGAGGCCGCTTCCGGCCGGCAGCCCGTGCGCGATCCGCGAAACCTTCACACCCCGCGGCGCAAGCTGTTTGGCGAGATAGAAACTCGTCGCATCGCCTTCGACATCGGTCGGCAGCGCAATGACCACTTCACGAATCGGCTCGCTGGCCAGCCGCGCCTCAAGCTGGCCGATGCGCAGGTCTTCCGGTTCAACGCCGTTCAGCGGTGAAATTTTCCCGCCGAGCACGTGATACTTGCCGCGAAAGGAATTTGCCTTCTCAATGCTCAGAATATCAGTCGCACGCTCTACGACACAGACCAGCGAAGCGTCACGTCTGGCATCACTACAGATGGCGCATGGCTCGATCTCCGTCAGCCCGCCGCAAATCGAGCAGAGACGAATGCGTTCACGGGCGGTCAGGATCGTTTCCGCCAGTTGGCGAACGACCGGCGCATCCGTCTGCACCAGGTGCAACGCGATCCGCTCCGCGGAGCGCGGGCCGACGCCGGGTAGTTTGCTGAGGGCGGCCGTGAGGGCGGTGATGGGTTCGGGGATCATCTTGCGTGGTGCGTGAAGGCGCGCAGAGGCTCACGCACCACGCACTGCGTTCCACACTTTACATCATTCCCGGCAAGTTCAGCCCCTGCGTGATCTTCCCCATCTCGGCGTTGGAAATGTCCTTGGCTTGCGTGAGCGCCTGGTTCACGGCGGTGACGATCATGTCTTCCAGCAATTGCGCATCGGCAGGATTCACCGCCGCAGGATCAATCTTGATTGAAGACACGGTTCCGTCGCACTTGGCGACAACTTTTACGGCTCCGCCTCCGCTGGTGGCTTCCACGGTCTTGGCCGAGAGCGCCGCTTGCGTTTGCTCCATCTGCTGCTGCATTTTCGCAGCCTGTTTCATCAGTTTTCCAATGCTCGACATGATTTCGTAAGTTGAGGTTTGAAAGTTGAGTGTTGAAAGAACTTAGGCCCGAACTTCCACGATGGTTCCTTTGAAAACTTCCAGAGCCTTCTTGATCAGTGGATCGTTTTTGAAATCGCTTGGATCAAGTTGCACCGGCTTTGGTACCGGCGGCGAAGCCGCACGCGCGGGGCCTGGTGTCGTAGTAGCGGGTGCTGGCGTTCGAGCCGGCGCTGGCGGGGCCGAAGGAGTCGGCGCGACAGCAGGCACCGGCGCCGCAAAACTTTCAGGCCGCTCCACTTTCACAATTTGCACCTGCGCGCCCGAATGACCCAGTTCGGCAAGTTTCGTCGCGATGAGCGCATGGTTCTTCGCGTTGTCCACCATCCCGATGTGGTCGGCGAACTCGGGATCGAAACCGATGGTGAACACGTTCTTCACGAACGACACGGGATGCGCTTCGAGGAAATAACTGCGCGCGAACGGGCTGGCGCGACCAATGGCTTCCACGAGGTTCGGCCAAATAGTTTGCGCATCGACGCCATTCGAAGTCGCCGGGACCGCGGCGGGCGCGGGTGGAGTTTCCGCCATGTGCGCAGGCGCCAGTTTCGCCGCAGGTGCCGGAGTGACGGCAGAACGCGCCGGAGCAGGAGTCGGCGAAGGCGCGCTCGACGGCGACCCAGCGTCACCGCGCAATTCATTCAACCGCTTCAACACCGAGTCGATGCTCACTGAGTTGCGCGCTTCGATGGCTTTGATGAGCGCGACCTCGATGAAAATATTTTTCGATGACGCATCACGTAGGTTCGTGTCCGTCTGCGTAAGTACTTCCATGATGCGCGTCAGGCCATCGCTGCCGACGAGCGCGGACTGCTCGGTGAGCGTGGCGGCTTCGGCTTCAGAAACCTCCAGCAGCCGCGTGTCGCCGCGGGAAATCTGGAAGACGAGGAGGTTGCGTAGGTGTTGGAGCAAGTCGCTCAGGAACTTCCCTAAATCTTTGCCATGCTTCGCGAGCGAGTTGAACTCGGCCAGCACGGTCTGAACATCGCCCTGGAGCAAAGCGTTGCTGAGCGAGAGAAGTTGCGACTGTGACGTCAGCCCGAACATCGAGAGCACGTCGGCCTCGACGATCTTCTCGCCACAAAAGCTGATGAGCTGATCGAGCGCGGACTCCGCATCGCGCATCCCGCCGTCCGCGCCGCGCGCGATGGCGTGGAGGGCCGCGTCCTCGACCTGCACGTTCTCCTGCTTCGCGATGTGCTTGAGATGATCGACCATCAACTTGATCGGGATGCGCCGCAGATCGAAACGCTGGCAGCGCGAGAGGATCGTGGGCAGGACTTTCTCCGGGTCCGTGGTGGCGAACATGAACTTCACGTGGGCCGGCGGCTCTTCGAGCGTCTTCAGCAGCGCGTTGAACGCCGCCGTCGAGAGCATGTGGACTTCGTCGATGATGTAGATTTTGAACTTCGCGCTGGCGGGAGCGTACTTGCACGTCTCGCGGAGCTCGCGCACCTGCTCGACGCCGTTGTTGCTCGCGCCGTCAATTTCCATCACGTCGAGCGAGCGGCCTTCGGTGATCTCACGGCAGCGCGGATCGTCGTCGTCGAAATCCACCTTCGGTCCGCCCGTGCAATTCAGGGCCTTGGCGAAAATACGCGCGATGGTCGTCTTGCCCGTGCCGCGCGGCCCGCAGAACAGGTAAGCGTGCGCGATGCGCTCCGCCTCGATGGCATGACTGAGCGTCTGCGTGACGTGCTCCTGGCCCACCACGTCGCTGAAACGTTGCGGCCGATACTTGCGCGCGATGACTTGATACGAGGACATGCTGTTTGTTTTGCCGTTGAAGTTTGCGTGTGATGCACTGGGAGCGCAAATCGGAAATCAAATGAGTTGCTGGTAGCTTGCCTCAAACCGTTCCGAAGATTATCAATGGAGCGGATGCATTTTGACGTAATCAAAGGATTTATCGACCGCGCGCCCTTCCGCCCCTTCGACATCCATTTGAACGACGGTCGCAATGTGCGGGTGCATCATCGGGAGATGTTTTCTGCCGGGCCGACGGGCCGCGAGTTCGTGGTTTGGAATCCTGATGGTTCTCTCAATGTAATTGATTTGACCTCGATTACCTCAATCGGGTTGCCGACGCGTTACCGAAGCGGCTCGAAGAAATAAGTGCCAGGGTGACCACGGCGGATGCAGAGCAAACTACCGTTGCTGCCTTCCGGCCCTGGCGGGGTTCGTAAGTCCGCATTCCATGGGCCCTGGCGGGGCGTAATTAAGCGGACGAGTTCCATCGCAGCAAGGTTTGTTTCCCACGGCCCGAGGAACCGAATTTTTACACGGCCCTGGAGCGGTTGTGGCAAAAACCAGCCGCAGCATGCAACGTTTTCACACGTGCTGCGGCTGGGCTGCGCCACAGTCGCGCTCCGTCTCATTCGAGGCTGTCGCCAGTTCAGCACCGAGCTTGTGAGCGGGTCGCCGCGCTTGCTACGGTCGCGGCATGGAACCAGCCGAGTGGGCCAATCTCAGCGACGACGAGTTGCTGGAGAAAAAGATTTCCCAACTCGGGCTCAAGCTGGACGGAAGCGAATTGCAGCCGCACATCCAGCAGCTTTACGGCGAGCTTTCGCAAAAGGGCCTGACATTTCACCCGCCGTGTCATCTCGGCGATGAATGGTTCGTGCCGGTCGGTGTTCCGGCGATCTTCATTCCGTTTTTCCTCGTTCACGAACGGCTGCGAAAGCTCGAGCGCAAGATGATCCTCGAAGTGGAAGGCGAGACTCCCGAGTGGTTCATGCGCTTGATGCGGCACGAAACGGCGCACGCTTACGCCTACGCCTACCAGCTTTACCGAAAGAAAAAGTGGCAACAGACCTTCGGGCTGACTTCGACGGAGGAGACGCCGCAGTTTTATCGGCCGCGGCCTTACAGCCGATCGTACGTGATGCACCTCGACGACTGGTACGCGCAAAGCCATCCGGATGAAGATTTCGCGGAGACGTTCGCGGTGTGGCTGACGCCAGGATTGGATTGGCGCGAGCGCTACAAGGGTTGGAAGGCATTACAGAAGCTGGAATATCTGGACGAGTTGATGCGCTCGATTGCCGGAAAACCACCGACGCATCAACCCCAGTATCGGGTGGAAGACCACGACTGCCTCAACGTCAAACTCAAGACGCACTACGCGCGGAAGCGAAAGCTCTACGAGGATTCGTATCCCGATTTTTACGACAATGATCTGAAGCAGCTCTTTGCAGCGCAGACGGAGGTGGCGGATCGAATGAAGGCATCCGTTTACCTGCGCCAGCGCCGCCGGCAACTGATGAACTCCGTCTGCCAATGGACCAACGAGAAAAAATATCGAATCAACAAATTGCTCGCGCGATTGATTGAGCGTTGCGACGAGTTGAACCTTCACATCAAAGTCGATGACGTGCAGCAAAACCTGCAAGTGTCGGCTTACATCACCACGCTGGTGATGAACTATTTGTTTACCGGCAAATTCAAACGGACGAAGTAATGGCGAAGAAGCAATTGAAAGTCCTGGCCCTGTTTACGGCGGGAGAACCGACCAAGCTCGACGAAGATCTGAGCGGCGAATTCGAGACGGAAGAAGGTTGGAAAACCGAGGGCAACGTAGTTGCGGCGCTGCGCGAACTTGGCTACACCACCGAATATCTCGCGCTGTTCGATGACATCGAAGTCTTGCGTCAAAAACTCCTGAGCTTTCAGCCGGAGATCATTTTCAACCTCGCGGACGAGTTTAAGCAAAACCGCGCCTTCGATCAAAACATCGTGTCGTTTTTGGAAATGCACGGCGTGCCCTTCACCGGCTGCGGCGCGACCGGACTGACGCTGTGCAAGCACAAGGGCATTTCGAAAAAGATTCTTGGCTACCATCGCATTCACACGCCGGCGTTTGAAATTGTCCCTCGTGGCAAACGCTGTGTGCGGCCGAAACGTCTGAAGTTTCCCATTCTCGTAAAGCCTTTGAAGGAAGAAGCCTCGTACGGCATTTCGCAGGCGTCGTTCGTGGAGAATGATGACCAGTTCAACGAACGCGTGCAGTTTATCCACGACAAATTCAGCAACGACGTCATCGCCGAGGAGTACATCGGGGGGCGCGAACTTTACGTCAGCATTCTCGGCAATCATCGGCTCCAGGTGTTTCCGATTCGAGAACTGGTCTTTAAGGAAGTGCCACCGGACGAGCCGAAGATCGCCACCTATCGCGCCAAGTGGGACGCGGAGTATCAGAAGCGTTGGGGACTCACGAATCAGTTTGCCGAGGGGCTTGACCCGGCGGTGGTGCGCCAAATCGAACAGACGTGCCGGCGCATTTATCATCTGCTGACGATCGATGGTTACGCGCGCATCGATCTGCGCGTCACGGCGGACAACAAAGTTTATTTTATCGAAGCCAACCCGAATCCGTATCTCGCCGCGGATGAAGACTTCGCGCAATCGGCGTTGAAGGCGAACATCACTTACACACAACTGGTCGAGCGCATCGTCCGGCTGGGACTGAAAGCGGTGCGAGGCTAAAGCGAATGCCTTTCGGGAATTCAAGCTGCGGTCCCGCAGAGACATAGTGAAAATAGCCCAGCGTTTCAACGCTGGGTTACGGGTCCAAAAGACACCGAGTCCCGGAGGGACGAAAGAAATTGGGCTTCAGCGTTAGATTTCTGCCGTCCCTCCGGGACTTCTCCTTTTTGTGCCTTTCAACCCAGTGTTGAAGCGCTGGGCTATTATCGGATGTCCCTCTGGGACGAAGGTTGGCTTGAGTTTTCAAAAGGCATTAGGGCTAAAGCGCCGCAAGCTTTACGACCCCACTGGCTCGCGGCATCCTGAGCGCCTGCTGTCCATGGAACTTCGCGATTTTGCCGAACAGGTTTTGTTTGCGACGACGCTGGAGGAAAAGCTCCGCGCGCCCGCCAGCCTCACGGATGAACACCCGGGCGCGGCGATGTCCACACCGGAGCTTCCGGGAAGGCCCGTCGAGTTAAGGTTCAAGCCGTCAGGCGCAAGCAAAGGCGAAGCACCCGGACTGCATCACTTAGAAAAGGAACGCGAGCGGGGGAAGTTGCTGCACTTCTTCGCCAACCACGAGTTGCTCGCCACGGAGTTGATGGCGCTCGTGCTGCTGAAATTTCCGAATGCGCCCGCGGCCTTTCGGCGCGACGTATTGCAGACGCTCAAGGACGAACAGCAACACACGCGCTGGTACATCGAGCGGATGGAGC
>Ga0193753_10003332_pt1 | contig 11947 bp, 11 predicted proteins | sample H1c2metaG_FD_144925 | JGI IMG/M metagenome (GOLD analysis project Ga0193753, IMG submission 144925) | Soil microbial communities from a riparian zone of the East river system, Colorado, United States - H1c2 | ecosystem: Environmental > Terrestrial > Soil > Riparian zone | place: USA: East... | reverse complement strand
GATCGCCCGTCGACACGGGGTGGAGGAGGGTGAGCACCTTGTCCTTGATGTTTCCTCGATAAAAGAAATCAAAGCTACATCCCAACCAGCACCGGCGCAACCGGTTTCCATACAAAAAATAGCCGTAGCCGGTAAGCTCGTCCGAGCAATGGCCATCGGAGGAGAATCGACAGGCTGGATTCTTGAACTCGAATCCACAAACACTATTGACGGCAAGCAAGTGAATTCGATTCAAGTTAGTTATCGCAAACCCGAAGAATTGGAAAAATTAGAAAACGCACGTGTGAGGGTCACTGGGAAGATCACCCGTCGACACGGGGTGGAGACGGGTGAGCACCTTGTCCTTGATGTTTCCTCGATAAAAGAAATCAAAGCTACAGCCCAACCAGCACGAGTGCAACCGGGGCTTCCTTCGCCTTTCAAATAAGCGAATGGATCATGGACAAGTAACCGTCGGTTGTGACCGGTTGTCTGATTTGGCCAGTCGTCGGAACGACTCGACCGTGCTTGTCGTGCAGAAGGAGATATCCGGTTAGTTCGGCAGGTTGCCAAAAACCGGCTTTCCGTCCAAGTGGAAAGTCCCCCACTGGAAGTCAGTTAACGCTGAGGCAATGACAGGGCTAATCGGCTTTACAGGGGCGACGGCGGATCGGACCCGTCAGCCGATGCGCTCTGCCAGCTCGACGATGATCTCTTCGGGCCCGCGCACGTAGCAGAGCCTGAAGCTGTTCTCGTAGCGCTTCGACGGCAAATGCGACATGGCGGATCCCAGGTGTGTTCGCCGGTGCGTGCTTGTCGCCACCCTTAGGCAACGGCGTGTTGAATTTCGTCAGCTCAAGCCGTCCGTGGCCGTCCGGGGTTTGTAGCATTTGCGATATCTGCCCGGACGCCTTCGAGCCCCACGACGCGGTCTACCCAGCGGCCCTCAACCGAACCCTATCCCTGCAGCTCGAGTCCGAGTTGGGCGAAGAATTCGATTGCGGCCGCGAGGTCGTCAACCACGATGCCGACGTGCTCCATCCGTTGGATCGCCATGTGTTCATGGTAACGAATCTAGGTTCGAGTCGCAGCGAGGGGCGCGCGTTTGGAGACTGGTCTAAGTAACGACAAGTCGCCCCGTGTTTACAAATCCAGCCCACCTGAACGTAAAACCGGCTTTCCTCCAACATCTCTCGCCAATTGGCAAGTGGACGAGATGCCGATTTATCGCCCAAGTGCAAGAGCAAGAAGCGCGTTGATCAGTGCGAATCTGCCACCTATTGTCTGATCCCGAGGATCAACGGAATCAAGTTCAAGCTGAGAGCCGCAGCACGACTAGCGTCATGTCATCGTGCTGGGGGGCGCCGGCGGCAAAGGCGTCGGCCGCACGAAACAAGTGCTGTAGCAGCTCCGCAGCGTTCAGGCCCGCGTGCGCTTGCGCCTCGGCGATCATTCGGTCTTCACCCCACTCGTCTTCTGCCGAGTTCATGTCTTCGCTGATGCCGTCAGTAAAGGCCAGTAAAATATCGCCGGGGAGTAGTTGAAGCATCTGCTGCTTGTAGGTCGCGCCGGCAAGCAGTCCGACTACGGGGCCGCCGTCTCCCAGGCGAAACACCCGCCAAGCACCGTCCTCTTTGCGCAGCACCGCAGGAGGATTGTGTCCGCCGTTGACATAGTGCAATGTGCGCGAAGCGCAGTCCAGTTCGGCATAGAAGAACGTGGCATAACGGTTGGAGTCGGACGCGTTGTAGAGAAGGCGGTTGACATTGGCCATCTTGGTCCCCAGATCGCCAGCGCCACTCAGCACCTGACCGCGCAGGCTGGCGTGAAGGCTTGCCATCAACAGGGCGGCGGACATGCCCTTGCCACTAACGTCGCCAATCGCGATACCCAGGCGGTCGCAGCCATGCGCCGTTGTTCCGCTGGCGGAAGAGATGTTTTCGCCGGGCGCATACCCTGCTTCGGCTAGCGAGCCCTCACGGATGTCGATGAGGTCGTAGTAGTCGCCGCCGACTGCCTGGGCGGGTCTGCAGTGCGCGGCCATCTCTACGCCCGCAACGTTGGGGAACGTCTGTGGGAACAGCCGCTCCTGCACCTCGCGGGCAATCTCGAATTCGCGTTCCAGCTTGGCGCGCGACAGGGCCTCCTCGGCCAGCGTGGGAATAAGCTTGTAGACGTTGACGAGTATGCCCGACGGCAAAGCCATGGTGCTGCCCAGCGCAAATCCGCGTGGCAGTGATCCGCCCTCGAAAAAGCGTTTGCCTTTGCCCAGCACAATAGGGTTGACCAGCAGAACCACCTCGTCCGCCAGCCCGTGATCCAGCAGCACGGAAATCAGCGTCGAGCTGCCCGCGACGACCAGGTCCGGGCCTTTCCTGGCCTTAATGCGTCGAACGCTATCCACGAGGTCCGACCCAATGGCCTCGAATGGACCCCACTCCAGACTCTCCGGTCTGTGAGTTACGACGTACTTCGTCGCCGCATTCAGGCGGTCCGTCATTGGACTCTTCTGTGCTTTCGGCCAGAAACTCGCCAGCAAGTCGTAGGTTCGACGGCCAAACAGCAAGTCGCAGGTCTTGCCGTACATCTCGTTTACTATCTGTAACCCGGCAGGCGAGCGATACGGCGCGGTCCAGTCGCCGTATGGGAAATCGTCCTCCGGACCGCTGGTCATCTGGATGACGCCATCGAGCGAGATATGCTCGATGATTTTGAGTTTGCGCATATTGATCTCCTATAAATGCTCGGTTTGCGCCTTCGTGAGGGACCACCTCGGACCAAATCTTCGTGGCCTTGCCACCTCAATTACACTCTCTCATCCGCACGCAGATATTGACCAGACGCCGGACTCGCCGAGTCATTCACCTCATCAGAGTCTCGACGGCAGCGGCGTCGATGACGTCAGTCAATGATTTTGGCGCCGTCCATCTTCGAACGCTCAAGATTGTCCTTCATTTGTCGAAGCTGGTCGGGCGGGTGTCCTTTCCACTTCGTGACTTCTCCAACGACACGGAGCGGATCGCGGGAGCGATACGACAGTGTTGGATTGCCTGGGAATTTCTTGTCCGTCAGGTTGGGGTCATCCACTAACGGCCCGGTCGGCTCTACGACATAGATCCTTTCCAGCCCATTTTCAACAGCTAGTTCAGCACCCCAGATGGCGGCGTCCAGCGTGCCCGTGCAGTAAACCCAAGACAGAATCTTCCCTTCGCCGTAGTTGGACTTGTAGCCAGCCGCGATCAGATCGCCGTGCTGAAGATCTGCGCGGGTACCATGGAAGAATTGCTGGCGAAACCTGCTATCACTTGTCGACATAGGTCTGCTGCTCCTTTTATGGAAGGAGACGTCGAATGACGTTCCCCGCCATCGCATTCAATACCGATTGCATCATCTGCTGAAAGTTGAAGACGACAATATTCATGTTTGTCTCTCAGCAGCACAGTTAACTTTGGAAATATCGAGCCCCTGTCCAACCAGGGCTACAATTCCAAAATCTCCGATAATGCCTACTATGTGGGCGACAGCATCATTTGGACGAAGGGCCGACATAATCTTGCCATTGGCGGTGAATACCGCTATGCCTTATCTATATCAGGCTTCGTCAGCCTGACGAACGGCAACTTCTCGTTTGGAAGAGAACAAACCGCAGCCACCCATCAGTACCGCATCAGGTAGTGGAAATGGCGTGGCCAGCTTCCTTCTCGGCCAAGTGGCGAATGCCTATGCCACGAACAGCCTGGTCACTGTTAGGAATGTCGGGCAATACAGTGCCATTTATGCTCAGGATGAATTCAAGGTTAATCGCGACTTGAATCTCTCCCTTGGCCTTCGGTACAACGTCGATCTCCCCTTCAAGGAATCGCACAATATCGGGTCCCAGTTTAGCCCTGATTTTATTAATCCTGCGACGGGAACCAAAGGAGCGCTGGTCTTCTCAGGGCACGGTCCCAATCGTGACGGTTTTAGTTCGCGCTGGAGCAACGTTTATTACAAGAGCGTCGAACCGCGTCTGGGCCTGGCATGGTCACCGTCTACTTTCAATCACACGGCAGTATTCTCTGCGACGTACAACATTTTGAACGCGCCAATCCTGGAATGGCAGCAGATCTATGCCGGGGTTCCGGCCGGCTACTCTCTAACCGGCCAGTTCAACAATCTGTCCAATCCCTTCGGAGCCGCTGCGCTGCTCGATCCTTCCTCCACAGTCAGTCCGGGCATCGTAAACCTTGGTAAGTATGGAGTTCCTCCTGTTGGCAGTGCAGTTAACTTTGACCGTACCCAACTTAATGGACAATCCATTCCCTGGAGCCAGCGAGGCTTTGGTCGTCCTGGCTTCTATCAAACTTGGAGCGCCACCGTTCAGCAGCAGTTTGTAACAGACCTCGTCTTTACCTTGGGCTATCTGGGTTCTAGAGGAGCTCACCTTGGATCGAATCTACTCTCTCTCAACAACATCAATCCCTCGAATTTCGCGTTGGGCGCTGCACTAAACAATCAGGCTACCAACCTGCCTTATTCGAACTTCAATGGAACCGTTGCTCAATCACTCCGGCCTTACCCCCAATACTCTTACATCAACACTGCGGCATACGGTGAAAATCAGGGTCAGTTGAGCTACAACGCAATGATTGCCAAGCTGGAACGGCGCTTTCATAATGGATTAAATCTACTGGCGTCCTACACTTGGTCGAAGATTCTCACTGATACCAGCAACATCATTGGAGGGAGCCTCGGAGGCGCCTACGTGGCAAACATCCAGAATCCCTTTAACTTGAGGGCAGAAAAGGCCGTTTCGCCACAAGACACACCCCATATCTTTGTGATCAGTTATCTTTACGATTTGCCGTTCGGAAAAAACAAGACTTTTCTCAGTCACAGTCATGGCTCGAATTATGTGGTGGGTGGCTGGTCTTTTACTGGTATTCAGCGCTATCAGAGCGGTCAGCCAATAGGTTTCTCATCCGCCACTGGAGTTCCCGGATTCAATAATGGAATTCGCTGGAACCTGGTCCAGGGGCGGGAAATCCAATCTCAAGCCCGCAGGGACAGATCCTTCAATCCAGCAATTCCGGCCAAAACCTCTGGTACAACCCGCTGGCTTTCAGCGATCCAAATGCGAACGTCACGGCAACTTCGGGCCTTCCGTACAGTTTTGGCAATAAGCCGGCTTTCCAGTCCAACGACAGATCGTTCCCTTACTACGAGGAAGACTTCGGAGTGATCAAGAGAACGCCCATTACGGAAGAGGTTACTCTCCAGTTTCGAGCTGAGTTCTTCAATGCATTCAACCGTCACATCTTCGGAAACCCGGACACAAACCCATACGATAGTGGCTTCGGAACCGTAGGATCCACCAGCAACAGCCCCAGGAGCGGACAGTTGACCCTCAGAGTCGAGTTCTGAAGTTCCGAAAAACAACTAGCCTCATCACCTTGACCTCAAAACTGAAAAGCTTGCTTGGAGCGGAGATGGCGAGGCAACATCGTCCAGGAAATAATGGCATAGATATTCATTCAGTCGCAGCTGCGGCGCGAGTGTCGACCGCAACGGTATCACGAACTGTCAATGGCAAAACAAGTGTGTCTCCGGTCTTGCAAAAGCGGGTTTGGAAGGCAGTCACTGAACTCGGCTATATCCCGAATTCTCATGCCAAATCGCTCAGTTCAACCCGTAGCAAACGTCTTGGTCTCATGATCTCGGAATCGGCTAACTCCTGCTTTACTCATTTAATTCGGCACTTCGAGGACGCAGCTTTCCTGCAAGGTTACGATCTGCTGATCGGCACCGTAAATGCAATCAGTAGAGGAACAAATGTTCTAGTCCGTCACATGATCCAGCGTGGTGTAGACGGCGTCGCGATTCTAACAACCGACATAGAGAAACACTTCATCGATCTATTTCTCCAACACGACATTCGAACTCTTCTTCTGACGTCAAATAACTTCGGACAGCAAATTAACGCGGTCGGCCTGGATATGAAAAACGCCGTCAACCAAGCCGTGCAACACCTCGCGGTTCTAGGCCATAGGGATATAGCGTTTGTTCACGGACACCGTGATGACGTTTTCTTGGAGATGCCACCCTCTGCATTTTCAATCGCTATGAGCAAGATCGGTATTGCCGTCGGACATGATCGCATCATAGAAGATAGCTGCACTCGGCATGACGACATGAGCATCCTTCAAGAACTGCTGGAGCAACCTTCCTTACCCACGGCAATAGTTTGCTCCAGCGACATCGTAGCATTGAAAATGTTGAAAGCTGTATACGCAAAAGGCCTGGATGTGCCGGGTGACATATCGATCATTGGCGTTGGCGACCTCTATCCCGCTCGTCACGCCAATCCATCATTGACTACGATCCAGATGTCACAGAGCGACCTTGCTTCATCTGCCGTTTCCTCGCTATGCAGGTCTGAGGTCCATCAGAGAGAGTATCGAGCGGAGGCGACGCGCGGGATAAGTCTGAATCTGATTGTGAGACAGAGTACGTCATTCCCGCGGAACTCTATTCTGAATCGTAAAATGGGCTCAGCTCGTTTTGTGTGCTAAGCAAGTCTCCGATGTCCGAAAACGTTCTCATTTAATTCTGTTTCTGTCAGTCGGCTTAATCTCCTCAAGAGTGGTGGTCGCGGTACCGACGCGTGACGCACGACGAAATCGCATTCGTGACCTCGCGACCCGAGTTGCGTACGCCCGTTTAGGACGGCGCCCCGGACCGCGAAGTTGAGTGCTGGAATTTAGCTTTTTCCAAATATTGCCGTTGCCAAAGCCCCTATATAGATTTATAGTTTGGCACCAGTTCACAACCTCTACCTTAGGTGGTTCTATGTCGACTCGTGTTTCTGTATGTCTTCCGAACCGCGTCCTCACCTTCTTCATCGTCAGTCTGCTCGTTCCATTCTTTCTTGCGCATCCCACTCTCGCCAATGAACCGCGCCACGATAACAAATCCAAGGTGGTCGGCGGCTACTTCGAGGAATGGAGCATTTATTTCGCCAGCTACAACATTGCCAATCTACAGGCCAATGGCGTTGCAGATAAGCTCACGCATTTGACGTACGCCTTCGGCAACGCCACACCGACCGGCTGCGCCATAGCGGATAGTTGGGCCGATTATCAGGATCCGTATCTTCCCAGCGTCAGCGGCGCGGCCTACGCCGGGCCCCTGTACGGGAATTTCGCCGCGCTGCAGCAGCTCAAGCAACTGCATCCCAATCTCAAAGTTCTGATTTCTCTCGCTGGGGCCGCTGGTTTTTCGGACGCTGCGAGTACCGCTGCAGGTCGTCGGGCCATGGTCGCCAACTGCATCGATCTATTCGTCAACGGCAATCTCGCGCCTGGAATTTCTGCAGCGGGAGTTTTCGACGGCATTGATATTGATTGGGAATTTCCCACCGGAGCTGACACGGTAAACACGACGCTGCTGCTCCAGGAGTTTCGCAAGCAGTTGGACGCCTTGGGAGAGACCAACAAGAAGCACTACATGCTGACGATGTTCGGCCCCGCCGGCCAGCAGAATTTCTCCAATCTCCAGCTAGCCAAAGTCGCACGCCAGCTAGACTTTTTCAACATGCAGGGCTACGACTACCACGGCACCTGGGAGGCTTCCACCAATCACGCGTCTCCCATCTTCGACGACAAACAGGATCCCGATTACTCCGATAATTTTTACATCGACTACACGATTCGCTCGTATCTTCAGGCTGGTGTTCCCGGAGAAAAGCTAGTCCTCGGCATTCCAACATATGCGCGCGGTTGGACCGGCGTTCCCAATACCAACCAGGGCCTGTATCAACCCTCCATCGGTCCAGCTCCGTTTCCTGTAGCCGATTACCTGCAAACGCCCGGCGTGATCACATATCTCACGCTCACCGGCCTGACCGGCTACAAGCGTTACTTCGATGAACGCCGACTCGCCGTGTGGCTCTATGATTCCAACACGCAAACCTTCTGGTCCTACGATGACCCAGTCACGGTGTGGCTCAAAACTGTCTACGTCCGCACGCGCGTCTTTGGAGGCCTCGGCGGCGCCTTTGTCTGGGCTCTCAAGGACGACGACGCCAATGGCACTATCGTGAAAGCCATGGCCGCCGGGCTCCAATAAATCCAGCACCCTGTTCGAAATCTTAATCTGTGCTATTTATGTTTCACTCATAGATACTACGATGTATTTCACGGTTCTTCTCCTCTTCCTTCCGGGTGGGAGCCAGCGGCGTAGCTTCGCGCTCACTCGTTGCGGGGCCCCCGCGGACAGGTCTTCGTCCGTGGGGTGCTTCATCCCATCGTCAAGACGGTGCATATTCCGAAGTCGCAGTGGCCAGGTTGTTTACTTGCTTTCGCCGGGTTCTTATTCTGGAGCCGGGTAGAAAAGAAGCTCGCGCACCTCGCCGGCCACATCGCAGGCGATGGCACCCTTCTTCGCCCACTCCAGTGCTTCGTCGATATCATCGCATTCCAGTATCCGTCGGTGACGAGCACCTTGCCGTCGGGCTGGGCCCGCGGCGTCTTCGCGCTGCCAGCCGGGGAATGCCGCAGGCGAACTTCCTCACGCCGGCAGTAATCAGGTCGCGGTTGATAAACCAAAGTAGACATATCAAGGGTGTTGGCGGGTTTCTTCTGCGCCATCGCTGTCAAGGTGAGCGATAGCAACAATACGTTGACGAAGATTCGAATGCATCCGTTCATCGCTCCTCCTATTCGAGAGTCAGGGTTACGGTTGTGCTGTGAATCACATTCCCGCTCGTACCAGTCACGGTGATTGTGTAAGTCTGTTCGGTTTGCGAGAAATAGCCGCCTTCGCCGCATCCGGACACGCCGCCAAAAGAGACCAACGCCACCAGCATCCACACCAGCAGCCGCTGCGGATTTTTGCGATGTCGCTTCAACCAGGCAAACGGTAATAGGAGCAGTGCGAAGGCAATGGGTCCCGGACGATGACTGCGTGAAGCCATGCTGCTCTGCTTTGGAACGCTGACGGTAAAGGTCGTGGTCGCTCCTGCTGCTCCCGGCGTGACTGCTGTAGGGGGTGAAGGTATAGGTCGCGCCCGGAGGCAGGTTTGTTGCGCTCATCGTCACCGAGTTGGCGAATGGCGCATTCATCGAGCTGACGACAATAGTGAAGCTCGCTGACGCTCCCGGCGGGATGAGCTGGCGTCCCGTGCTTGACGCCACTGTGAAGTCCGGCGCTGAGACGATCACCAGTGACAACTTCGTCGTAACTGTCGTGAAGTTCGCGTCACCGCTATAGACCGCAGAGATGGCATGCGTCCCCACGCCCAGAGTCGATATGGTCAGTGACGCAGTGTTGCCAGTGACCGGTGCTGTTCCCAGCAATGTCGTGCCGTCATAGAAGCTGACCGTTCCTGTCGCTCCTGCTGGCACGGTTACTGTGAGGGTCACTGGACTGTCTGAGGGTGCAGGATTGAGCGAAGGATTCAGAGTGACAGGTGGGGTTGGCCCCACGCCCGGAGTTGCAGGTATGACAGTTAAGTCGCCGTTCAGGAATACAAAGGTATAATTTGCCGCCGCCAGCGTTCCTTGCGTGGCGACGATCGTATACACGCCGGGCGACGAAGCGGGAGTTGCTCGGCTGCTTACACTGGCCGCTCCTGTGACAACGGTCGGGGTATCGCCTGTCGTTTTGCTAATTATTTGGCCAACTTTTTTGCTAATTATGTGGCACACTCATGCATGTGGACGAGCTTTCCGCCATTCCGCAAGCGTCGAGAGAAATCGCGCTGCAGCGTTTCGAAATGCTGCGGCCACACATCGAAGGAGTCCGATCACTCCGCGGCGTGGCTTCTGAAGCCTCAATTCCCTATCGAACAGCTGGTAGGTGGGCGCGTGGGTACCGCAAACACGGGCTAGTCGCTTTGGCACGTAAGAGCCGGAGCGATCAAGGAGAGCGAAGGCTTGCCTCAACACAGTTGATAGAGGCCATCGAAGGGCTTGCGCTTGAGCGACCACCACTACCGATCAGCTCCATACACCGTCAAGCGAGCGCAATGGCAGAGACTCTTCAAGAGCGAAAGCCCAGCTATGCGGTCGTTCATCGGATCGTACGAAACCTTCCAGCTGGGTTGCTGATGTTGGCTCACCGCGGCAACAAGGCATACAGCGAAGGTTTCGATCTGGTCCACCGGCGCGAAGCTCTCAAGCCGAACTCGATATGGCAGGTTGATCACGCGCAACTCGACATCAAGCTGCTGCGCGAGGATGGGTCCGTCGGGAAGCCTTGGCTAACGATCGTCATCGATGACTACAGCAGGGCCGTGGCCGGATATTATCTCGGATTCGAAGCCCCTTCTTCCTTGCGCACGAGCTTGGCTTTGCGCCAGGGTATCTGGCGTAAAGGTGATCCCCACTGGCAGATCTGCGGAATTCCAGATGTTCTCTACACAGACAACGGATCGGACTTCCGATCGAAACATCTGGAGCAGGTGGCGGCGGACCTGAAGATGCGGCTTGTGTTCTCTACGCCGGGACAGCCCCAGGGTCGAGGCCGCATCGAGCGCTTCTTCCGCACGGTCAACGAGATGTTCTTGTGCGACTTGGACGGCTACACCGCAAGGACCGGACGAAAGGCGACTCTTACGCTCGACTCTCTCGAAAAGCAGTTCCACACTTTTCTGCTGGAGGTCTACCATCGACGTCCCGGTTCAGAAGGCAAACTGTCCCCCAAAGAGCGATGGGAACAAGGTGGCTTCTTGCCACGCATGCCCGACAGCATAGAACGGCTGGACCTCTTGTTGATCCACGAGGTCCGTACGCGCAAGGTCCGGCCAGACGGCATTCACTTTCATACCCGGTTCAGAAGGCAAACTGTCCCCCAAAGAGCGATGGGAACAAGGTGGCTTCTTGCCACGCATGCCCGACAGCATAAAACGGCTGGACCTTTTGTTGATCCACGAGGTCCGTACGCGCAAGGTCCGGCCAGACGGCATTCACTTTCATACCTTCCGCTACCTGTCGCTCACGCTCGCAGCTTATGTCGGTGAAGAGGTAACGATTCGCTTCGATCCGAGGGACATGGGCGAAATTCGCGTCTTCTACCGTGATCGGTTCCTTTGCCGAGCCATCTCGGCCGATTTGGCCGGCCAGACGGTTCCGTTGCGGGAGATCGTAAACGCCCGCAAACGCCGCCGGAAACAACTGCGGGCCATCGTCAAGGATCGGCTGAAAACCGTTGACACGTTGCTTGAGTTCAAACGAGGCATGCAAAGAGAGGACCTTCATGCAAGCACGGTCATACCCGCCGAATCAAAGCCCTCCAAGCTCAAACGCTACTTCAACGAGTAGTGAACTGCCGGTATTTGTAGAGACTCTCGAGTACAAACGATTCGTGGAGTTCTGCGAAGCCTGCCGGCGAGACCGCTATATCGGTCTGTGCTACGGTCCACCTGGAGTGGGCAAAACGCTCTCAGCAATTCACCCCAGTCGCATCGAGAAGATCGTTCCTTTGGACCGCTGGAACGCAGAGGCTTCGGATGCCAAGCCAATCGACACGGTCCTCTTCACACCGGAAGTCATCAACACACCGTCTCGGATAGAGAACGACGTCAGAAACGCTCGCGCTCTTCTCTGCAGCGTAGCAAAACGAGCAACGCGCGCGGAACAACAAAGGACAACACTCGACATTCTTCGCAGTCGGGACGAGGCTTGGCGCGTGGAGCATCGTGAGGATAGAGATTACCGGCCCAATCATCCCCTCCCTCTCAAGCCGACTTACTACGACACGCTCCACGAGTACGAGTTCAGGCTTGAAGCGATTCCGGACCCGACGACCCTGATCGTCGTCGTTGAAGCAGATCGTCTGGCAATGAACAGTCTTGAGCAACTGCGCTCCATCTTCGATCAAAGCGGGCTAGGCATGGTGCTCATAGGCATGCCAGGAATCGAAAAACGTATCGCCCGATACCCGCAGTTCTTCTCACGGATCGGCTTTGTCCACGAGTTTAGAGCGCTGA
>Ga0193753_10003331_pt1 | contig 11951 bp, 11 predicted proteins | sample H1c2metaG_FD_144925 | JGI IMG/M metagenome (GOLD analysis project Ga0193753, IMG submission 144925) | Soil microbial communities from a riparian zone of the East river system, Colorado, United States - H1c2 | ecosystem: Environmental > Terrestrial > Soil > Riparian zone | place: USA: East... | reverse complement strand
CGAACGCGCCGCGATGCGAAGGAGCTCCGGATCGGACGTCGAGACCTCGGACAGAAGCGCCGCGGCGCTCTTGGCGCCCAAGGTTCCGAGCGCCGCCGCGAAGGCGCGTTGCTCCTCGAGCGACAACCCGCCACGCTTCCATGCCGCAACGAGCGCGCTCTCGGCCTGCGCGGCCGCATCTCCGCGCAGCTTCCCAAGCGCGCGCGCCGCGCTTCGCCGCACGTGCGGGGAATCATCGTCGAGCGCGCGAAGAAAGAGCGCGACCGCCTCGTCGGTCCGCGTCACGCGGGCGAGCGCGCGAATCAGGTGCACGCGCGCGACCTTGGACGCACGGTCCCACCGGTCGCGAACGACGGGGGTGAGCGCATCGCCGAGGCGCGCAAGCGATTTTTCGACCGCGGAGCGAACGGTGGCGTCCGTCTCGGCGAGCAGGGCCACGAGACCGGCCGCGTCGCGCACGCTCGGGGTATATCCAGGCGAATGGACGGCAGCTCTCAAATCCAAGGAGTTTTTCATGTGTATTCGGCGCGGTGACCGCCGGCAGCGTAACCTTTGTTAGCCTCCGTCGTAACCTTCCTCAAGATGGCCAAGGCACCTCGCATCCTGACCCCACAGATGTTGGACCGGCGGACGTTTCTTCGTGCGATCGCGGCCGGCACCGGCGTTTGCGCGCTCGGCGGTGCGACGTACGTTCTCGCCGACGACGACGCAACCCGGCGCGCGTCCGCGCAAAAACGCCCCGACGGGCGCCCTCGCCTGCCGCCGAGCCAATACCTCCTTCAGCGCCTTCGGCCGATGGGCGGGAGCGAGGGGGATCCCAGCGCCAAAAACTTCGTTTTGCGTGTCCACGGCGAGGTCGAAGAGCCGTTCGAAATCGACTTCGCCGAGCTTCTCAAGATGCCGCAGGTCGAACAGGTCTGCGACGTCCACTGCGTGACGAAATGGACTGTGCTCGACAGCCACTGGACCGGCGTGCGCGTGACCGACCTGGCCGCACGCGCCAAAGTAAAGAAAAGTGCGCGCCACGTCATCTTCGAGGCGGCGCACGGCTACAGCTCGAATGTCCCTTTGCGGGAGGCGCTCATGCCGACGGTGCTGGTCGCACATCGTTACGAAGGGGCCCCGCTGGCACGCCCTCACGGCGCACCGGTGCGCGCACTCGTGCCCGATCTCTATTTCTGGAAGAGCGCAAAGTGGCTCGCGGGGATCAACTTCAGTGCCGTCGACCATCCCGGCTATTGGGAAGTCCGCGGATACAACAACCACGCCGACCCGTGGAAGGAAGAGCGCTATGGGTGAGTCCCCTCGCCGTCCAGCGCCGTCGATGTCGACCGCCAAATCGAGCTTTTCCAGCTTCCTCCGCCCCTGGCTTCGCGCCATCCATCGCGACGTTGGCTATGTCGCCATCGGGCTCACATTCATTTACGCGGTATCCGGACTCGCCGTGAATCATATTGCGGATTGGAAAGATGGCGACGCCAACTTCGTGAGATATCAAACGACACATCATCTCGATGCGCTGTCAGGCGATGACGACGCCATCGCACACGAGGTCGCGACCAAGCTGGCCATCTCGGAGCCGCCGCGTGAAATCTATCGGGCTGCCCCCGATCAACTCGATGTCTTGTGGGAGCGGCGTACGCTCCACATCGACGCCGAAAAGGGTGACGTGATCGAGGAAGGGGAGCGCCCGCGTTTTTTCCTTCGGCTCGCCAACTGGTTCCACTTGAATCGTGGGAAAAAGGCCTGGACGATTGTGGCCGATAGCTACGCGAGCGCGCTGCTCTTCTTGTCCATTTCGGGACTCTTTATGATCAAAGGGAAAAAGGGCCTCTTCGGCCGCGGCGCGATCCTGGCGCTGGTGGGTATCGCGATTCCCGTCCTCTACGTTACACTCGCGGGCGGCCCCTAGAAACACCGAACATGCCCATGATGGATCACGCGAAGATCCGCCTGCTTCTCGTCTCGAAGGATGAAGCCGACGCGATGCTCATTCGAGATCGTTTGAGCGAAATCCCGCACACATCCTTCGATTGGGCGCGTTCGGTCGAAGCCGCGACTTTCGCGCTCGAGCGCGACGAACACGACATCTGTCTACTCGACTTCGAGCTCGCCAAGCGCGGCGGTTTCGAGCTGTCGGAACGACACGGCGACGACGTTCCCACGATCCTATTGGTCCGTCACGCAGGCCGCGAGGTCCCGGTGTTGCCGGCCGGCGTGTTCGACGCCATCGATCGCGTGCACATCCGGGCGCCGCTGTTCGAGCGCACCCTTCGCTACGCCCTGGAACGTCGGACCTCGGTCGTCGCCAGGCGGCGTTCGGACGAGCGTTTTCGCGCGCTCATCGAACAAATACCGGAGGCGCTCATCGTACACGAGCGCGGGCGCATTCTTCACGTCAACGCACGAACCTTGCGCGACTTCGGCTGCGATCGGGCAGACCAACTCGTAGGCTCGTCGCTGCTCGACCTGGTGAGCCACGAGGAGCAGCCGGTGCTCCAACCGCGCTTCCATTCGGACGCCGCAGGGGAATCGAATCGCCCGAAAAGCGCTTCCTCGCCCATCGTTTGCCGGTTCGTGCTCACCGACGGAAGCATGCTGTCCGCGGAGGTCGTGGAGGTTCCCGTGACGTGGAACGGCGCGCCCGCAACGGCGCTCATTTCGCGTGACGTCACCCAGCACCTCGACACCCAAGCGCGCGTCCTGCTCGCGGATCGATTCTCGCGGGGGAGCTCGCTCGCCGCATCGGTCGCGCACGAGATCAACAACCCACTCGCGTACGTCCGATCCAATCTCGTATTCGCCATCGACGAGCTTGCGCGGCTCGGCGAATTCACACGTCCGGATCCCGAGCGCGCGGCGCGCATGAATCAAGTACGCGAAGCATTGGCCGACGCACGGCAAGGCGCCGAACGCGTCGAAATGATCGCACGCGATCTGAAAATTTTTTCGCAAGCGAGCGACGAACGCAAGAGCAGCGTCGATGTGCACCGCATTCTCGATTTGGCGTTCAACCTGACGAAAAACGAGATCCGCGGACGCACGCGTCTCGTCACCGACTACGCGCAGGTGCCCGATATCTTGGCCAACGACGGGCGTCTGGCGCACGTATTCATCAACCTGCTGCTCAATGCCGCGCAGGCGATTCCCGAGGGCAAATCGCGCGAGCACCTCGTGCGCGTCGCCACCCGCGCGGATCGCGATCGGGTCATCGTGGAAGTCTTCGATACCGGCGTGGGGATGTCCGACAAGGTTCGCGAACGGGTCTTCGACCCATTTTTCACCACGAAACCGGGAGAGCGGACCGGTCTGGGACTCTTCGTCTGTCAACAGATCGTGCAGAGTCTGGGAGGGCGCATCACCGTGGAGAGCGAGCTCGGACGCGGCAGCACCTTCCGCGTCGAACTCCCCGCCAATGTCTCGGCAACCCTGCCGGTCGCGCACGCGCGTCCCGCGCGGGCCCACATTCTCATCGTGGACGACGAGCCACTCGTGTGCAGCTCTCTGCAGCGCAGCCTGAAGCGCGACTACGAGGTCACCGCCGTGCAGTCGGCCCGCGCGGCGCTCGATCTCATCGCCCGCGGAGAGCCGTTCGATCTCGTCTTGTGCGACCTGATGATGCCCGAGATGAGCGGGATGGATCTGTACGAAGAGCTGGGCCGCCGCTTCCCATCGCAATGCACCAAGTTCGTCTTTTTCACGGGAGGAGCTTCGAACGCAGGGGCCCGCGAATTCCTCGAACGCGTGCCCAACGCGCGCCTCGAAAAACCCGCAGACATCGCCCGCATTCGCGAGTTGGTCCGCGAGCGCATCGCGAGTTGACCCCGCTACAAGAGTGCGCGGTCGAGGATCTGCGTCAGGTCGATCAGGTCGACCAGGTCTTCGACGTAGTCGAGCTTCGTCGTGTCGATGCGAACGATGGGTGAAAGATCGTACGCGTCGAACCAGCGCTCGTAGAGTTTGTGCAAGCCGCGCAGGTACGCCGTCGGGATCTCTTTTTCCATTTCGCGACCGCGGCGCGCGATTCGTTTTTTCGTCGCCGAGAGAGAGCACGTGAGGGCAATGAGCACATCGGGCGGCCGAAGCGCCCGCAGGATGCCCCGGTAAAGCCGCTGATAGACTTCCCAATCACGCGGGTCGATGTGACCTTGAGCATGGAGGCTGTGCGCGAAAATCTCGGCGTCCTCGTAGATCGTACGGTCGATGACGGCGGGCGCTTCGCAGCGCTCGAGCTCTTGATGAAGCTCGAGCTTGTGCGCGAGGAAAAACGCCTGCGACTGAAACGCCCACCGCCGCATGTCGCGATAAAAATCCGACAGGTACGGATTGGCCTCGTTCGGCTCGTAGAAGGCCGTGAGGCCATAGCGTTTCACCAGCCACGCCACGAGCGACGTTTTTCCCGCACCAATGGTCCCGGCCACCGCAATGTAACGCTTCATCGAACCGCCAGATATCGTGCTTATTACACTGGCGGGAAGCTGTCAGGTACTTACTGCTCCCTCGATTGAGCGAGCTACTGTGCGAGAGCCTCCGGCATTCGTTCCAGAAGGCCGCGCACGGCGCCGCGAAGCGCAATGCGTTCTTGAGCGAATGGCGCCGACGCGCGATCTTCGGTCTGCGCACGCCCCTCGAGAATCGCGAAAAGGTCGCCACCTTTTTTGGTGCGAAGCGCGGCGGAGATCACGCAGGTCGTCGATGCACCTCGAGCATTCGATTCGGTTTCCATGCGCACGAGCGACACGGAAAGAATCACGGGACGCCTTCGCGCATGGCTCAAATCGAGCGATGGCAGCTCCTCGACGACCGTTGCGCGCAAAACACCCGGAACGTCGACGTCGGGACGAACGACCGTCGTAGAGACTTCTCCCACCGCAACGAGAGAAGGGTCCTTGGCATCGACAGGCGTCGGCGCGAGAAGCGCTCCCGCGGTGAGCGCAACGAACAAGATCGACCGATACACGTCGCCGGCGAAGCGCATGGCTCCCTCTCCCTGTTGGTAGCTGCAGCTGCTGCGAAACTCGTGCGCGCCCGAGTGCGGGGCAAGACGAACGCACGGCTCCCCATAACGCGACGGCGGGCGCCGTCTCGCTCGGGGTATTCGTGGGGCTAGCGGGTTTTTCGACCCGGGGCCAACTTCTCGTCGGTCTTCAAGAGCGCCGCACGTGTGACGCCTTCGCCATAGCGCTGGCCGATGGCGAGGGCCACGCGCTCGACGCGATGGAGTCGTTCGCGGCGAACGTCGCCGGCGTCTTCGAAGAGTTTCTGTTGCGCGCTGCCGCCGATCGCCCCCTCTGGGTCCGTATCGACCAAACCCGACAGGGCAACCCCAGTCAGTCGGACGGGGCCGCGATCGAATTCGCATAAGAGCGTGCGAACGGCTGCGTAAATGCTGGTCGTGTCGGCCACGGGTTCGGGAAGCGAAGTCCGCCGCGTGCGAAGGGTGAAATCGGCGTACTTCAGTTTGACGATCACGACCTTACCCGCGAGGTTCGCCTCGTTGAGTCGCTGCGCGACGCGCTCCGAATGCGCCAAGAGCGTGCGCTCGATCGCGGGCAAATCGACCAAGTCGACGTCGTACGTTTCTTCCGCGCGGTCCGGATCGACGTCGCGCGGGTCGATACCGCGGGCGAGATCGCGGACGTGGCGCCCCCAGCTTCCGAGCATGTGATCGAGCGTATGCTCGCTGGCGCGCGCCACGTCGCCGAACGTGTTGATGCCCAATGCATGCAGGCGCGGAGCGGTCTTCGGCCCGACGCCCCACATGCGCTCGATGGGCAGCGGCGCGAGAAACGCCGCCACGCCGCCCTCCGGCACCACCACGAGGCCGTCAGGCTTTCGGAGATCGCTCGCCACCTTGGCCACGAACTTCGACGTCGCGACGCCGGCGGACGCCGTGAGCTCGAGCTCCTTGGCCACGTCGCGCTTGATGGCCCGCGCGATCTCGGCGCCGTCGCCGAAAAGCGACTGGCTCCCCGTAACGTCGAGAAACGCTTCGTCGACGCTCAGGCCCTCGACGAGCGGCGTGTAGCGCTCGAAAATGGCGAACACCGCGCGGCTTACTTCGGAATACCGCGCGTGCCTCGGGGGGACCACGATGGCCTCTGGGCAGAGCCGCATGGCTTCCGCCATCGGCATGGCCGAGCGCGCGCCGAAAACGCGCGCCTCGTACGACGCCGCAAGCACCACACCGCGGCGCATGGCCCCGCCCACCAGCACCGGTTTTCTCGCGAGGCGGGGATCGTCGCGCCTTTCAACGGAGGCAAAAAATGCGTCCATGTCGACGTGGACAATCGAGCGCGCCCTTGTCATCTGTTACAAGCAGAGCATGGCCGAGGACCCAAAGAACGACAACCGTTCCATCACCGGCGCTGCCGGCAACGGGTACAGCACGGGACAGAACGGGACCGGGGCGTTTCGTACGGTGCCTCGAACCGGCGTCATCTACGTCACCACCGAAGCGGCGAAGCTCGGCTTTTCGTCCTCGAGCACCGACTGGTGCAATCTCGGTCAGGGGCAGCCGGAAACCGGCGACCTGCCCGGCGCTCCGCCGCGCGTCCAATCGGTGCCGATCGACGTCGACGATCAGGAGTACGCCCCCGTCGCGGGGATCTCCGAGCTGCGCGAAGCGATTGCTGCACTTTACAATCAACTGTACCGGCGCGGACTGCGCTCGCAGTACACGGCGGAAAACGTGTGCGTCTCCGGCGGTGGCCGTGCGGCGCTGACGCGCGCGGCCGCGAGCCTTGCGTCGATCAACCTCGGTCACTTTTTGCCGGACTACACGGCGTACGAAGAGCTGCTCGACATCTTCAAGGCCTTCACGTCGATTCCGATCTTGCTCGAAGGAGAGCGCGGCTACGCCTTTTCGGTCGACGAGCTCCGTCGCGAAATCACGGGACGAGGACTCGGGGCCATCCTCCTTTCCAATCCGTGCAACCCGACGGGTAAGCACGTCGAGGGAGAAGAACTGGAGCGCTGGGTCGCGGCGGCGCGCGATCTCGATTGCACGCTGATGCTCGACGAATTCTATTCGCACTACGTCTACCGCACGCGCCGCGGCGCGCTGCCGGTGGAGAGCGCCGCGCGCTACGTAGTGGACGTCGATCGCGACCCGATCCTCCTTTTCGACGGCCTGACGAAGAACTGGCGATACCCCGGCTGGCGTGTCACATGGGCCATCGGCCCCAAGCGAATCATCGAGGCGCTGACGAGCGCCGGCTCGTTTCTCGACGGCGGCGGCTCCAAGCCGCTCCAGCGAGCCGCGATCCCGCTGCTCGCCGAAGAGCACGTGATCAAAGAGACGATGGCCATCCAGGCCGCGTTCCGCGACAAGCGCGATCGCCTTCACTCGCGGCTTCAGCGGATCGGCGTTCGCTTCGAACGTGCGCCAGACGGCACGTTCTATCTCTGGGGAGACGTGAGCGCGCTGCCGCCCCCGCTCAACGACGGCATGGGTCTTTTCCGCGCCGCCTTGGAGAAGAAGGTCATCGTCGTGCCGGGCGAGTTCTTCGACGTCAACCCCGGCAAACGCCGTGGCGGACGCCCTTCGCGCTTTCGCCAGCACGTGCGCTTTTCCTTCGGCCCTTCCGCACCCGTCCTCGAGACCGCGCTCGATCGCCTCACCGCGCTCGTCGAGGGGACATAGCGGGAACCACGTCTCGAGACGTCGGGCAAGGTGCGCTCGGCCCACGCCGGATCCAGGTGGGCGGAAACGTCGGCTCGGAATCGAACCCGCGGATCGCATTCGCCGTTTGACGGGACGTCGCGCGCCTTGCAATGATCGTGATTCATCTGCCCTATGAGAAAGCTGACCGTCATGCGTCGAATCCGAACGGGTCGTCTGGCTTTGGTATTGACGGCCCTGGTGGTGGCGGCGCCTTTCGTGGCGTGCGGACTCGATGAAGGGGGCTTCGCCCCGGACGACGGGAACGACATCGATAGCGGCCTCCCGGACGTAACCATCCCCGACACGTCGAGCGGCACCGATACCGGAGTGCCCGACAGCGACCCGGGTGACGTCCAGACCACGGACCCATGTGCGCTGGGCGACGCGGGCGCCTGCCCGGCGCGGCCGAACGACGGATGGGAGCCCGTCGGCTATCTGGACGATGAAGGGGCGCAGTGCGCGACTGGACTGGATGCGTCAACGCAGATTGCGGACCCGAACGGCGGAAGCTGCGGGTGCAGCGACACATGCAACGTCGGGACGAAGTGCCAAGTCGGCCCCCTGACGAATGTCCGTTGGAATGACAATTCATCCGGGTCGTGCAACAGCCAAGAGAACGACGCCAAGGTCACGTTTCCGCCCGGGAGCAATTGCTACAGATTCGGGTCGGATCATAGCATGTCGCACTTCGGAGCGACGCCCCCCCCATCCGACGGCGCGTCGTGCAGCTACGACGGGGTCCCGGACACCAGCACCTTCGTGAAGAAGCAAGTGCACGTCTGCTCCTCGCAGCGGCCCGAATGCCGTGGAACCTTCTGCGCGCAGCCGCACGCGTGCATCGCGAAGAATGGCACCAACGACTGCCCGAAGGAGTCCAATGGAAAAGTCGTCTTCAGCGTGAAACACACCCTGAGCGATGGCGCCGACCTCGCGTGCGGGAGCTGCGGATGCTCCGTCACATGCAGCGCTGCTACCACCTTGCACACGAGCGACCAGGCCGATCCGTGCGGGGGAGACGGCGACGCGGTCCAGGTCGACAACGGGTGCCACTCCATCGACCAGGGCGGCTTTTCAAGGACGTACCGCTGGCTCAAGTACGTGCCGACCGAATCGTGCAGCCGAAATGCCACGCCGCCCCCGACCCCGACGATCAACAAGACAGGGTCGCCTCGTACGGTGTGCTGCAAGCCGTAGGGCACGTCAGGCGAAGGCAAAGCCGAAGCGGAAACTTCAGCAAAACCGCGCGGATCGAGCACCAGACATCCGTCCAGTAATGCCCGGTGAAATTTCTCGGGCCGCCCCGACGAAGCCATAGGAGTTTATGCTTTCGCTCCTCATGCCCCCGCGCGTCGACTCATCTGTGCCGCCGCGCGTCGCCGAGTTGCACCTCGTGGCGGCGGAACTCCATCCCGTCGTGCGCGCTGTGGTGGCGGCGGTTCTGCGTCAAGGACAAGGACACCCCGATGTCGAAGATTGCGCCAATGAAGCCATCCGCCGTGCCCTCGAGGGGACGGCACGTTTGCGGGACGGCGAGCCCCTTCGCCCCTGGGTCATTGGAATCGCGCGACACGTCGCGCTCGACGTGCTGCGCGCGCGGAAGCGATCACGAACCGTACAAGATGCACGAGATTTCTCCGACGGCGCGGAGGACCTCCCTGCGTTGGTCGAACGCGTACCCGATTCAAAGCCCGACCCGCTCGAGAGGATGGAAAGCGCCCGGCGGCAGGAAATGGTCCGAAAGGCCATCGCAGGCCTCAACGACAACACGCGCACTGCGCTCGCAAAGTTCCACCTCGAAGGCAAGAGCTACCAGGAGATCTCGGCAGAGATGCAGGTGCCACTGGGAACCGTGGCAACCTGGGTCACACGCGGACGCAAGGCCATGGCCGAGCTCCTCGACGAGCAAGCGAGGCAATCATGAATAGCGACGAAAAACTCCCGCTCGAACTCGTCTGGGGCGACAAAGGCAGCGCTGAAGAGAATCACCTTTCCGAGATCGTGCGGACGGCCATTGCCGATGGGCAGATGAGCATCGTTCCGGAGGTCGCCCTTTCGCACCTTCAATCGTGCGAGCCGTGCACGTGTGCGATCGGCGATGCTGCGATGTTGTCGGCGCGCGTTGGCACTCATTGGAACGAGATTGCGAACGAGATTGCGAACGAGCTGGCGCCCGAGATCGCGACCGCGACGTCGAAAGAAGCCGCCGTGGTGGCGGCGGGCGCGGTTCAAGAAATCCGGCTCCCTTGGCTTGCGATTGCCGCGGCACTCTTGGTCGCGGGGTTGGCAGCGCTTCCGTCGGTCGTGGGCGCGCAAACGTGGTTCGACCAAAGCTACCGTGTGTTCGCCCGCAGCATTCCGCACTTGATTCACGGTGCGGTGAAAGCCCTGCAAGGCGGCGGCGCGGGGGCCTCGCTCGCCGTGAGCTATGCGAGCGCCCTGCTCTTGCTCGTCGTGGGTGTCACCGTCGGCATGCGCCAAAAATCGGGACGCGAAGCATACGAAACGGGAGCGCCGAGATGAGGCACATGAGGCAAACGGGGCAAACGAGGCAAACGGGACGGAGTCGACAGGAGACGGTCATGAGGCACGGTTTGGGATTCGTTGGGCTCTTCGTGCTGCTCTCCGCGGTGCTCCCCAGCACGGCGTTCGCTTCGGTGAAGCGTGAAGGAACCTGGCCCAGCGAGGAAAAGAAGATCTCGCTCGACGTCTCCGGAGCCTCGAAGGCCGAGGCCGTGCGACGCATCGCGACCGCAGCCGGTTGGAACGTGATCGTGCATGCGCCACCGGGCGACCCGATCGACATCCACGTCAAAGATCTTCCCGCCACCAAAGTGCTCGAGCTCGTCCTGGGCGACGCCAACTACGTTGCGCGACGTGAGGGCAATCTCATCGATATCGTCCGCGAGACATCGGCCGACGCTGCGTCCCCTTCCTTGGCAGCTCCCCCGTCGCCGCCCGAGCCCCCCTCGCCTCCTTCTCCCCCGTCGCCGCCCGGTATGGGAAGTCCGCCCGCCGGAAGTCCGCCTCCAGGCATGGCTCCTGGCGACGCACCTCGGCACGCCGGAAAGCACCGACACGGAAAAACGGACGATCGCATCGTCAGCGGCGGTTCGCTTCGCATCGAGAAGGGCGAAACGGTCGACGACATCAGCGTCTTCGGGGGCTCCGTCGATGTCTTCGGCGAGGTGCTCGGCGATCTCGCCGTGATGGGCGGCAAGGCGACCATCCACGATGGGGCCTATGTCCACGGCGACGTGAGCGCGATCGGCGGAAAAGTGCGCATCGACTCGGGAGCCACTGTCGACGGCGAAGTCGGCGTGGTCGGTGGCTCGGTCGACCGCGCGCCGGGCGCCAAGATCGGAGGCAACAATGGAGGATCGGCGAACGACGACAGTGAGCCCGACGAGGACACCGCGAACGACGACGGCCATAAGCCTTGGAGCGACCTCGGGAGCGGTCTGACGAAAAACGTCACACCTGGTAAGGAGCAAGACGCGCGCCCCTGGTACAAGAAGCTCGCCGAGCACGCATCGAATGCGGTGGAGCACACCGCGCTGCTCTTCGTCCTCGGAGCGGTTCTGTTGTCGCTCGCCACCCGGCGTATGGATCTCTTGAGGGAGGAAGTGGCCGCCCGGCCGATGCGGAGCTTTGCGGTGGGGATTCTCGCGACCATCGCCAGCGCCATTGCGCTCGTGGCTCTGTGCGTGACGGTGATCGGCATCCCCATCGCCATCGTCGTGGTTCTCATGGGCGCGTTCGGCGTTTATGCCGGAATCTGCGCCGCCTTGGCGACGCTTGGCAAAGGCCTCGTGGCGCACAAGACGGAGAACCAACACGTGCACTTGGCCGTGGGATGCGCCGTGTTTCTGCTTCTGTCGGCGCTCCCGTTCGTCGGCTGGCTCGTGGTCGTCGTCGTCGGGCTCATCGGCTTCGGCGCGCTGGTGGCGACCCGCCTCGCGGGCTTCGCCCCGAAGAAGGGTGGCGCAGGAACGAACACGGTTCCTGGAGATGGTCCTTATCGCACACCCACATGACGAGTAGTCTCTCCGGCCAACCGGAGTGCCCCCCCCTTCACCGCCCGAGAAGACGAAGCTCACCGCGCACGGGACGCCCCAAAAAGCCGCGCGCAGCCTGCGATGGCGCACCTTGCTCCGGCCATCGGGCGTTCCCCCCTCGCCCCTCGAACTGCAACTCTTGGGGCGCATGCTCCTGCACTCGGCCCTCGTGGGAGCCGCGGCAGGCCTCGCGGGGGTCCTCTTTTTCGCCACCCTGGAGTTCGTCACCA
>Ga0193753_10003329_pt1 | contig 11954 bp, 10 predicted proteins | sample H1c2metaG_FD_144925 | JGI IMG/M metagenome (GOLD analysis project Ga0193753, IMG submission 144925) | Soil microbial communities from a riparian zone of the East river system, Colorado, United States - H1c2 | ecosystem: Environmental > Terrestrial > Soil > Riparian zone | place: USA: East... | reverse complement strand
GGTGCTGGCCACGACGGTGTCGGCGATCGCGCTGGAGTCGACCGGCGAGCTGGGCGAGGGCGTGGTGGACGAGCCGCTCGCCGAGGAAGAGTCGAGCTCGATCATCGTGGCGGCCGACTGGCTGCGCGATCCGCGCGGTGGGCGCGCCTCGGACACCGTGGCCGACGAGCAGCCCGGCGACACGCTCGAGGCCGACACCCGCGATCGCACGCTGCGGCAGTTCGACACCGAGAACGACCTCCGTCGCTACCTCGAGGCCGATCCGTTCGAGAGCGAGAGCGGCGAGGCGAGCGCCCCGGCGCCGGTCAGGCGCCGGCGATCGACCACCCAGGTCGGCGGGCGGGCCGGGCGCATCGCGCTGGTCATCGCGGTCGGCGCGGTGGTCGGGGTGACCAGCACGCTGGCCCTGAAGCAGGTCGGGCACGGCCCGGACCCCGCGACCCCCGGCGCCGGCGCGGCGCGACCGGGCCCGGCCACGGCACCCGCGACGCCTCCCGCCGCCGCGCCGATCCCGACCGCGACGCCGATCCCGGAGCGAGCCACGGCCGCGACCGCGCCGTCGGCCGGTGCCAGCGAGGCGGTCATCGACGTCGTCACCGCGCCGCCAGGAGCCCGCGTCTCGCTCGGCGAATTGCCCCCCGCCCGCTCACCGGCTCGCTTCGCGGAGGTCGCGCCCGGCCGCTATCGCCTGAGCGTCTCTCTGCGCGGCTACCATGCGATCGAGCGCACCCTCGACCTGGCCGGCGGCGAGCACCGCACCATCGAGCTCGACCTGGTCTCCGGCAAGGCCGCCGCGCGCGCCGAGCGCCGCCGCGACGACGAGCGCAGCGCGCCCCAGCCGCCGGCCAGCGGGGTCTTGAAGCTGAGGACGCGCCCTTACAGCGAGGTCTACCTCGAGGGTCGTCGCCTGGGTCAGACTCCGCTGGTCACCGAGCTCCGCCCCGGCCGCTACAACCTGGTCTTCAAGCACCCCGGCCTGCCCAGCCAGCGCCGCACCGTCACCGTGCGAGCCGGCGACGAGACCAAGCTCGACTTCGCCTTTGGCGAGGGCGCCGACGCCCCGGACTGAGCCCGGGCTCAGAAGCGCCAGACCCCCGACACCCCGAGCAGCGGCGCCTTCACGTAGCTGGACAGGAGCTCGTCGACCCGCTCGTCGAGCCGCGCCTCGACCCGGTCGACGATGCGCTGGGCGGCCGCGCCCTGCACCTCGACGTCGATGCCGGCGCTCGCGCTGACGATCTGGAAGTAGGCCAGGCTCAGGCGCAGCGAGAAGTGCGGCGCCAGCGCCGCCTGGTACGCCACGCCGAGCTGGAACCCGTGTGCCTTGCCGCTGAGCGGCACCTCGGCGACACCGGCCCCGGCCCCGCCGAGGTCCTCGCCGCTGATCTCCTCCGCCTCGGCCCGGGTCACCGAGCCGCCCAGGAACGTCAGCACGTACCCGGCATAGACCTCGAACCCGCCGAGCGGCGGCGGCCGCCACCCGATCGTGGGTGACAGCAGCACCGCGTCCTCCAGCGCCGCCGCGACCAGCGCCGCGTCCGCGTCCTCGTACAGGTCGAACCCGACCGCGGCATCATTGATGAGGTCGCGATACACGTGAGGCATCCATCCCAGCCCCAGGTGCGCGGTCAGCCCGTACGGAGCCTCGGCCGCGACATCGATCCCGAACTCCAGCGGGAACCGGGTGCCGAGCGACGCCTCGAACCCGACCGGCGTGCCCCACGACCCGGCCGCCTCATCCGCCCGCGCACCACCCGGCGCCGCCGCCAGGAGCGCGGCAACCACCAGCACCCCCGCAAGTCTCGAATCCCTGGAAGCCAACAGACGTCTCTATGCGGCAAACGTCCGGGTTTGTCACCTGGAGGCCGCCGAACGTTCGAGATGAGCGCAAATTCGCAGCGCCATGCCCGCAGGGGTCCGCAGGCGCCCGCAGGCGATCGTCCGGATCGCCCGCGGGATCACCCGCGGCAGGTGCTGGTCGGCTACCGCTTGCGCTTGAGGATCTTGAACTCGACCCGGCGGTTCTTGTAGCGACCCTCCGGAGTCTTGTTGGTGTCGACCGGCTCCTTCTCACCATAGCCGCGCGGCACCAGCCGCTTGCCCGAGATGCCCTGCTCCATGAGGTACTTCCTGACCGAGCGGGCGCGGGCGCGGGACAGCTTGCGGTTGTAGTGCGAGCCGGCGCGCGCGTCGGTGTGGCCCTCGACGCGGATGCGGAGGATCTCCGGGTGCTCCTTGAGAGCGTCGGCGACCTCGCTGAGCAGCTTCTCGGAGTCGGGGAGGAGCGTGGCCGAGCCGCTCTTGAACTGCACGACCTCGGACAGCTCGATCGACTCCTCCTTCACCTCGACCCGCTTCTCGGGCTCCGGCTCCGGCTCCGGCTCCTTCTCGGGCTCCGGCTCCGGCTCCTTCTCGGGCTCCGGCTCCGGCTCCGGCGGGGGCGGCTTGGTCACCGAGCAGCGATAGGCCGGCGCCGACCAGCTCATGACCGGATGACACTCTCGCTTGTCCGCCGGGGCCGCGCTGGCCGTGTTGGAGACGAGGAGGGCGAGCATGCTCGCCAGAAGCAGACTAGAGCGCATAGCTCACCCCCAGCGTGAGAGTGCGGAAGTCGGCGCCGGCGCCATCCGCACCGCCTGCGATGAAGGGCAGGCTGAAGGCCAGGTCGACGCCCAGCTTCTCGCTCACCATGTACTTGACGCCCAGCGACACGCCGATCAGATACGTGTCACCGGTCTCGTTGAACGGCACGGTCGCGCCGACCTGCGCCGCGATGCCGAGCTGCGACGAGATCGCGTAGAGGACGTTGATCGGCAGGGTGAAGATTTCCTTGTTCGTCGAGACCACCACATCGACCTCACCCTCGGGCTCGCGCTCGGTCAGGCCGAAGAAGATGTTCGGATCGAGCTCGAGGGCGAGGCTGCCGCTGGCCCACCGACCGACCACGCCGAGCTTCAGCGCCAGCGCGAGCGGATCGATCGTCTTGGCGAACAGACCGAGGTCGGCCGCCGCGGTCAGGTTGCCCTCGCTGTAGAAGTGATAGCGGCCGTCGATGCCGACGCTGTTGTAGAGCTTGGCGCAGCCGTTCTCCTCGCCGGTGAGGCAGAGGCCCTGGCCGACTCCGCCCCACAGACCGGTCGCGCCCTGGCCGCTGTGGACCAGGCCGACGGTGAGGTCGTCGTTCACCCCGTACCAGATGTCCGGCGCCAGCGAGACCGGCTTGCCGACGAGGTCGGTGGTGAGGTTGACCTGGAGGAAGGCCTGGATGAGGACGCCCCCCTGGGGCAGCGTCATCCGCTGCTCCTCGCTGCTCGGCCCGCCGGTGACGTCGCCGGTCGAGACCTCGGCGCTGCCGCCTACCTCGGCGCTGGCGTCGTCGTCGCCCTTGGCGTCGTCGTCGCCCTTGGCGTCGTCCTCGCCCTTGGCGTCGTCGTCGCTCTTGGCGTCGTCGTCGTCCTTGGCCTCGTCGCCCTTGGCGTCGTCGCCCTTGGCGTCGCTTTCGGGCTCCTCGGAGAGGACCTCTTCCTCGCCGCTGCCTTCCTCTTCCTGGGCGCTCACGGCGCCGATACGCGGTCCTATCAGGATCGCGAGCGCGATGGGAAATGCAACTCTACGCACCTAGTCACCTCCATGTCGAAGCGAACTACTCGAGACCGGTCATCCAGGTCGCCGTCGGCTTGGTTTCGAAGTGGTGGGTCGACTGCATCACGCGCACCGTGCCGGAGCGCGAACGCATGACCACCGACTCGGTCTTGGCGCCGCCGCCGAAGAAACGCACGCCGTCCAGGAAGGATCCCTGGGTCACCCCGGTGGCCGCGAACATCACGTGTCCGCTGGCCAGGTCGTCGAGGTGGTAGATGCGATGCTCGTCCACGATGCCCATCGCGAGGGCGCGGGCGCGCTCCTCGTCGCTGCGGAACTTGAGACGGGCCTGCATGTCGCCATTGACGCAGCGCAGCGCAGCGGCGGCGATGACTCCCTCGGGCGCTCCACCGGTCCCGAACAGAACGTCGATACCCGACTCTTCCTTGCAGGTCATGATCGCGGCCGAGACGTCGCCGTCGCCGATCAGGCGGATCCGCGCCCCGGTCTGCCGGACCTCGCCGATCAGGTCGGCGTGGCGCGGGCGGTCGAGGATGATGGTCGTCAGGTCTTGCACCTTGCGGTTCTTGACCCGCGCGATCTGCTCGAGGTTCCAGGTCCAGCTCTCGCGCAGGTCGATGACGCCGCGCGCCTCCGGGCCGACCGCGATCTTCTCCATGTATGTGTCGGGCGCGTTCAGGAACTGGCCGTCGTCGGCGATCGCGATGACCGAGATGGCGTCCGGCGCGCCGGTGGCGCACAGGTTGGTCCCCTCGAGCGGGTCGACCGCGATGTCGACCTTGGGCGAGCGCGCGTCGTCGGCGACCCAGCCGGCCCCGACCCGCTCGCCGATGTAGAGCATGGGCGCCTCGTCGCGCTCGCCCTCGCCGATGACGACGGTGCCGCGGATGTCGATCGAGTCGAACATGTGGCGCATCGCCTCGACCGCCACGTGGTCGGCGTGGTTGCGATCACCGAAGCCCATCTGGCGCGCGGACGCCAGCGCGGCCATCTCGGTCACGCGTACCACCTCGAGAGCCAGATTGCGGTCATTCAGCACGGAGCACCTCCACCCATCAGGGCGAGCCTAAACCACCACCCACGCCCCCATCAACCGATCGGCCCGCCTCGCTATGCGCCGGGGGCGAACGCGGCGCGCAGCTCGGGTGGGATGCGGCGCGGCCGGCCGCTCGAATCGATGCAGGCATGCATGGTATGCCCCTCCGCCAGGAGCTCCTCGCCGCGCCGGATCGCGTACGAGAAGCGGATGCTCGCGTGGCCGAGCGCGGCCACGCCGATGTCGACGTCGAGCAGGTCCTCGTAGTGGGCGGGGCGGCGGTAGCGACAGCTCGCCTCCGCCACCGGGAACTGCACGCCCAGCCGGGTCAGATCGCGGCCCGACAGCCCGCGATCGCGCATCATCGCGGCCCGGGCCGACTCGAAGTAGCGCAGGTAGTTGGCGTAGTACACGACTCCCATCTGGTCGGTGTCGCCGAAGATGACGCGCACTTGATGGATCACGTCACTCCGCCATGCGCACGAGCGAAGGTGGCTCTACTACGGTGGCGAGCCGCGCGATCTGCCCCAGCGCATGTCGGACGTTCCCCTCGCGCACCCGGTGGGTGAGCATGACCACCTGGACCGGCCGGCCCGGGTCGCGCGGACCCTCCTGGATGACCTGGGCGATCGAGATCTCGTGATCGCCCAGGACCGTGGTGAGCTGGCCGAGCACGCCGGGGCGATCGAGCACCGCGCAGCGCAGGTAGTAGCGCGTCTCCAGCGCGTCCATCGAGCGGAGCGGCCGCGCCGGCACTCGCTGGTAGCTGCGCAGCGGCATGCGGCCGGTCGCGCCGGCGCAAACGTTGCGGCTGATCTCGATCAGGTCGGAGACCACCGCCATGGCGGTCGGCATCATGCCGGCCCCGGCGCCGTAGTAGAGCGACGCGCCGAGCGCGTACGACCTGACGTAGAGCGCGTTCTTGGCGCCGGACACCGCGGCCAGCAGCCAGCTGCGCGGGATCATCGTCGGGTGCACGCGCGCCTCGATGCCGTCCGGATGCTCGGCCGCGATGACCATCGGCTTGATGACGTAGCCGAACCGGTCCGCCATGTCGAAGTCGATCGGCTGCAGCCGCTCGATGCCCTCGACGAACAGGTCGGCCACCGCCACCCGCGCGCCGAAGCACAGCATGAGCAGGATGGCCAGCTTGTGGGCCGCGTCGCCGCCGCCCACGTCGAGGGCCGGATCCGCCTCGGCGTAGCCGAGCGCCTGCGCCTCGGCCAGCGCGTCGGCGAAGCCGCGCCGCTCGCCGCGCGCGCCCGCGCCGGCCATCGCGGTCAGGAGGAAGTTCGAGGTGCCGTTGACGATGCCGTGGATCGACTCGATCCGGTCCGAGGCCAGCCCCTCGCGCAGCGCACGGATGATCGGCACGCCCCCGCACACCGCCGCCTCGAAGTAGACGTCCACCCCGCGCCGCTCGGCCGCGGCGAACACCTCCTCGCCGTGGATGGCCAGGAGCGCCTTGTTGGCGGTGACCACGTGCACGCCGCGGTCGACCGCGCGCAGCACGTAGCCCAGCGCCTCGCGCTCGCCGCCGACCAGCTCGCACACGATCTCGACGTCGGGTCGGTCGATGACCGCGGCCGCGTCGGTCGTGACCAGGGCCGGGTCGACGTCGACCAGGCGGGGCTTGTCCAGCTCGCGCACCGCGATGGCGCGCACCGCCACCCGCGCGCCCAGGCGGGCCTCGATGGCCGGCGCGTTGTCGGCCAGGAGCTTGACCACCCCGGCCCCCACGTTGCCCAGCCCGAGCAGGCCGACGCCGATCTCCCGCATCCGGCGCGTCATACCACGCGGCCCGAGTTCGCGTGTGGATCGGGCCGGCCGGCCCGCTATCATCGCCCGATGCGCTGCCTGGCACTGGCCCTGTTCCTGTCGGCGCTGGCCGGCTGCGGTGACCATGACGGCAGGGCGATCCGCGACGGCGGGAACGGCTCCTTGCCCGGCGACGCCGCGCCGACACCGCCGCCCGACGCGCCGTTGCCCGACGCGCCGCCGCCCGACGCGCGACCGCGACCGGTGGCCAGCTGCGAGCGGCGGCCCGGCACCAACGTGGTCGTGCGCCGGTTCGCGACCATCGAGCAGTCGGGCGGCGCCTTGTTGGTGACGTCGCCCCCGTACGACCCGCGCCTGTTCGTGGTCAACCACGACGGCCAGATCCGGATCGTCGAGGACGAGGTCCTGGTGCCGGCCCCGTTCCTCGACGTCAGCGACCGGATCGCGCTGGCCAACGAGCAGGGGCTGCTCGGCCTGGTGTTCCACCCGGACTACGAGACCAACCGGACCTTCTACATCTACTACGCGTCGGCCGACGCCAACGTGGTGGAGCGGTGGACCACGCGCGCCGACGACCCGTCGACCGGCGATCCGGAAAGCGCGGAGATCGTGCTCACCATCCCGGACCGGTTCCCCAACCACAACGGCGGCATGATGGCGTTCGGTCCGGACGGCTACCTCTACATCGGCACCGGCGACGGCGGCGGGCGCAGCGATCCGGACGAGAACGCCGAGGACCGGATGTCGCTCCTGGGCAAGATGCTGCGCATCGACGTCGACCACCCGGACCGGGGGCGGCTGTACGGCATCCCGTCGGACAACCCGTTCGCGGCCGGCGGCGGCGCGCCCGAGGTCTACATGCTGGGCCTGCGCAACCCGTGGCGCTGGTCGTTCGACGACAACGGCGACCTGTACATCGGCGACGTCGGCTTCAGCACCTACGAGGAGCTCGACATCGTGCCGGCCGGCACCGGCGCCGGCCTCGACTTCGGCTGGGACCGGATCGAGGGCAACGGCCACTGCAACGAGCCGGCCACCGGCTGCGACCCGATCGGCACCACCCTGCCGGTCCACGAGTGGACCCACGAGAACACGGGCGAGGGCGTCGCCTTCTGCGCCATCATCGGCGGCGCTGTCTACCGCGGCGACTGCTACCCGGATCTGGTCGGGACCTACCTGTTCACCGACTTCTGCAACGACGCGGTGTGGGGCCTGCGCGCCGAGGGCGGCGTCATCACCCAGGAGCCGGCCCGGCTGCCGAACACGCGCGGGAACGGCTTCGTCAGCCTTCACGCCAGCTCGACCGGCGAGCTCTACCTCACCACCAGCGTCGGCGGCCTCTTCCACATCGAGGTCGGCCCGGAGGAAGCGCCGCCGCCCTGATCAGCGCATGACGCTGAGGACCCCGATCGCGACCAGAAGCGGGATGATGACCGCCACGATCGCCTCGCCGGCGATCATGCCGGAGGCGAGCGGGATGGCCAGGCTTTTCGCGCTGTGCGGCGACGACCGCTTCCAGAACAGGTGGAGGATGGCGCCGATGAACATGGTGAACACGACCAGGCCGGGCACCACCATGCCGATGCCGACCGCGGTGGGCGACGGCAGGAACTTCTTCCACCGGGTCTCCATCACGGTCATGGCGATGCCGAGCAGGCCGAACAAGATCGCGGCCGCGCCGGCCCAGCGGCCCATCGCGTCGCCGCCCAGCACCAGGAACTCGGCGAAGCCGGCCACCCGCTGCGAGATCGGCGAGGACAGCCCGTCGCCGCCGATGCCGTAGGTCTTGCGCAGAAGCGGGTACATCCAGGCGACCGCGAACGCCCCGATCGGCGCGGCCATCAGCTGCGAGTAGGTGAGGAAGCGCGGCGTCGACCCGATGATGTGGCCGGCCTTGTAGTCCTGCATGATCGCCTCGGACTGGACGGCGATGGTGCCGGTGGTGCCGCTGGTGGCGATGTTGACCGTGACGTTGCCGGGGGCGAGCGCGCCGAAGATCGCCTGCATGAGGTTGGTGACCTGGCTGATCGGTCCCCAGTTGGTCTCGCCGAGGACGCGCAGGCCGACCAGCATGAGCGGCAGCGACAGCGCCACCGACACGATCGGCATCCACCAGTTGAGGGCGAAGATCCAGATCTGGAGGACGATGAGCGCCGCGGTGGCCAGGCCGACGCCGATGAACACCCAGCGGATCGGGAACTCGTCCGAGCTGACCGCCCCGCGCGACAGGTTGGTGAACGTGCGGGCCAGCGCCCGCCACTTCAGGGCCAGCGCGGTCAGCCCGGCGCAGATGATCATCGAGACGCCCGGCCACATCATCCAGCGCAGGATGTCAGGCCGGAGCGGGGCGGCGATGATGCCGTTGGCCATGAGGAACTTCGGCGCGATGACCCAGGCCAGGAGCGCGCCGATCGCCATGCTGGTGGTGATGCGGAGGCCGATGATGACCCCGGAGCCGATCGAGAGCAGGCTGATCTGGAAGCCGGCCCCGGTGGTGGCCGCGGTCAGCCCGAACATGGTGGGCAGCACCACCTCGGGGATGAGTCGCCCGCCCCACGGCTGCTGCAGGAACATGAGGATGCCGGACAGCACGGTGCCGACCGCGAGCGCGATGGCCGGGTTGCGCGCCTCGGGGCCGCGCGAGTCGAGCACGATGATCGTCTCGGCCGCGGCGACGCCGTCGGCGTAGGTCAGCTTCTCCTCGACCACGTAGTGGCGGCGGAGCGGCACGGCCAGGAGCAGGCCGAGGATGCTGGCGGCGGCCAGCCACAGGAACGACTGGAACCGGGTCGGCGCGAAGTCGTAGTGGAGCTTGGGCGACTGGTGGAGCAGGTCGAAGGCGGCCAGGATCACGCACATGAACGCGGTCTGGGCGGCCGAGGTGCCCGCGGTCTGGACGATGTTGTTCTCCCAGCGGTTGAAGTCGCGGAAGAAGATGCCCAGGGCCAGGTAGCCGAAGAACGCGGCCACCACCGACACGTTGGGCCCGAAGCCGAGCTTCAGGACCACGTACGGGTAGGACGCGCCCATGATCGCGGCCACCACCATGCCGGCGATGAGCGCGCGGGGAGTCAGCTCGGGGGTCCCCGGTGGCTTGGGAATGACTCCTGCGATCTCGTCGCCGGGAGGAGCGTCGTTCATGGCCGGCGACCGTAACACGATCGGCCTGGAGGGCGGGCTGACCGGCCGGCGACCCGATGAGCGCCATTGCGCGGGCGTGGCGTCTCGCCCCGCACGGAGCGCCCGCGCTGCGCCCTGACGCCAGCGTCGACGCGCGGATCCGATGGCGCGCGGTGGCACCCGTCGTGCAACCGCGTCCGACCAGCGAAACGATCAAGCCAGGAGAAATGACGATGCCATCGACAAACGGTGCCAAGGCGGACAAGCAGGCCGGCATGGCCAACCTGCTCTACCAGGTGCTCGAGACCGAGCTGGGCGGTGTCCAGGTCTACCGGACCGCCCTGCAGTGCGTGATCAACGAAGACCTTCGCGGTGAGTGGCAGAAGTACCTGAGCGAGACCGAGCACCACGTCGAGGTCGCGCGCGGGATGCTCGAGAAGCTGGGCCTCGATCCCGAGGTCGAGACCCCGGGCCGCATGGTGGTCCGCCACATCGGCAAGTCCTTGGTCGAGGCCATGGAGAAGGCGCGCGAGGCCGGCAAGCCCGAGGACGCCCAGGTGGTCGCCGCCGAGTGCGTGGTCGAGGCCGAGACCAAGGACCACATGAACTGGGAGCTGGTCGGCGTGCTCGGCGAGAAGACCAAGGGCGACGCGGGCAAGATCCTGCGCGAGGCCCACCAGGAGGTCGAGAAGGAGGAGGACCACCACCTCTATCACACGACCGGCTGGGCTCGTGAGCTGTGGATCGAGTCGCTCGGCCTGCCGGCGGTGCTGCCGCCGCCCGAGGAGGAGAAGAACGTGGAGACCGCGATCGGGGCCGCCCGGGCCAAGAACGCGCGCACCGACATGCTGTGACGGTGCGGCTCGCCGCGCGCGCGATCGTCAGATCGCCGCGGCGGCGAGCTGGCCGCACGCGGCCGCGATGTCGCTGCCGCCCGAGTAGCGCCGGTGGCTGTGGATGCCGGCGCCGGCGAGCGCGTCTCGGAACGCCGCGGTGCGCGGCTCGTCACTCGGGCGGAACGGGTCGTCGGCCGCGTGGGCGATCGAGTTGTAGGTGATGACGCTGATCCGCGGCGTGAGCCCGGTGCGCTCGCGGAAGCCGACCGCCAGCCCGGCCAGCGCTCGCGCGTCGTCGACGCCGTCGTTGACGCCGTCGAGGAGCGTGATGGCCCACAGCGGGGCCAGGCCGGTGGCGCGCGCGTGGTCGACCGCGGCGTCGACCACCTCGTCGAGCGGGTGGGCGCGGCTGATCGGCATCAGCCGGGCGCGCAGCTCGGGGTGGACGCTGCCGATCGAAAGCGCCAGCCGGACCCGCGGGGCCAGGGCGGCGAGCCGCCGGATCCCGTCGGGCAGGCCGGCGGTGGAGACGGTGATCGCGCGAGCGTCGACCGCCAGCGCGTACGGCGCGGTCATGACGCGGATCGCGGCGGCGACCCGGTCGAGGTTGGCGAGAGGCTCGCCCATCCCCTGGAACACCACGCCATGCACGCGCGCGCCGGGCGGCAAGCTGCGGCGCACCGCGCGCACCTGCTCGACCATCTCCCACGCCTCGAGGTTGCGGGTCAGGCCGAGCCGACCGGTGGCGCAGAAGGCGCACGCCAGCGCGCAGCCGACCTGCGAGCTGACGCAGACCGAGACCCGGCCGGCGCGCTCGAGCGGCATCGCCACGCACTCGATCCGGCTGCCGTCGGGCGCGGCCAGGAGGTGCTTGCGGAACGGGTCGCGCCGGCTGGCCTGCTGCTCGACCGGCGCGAGCACCGGCAGATGCGCGGCGCCGAGGACAGCTTCGAGCGCGCGCGCGGGCAGGCCGGGGCGCGCGGCCAGCGGCTGGTCGCGGTGAACCGAGGCCAGGAGCTTGCGCGCCTCGGCCGCCGAGACGCCCGCCACCCGCGCGGCCAGCTCACCGTCGGTGACACCCTGCAGGGCGAAGCGGGCCGGCCCGGCGATGGCGCTCATCGGTAGCGCACCCCGACGATCGTGAACATCGCCCTGCCCTTCGGCCGCGCCACCGCGACGTCGTCCCCGTCGCTGCGCCCGAGCAGCGCCTTGCCCATCGGCGAGTCGATGCTGATGCAGCGGATCTTGCTGTCGGCCTCGTCGGGGCCGACCAGCCGGTACTCGCTCTCGACCCCGTCCTCGTCCTCGAGCGCGACCCAGGCGCCGAAGTAGACCCGGCCGTCGGCGCGGTCGGTCGGCTCGACGATCTTGAGGACGTCGAGCCGCTTGCGCAGGAACCGCACCCGGCTGTCGATCTCGCGCAGGCGGCGCTTCCCGTAGATGTACTCGGCGTTCTCGGAGCGGTCGCCGAGCGCGGCCGCCTCGGACACCTGCTGGGTGACGCGCGGGCGCTCCACCGTCCAGAGCTGATTCAGCTCGGCGCGCAACCGGCGGGCGCCCCCGGGCGGGGTGTTGCCGCT
>Ga0193753_10003326_pt1 | contig 11966 bp, 9 predicted proteins | sample H1c2metaG_FD_144925 | JGI IMG/M metagenome (GOLD analysis project Ga0193753, IMG submission 144925) | Soil microbial communities from a riparian zone of the East river system, Colorado, United States - H1c2 | ecosystem: Environmental > Terrestrial > Soil > Riparian zone | place: USA: East River... | reverse complement strand
ATGAAAGAACTGCTCGAAGCTGGCGTTCACTTCGGGCATCAGACCAAGCGCTGGAACCCCAAGATGAAGGAATACATCTTCGGCGAGCGCAACGGCATTTACATCATCGACCTTCAGAAGACCCTGAAGATGTTCAAGGAAGCGTCGAAGTTCGTCACTGACCTTACCTCCACCGGCAAGCTCATCCTCTTCGTCGGCACCAAGCGCCAGGCGCAGGATGCCGTCGCCGAAGAAGCCAACCGCGCAGGCATGCCCTACATCAATAGCCGCTGGCTCGGTGGTCTTCTTACCAACTGGGTCACCGTGCAGAAGTCGGTCAAGCGCCTCCAGGAACTCGACGACATGTCCACCGATGGCCGCTACGAGCTCCTCACCAAGAAGGAAGTCATCAAGCTTGAGCGCGAGCGCAAGCACCTCTCGACCAACCTCTCCGGTATCAAGAGCATGAAGCGCCTTCCCGACGCCATCTTCGTCATCGACTCGAACAACGAAGCCATCGCCGTCGCCGAAGCCCGCAAGCTCGGCATCCCGGTCGTCGCTGTCGTCGACACCAACTGCGACCCCACGGTCGTTGACTATGTCATCCCCGGCAACGACGACGCTCTCCGTGCCATCCGCCTCTTCACCACGAAGATCGCTGATTCCGCTGCTGAAGGCGTCCAGATGGTCTCCGAGCGCGCCTTCGCCACCGAAGTCTCCGACGTCGACCAGACCGAAGTCGCTCCTGAGCACATCGGCGAAGAGGGCGAGGCCAACGAGATTCAGGCTTCCATCACTGCTGCCGACAGCGACGAGGACGACAACGTCGATCTCGAAGCCGTCCTCGGCGGCAACATCCGCAAGGCCCCGGCCGCAGCATCGGTCGACGAGCCCGAGACCGCCATCGCCGAAACCGGAGCATAACCCGCTTCGTAACTACGGAATGGCACCGCATTGGAGCCTGTCCTGAGCGAAGCCGAAGGATGCCGTAACCGCTTCTAATTATCTTGATGGGGGGCGCGGGCCTCAGCCCGCGCCCCTCTTCGCAGAAACCGCCGTATAAGGAAACCTAAATGTCTGACACCGCCGTAAAGATCGACGCAAAACTCGTCAAGGAACTCCGCGAAAAGTCCGGCGCCCCCATGGGCGACTGCCTCAAGGCTCTCCAGGAAGCCAAGGGCGACATGGAAGAAGCCTTCGTCGTCCTCCGCAAGCGCGGCATGGCCTCGGCCGCCAAGAAGTCCACCCGCACCACCAACGAGGGCGCAGTTGGAACCTACATCCACGCCGGCGGAAAGATTGGCGTCCTCATCGAGCTCAACTGCGAGTCCGACTTCGTCGCCCGCACGCCTGACTTCCAGGAGCTGCTCCGCGACATCGCCATGCACATCGCCGCCGTCGACCCCCGCTACGTCCGCAAAGAGGACGTCACCGCGGCCGATCTCGAGCGTGAGAAGGACGTCTACCGCGCCCAGGCTGCTGCCACCGGTAAGCCCGCCAACATCATCGAGAAGATGCTCGAAGGCAAGCTGAGCAAGTTCTACGAAGAGGTCTGCCTCCTCGAGCAGCCCTTCATCAAGGAGCAGACCCAGACCATCGCCCAGATCATCGCCACCAAGGTAGCGAAGCTCGGCGAAAACATCAGCGTCCGCCGCTTCGCCCGCTTCAAAGTAGGCGACCCGAACTGGACCGTAGCGCAGACCGCTCAGGTAGCTTCCGAAGCCGCCGAATAGTTCTATCGTTACTCGCGGCAAAGCCCGGACGTGAGTCCGGGCTTTGCTTTTAATCCTGTAATGCTCAGCGTTAACGCATCAAAACTCGGTATCAGCCATGCCGTTGCGATCGATAAAGTCGCCTTTTGAAGCTGGCCGATCCAATCCACCCGAACGGTTTCCCGTGATCTCGCTCTCACCCGCGGCGGCCACAATCATCCCCGCGTTCGAGTCGGTCATTGCAGTAAACGTCGCAAGCTTCTTCGCTGTTTGGGACATGTCGGTCTCTGTCCTGCCCACCTCCTCCGCCTCGACCGATCTTCTCTGGTGCCGCGAGCCGGCCAACCGCGTTACTCCATAACAGACTCCAAATCCCGCATAGACGATCGGGTGAAAGAAGACAAGTGGCACCGCATACTTCGGATCGAGCACAGCCGACTCACAGATATTTCGCGGAGGCTGCCTCCAGCCATGCCGCTTCAAGCCCGCAAAGTGATACCGCCTTAAATCACCATGCGGCTCCTCGTCCATAAGCTGAACCAAAGCTCGTTGCAAAGCCCTCGGCGTCGTCACCCCAAAATCCAGCCAGTGCCGAACCTTAAAGTGATCCCCCAGGTATAGCCGCAAGACCAGCTCCGCATAGTCTGCGCAGTTGCGTCGTAAATAATCGTAGTGATAATCCATCCGCTTCTGTTGGAGCGTTTCAAGCACCCGTCGATCTTCCTCGGCACTTGTAGGAAACACCAGGACATTGGTCTGGCGCCGCCACACACGCCCCAGGTACTTCCGCCCATACGCCTCCGGAACCTCCGGATAAGCCGATGCCAGCGATTCACCCCACGTCACCCGGACCTTCTGCGTCTGTCCCACCGCCGATCCAAGAAAAAACAACTCAGCCGGAATCGCTGCAACTCCGGGATTAGGCCAGTACGAAGTGCTGGTAAGCACGATCCCGCGTGACTGCTCGCAATACTGGATCTGTCCCTGTTCATCGAGGCATCCGTGGGAGATCCACACCGACGCGTGTCCTACATCCGAGAAAAATCCAAGCGGTCCTGTCGGACCCTCGACAATCAGCCCCACATCCGCAAATCCCAATCCGCAACCCACCCACAAAATCCCAAATAACATCGCACAGCCGTAGCGGATCGGTCGATACACTGCCTGCCTCACTCCATAGCCGGAACTGGAAATTTCCCGATCCTCAATCCCCAGGGAAGAGTCTGTCAGAAAAGATGCCGTTTTTATCCGTGTAGATGCTTGTGCAACGTATCTGCCTGCGTCCCGCGTTCAGGCCATGCGATACTTAGTTCTGACATGTACAAAAGAGTCCTCCTCAAGCTCTCTGGCGAAGCCCTGGCCGCAGGCCGCGGTTTTGGTATCGACGCCATCTTTATCCACAAAGTAGCCGAGGAGATTGCAGACGTTCACGCTCTCGGCTGTGAAATTGGCATCGTTGTCGGCGGCGGCAATTTCTTCCGCGGAGTGGCCCAACAGGCCATCGATATGGATCGCGTCGCCGCAGATCACATGGGCATGCTCTCCACCGTCATCAACTCCATCGCCCTTCAGGACGCCATCGAAAAGCGTGGCCTGCATTGCCGCGTCATGTCGGCGATCGAGATGCATCAGGTCGCTGAGCCATACATTCGCCGCCGCGCCATGCGCCATCTCGAGAAGGGCCGCATCGTCATCTTCGCCGCCGGCACCGGAAACCCTTTTTTTTCAACCGACACCGCAGCCAGCCTGCGTGCAATGGAGATCAAGGCCGACATTCTGCTGAAGGCCACCTCCGTCGATGGCATCTATTCCGCCGACCCCAAGAAGGATCCCGACGCCACGCGGTTTGAGCAGATTACGTACAGCGACATCATCCGGCTTGGCCTCGGCGTCATGGACACCACCGCCGTATCTCTCTGCAAAGACAACAACATGCCCATGATGGTCTTCAGCATGCGCGAGCAGGGGAATATCGTCCGTGTCGTCGCTGGCGAGAAGCTCGGCTCGCTCGTCACTGCCTGAAACTAAAGAATCTCCGCGAGGGCGGCAGCAATTTTTTTGAGATATCGGCCGCCTCGCGCGTCAGATCTTTTCGGCTGGTGTTGGATAATATCGAAGCATTAACGCATCCAATTATCCGGAACTCCTCCCCGAAGGCAGAATGATTTCCACCACCATCGATCCCCGAAGCACGCTGGAAGGCCGCACGCTTGACTTGGATGCGCCGCCGCCCTTGCCCGAAGTTCAGACTGCAAAGCCGGTACGCAAACCGCCTTTGCCAGCCCTCACCGGCATCCGCACGTTGCTCGCGTTCAATATCGTCCTGTTCCACTTCACGCCACCCTACCTCGGCCCGCTGCGCCCCTTCGTCGAAAACGGCTTCGTCTTCGTCAACGTCTTCTTTCTCATCTCGGGCTACATCCTCACCTACAACTACTCCGACCGTGGCGCCTCGCTCGATAAGCGTGAGTTCTGGCTCGCCCGCTTCTCGCGGCTCTATCCCGTCTATCTTCTTGTCCTCATCATCTCCATCAAGATGGTTCAACTGGAGTGGCACGCCCGTCCCCGCGGACAGTTCTGGGCCGGCATGATCCTCACGCCACTGCTGTTGCAGGGAGTTAGCCCCATACTGGCTACCTTCTGGAACACCGTCGCCTGGACCCTATCCTGCGAGGTCGCTCTCTACGCCGCATTTCCCTGGCTGATTCGCATCCCCTGGCCCCGCAAGCCTTCCCGCCTGATCTTTTTGATTCTTCTTTTCTGGATCGGCAACATGATCCCGTCCCAGCTCTATCTCCACTTCAACCCCGACCACCTCACCGAACCGGTCACCCGCTACACCTCCACCACACTGCTCCGCTTTCTCAAATACACTCCGCTGCCCTATGCCTGCACATTTTTAGCGGGCATAACACTCGCGCGCCTGCAGCTTGTCACCTCGGTCACGCAGCGTCAGCGTTTTGCAATTGCCGCCGCCGCCCTCACAGCCCTCGGAATCTTCTTCTACCGGGTCTCTCCCCACGTCCCTTACCTGGTCATGCACGGCGGCATCCTGCTCCCACTCTTCGCCAGCATGATCTTCGGGCTTAGCGGATCGCATCCCATCTCTTCCATCTTCGCGTGGAAGCCGATCCTTTTAATCGGCGAAAGCAGTTACTGCCTCTATCTGATTCACTTCAACGTCTTCATCCTGCTTCATCTCTACCACATCCCCGAGCGGCTGCACATCGCCGCCTTCGACCCATGGATCTCCTACGCGATCATCGTTCTCCTCGCCCTTCTGGTCTTTCGTTTCGTCGAAAACCCGTCGCGCAGAGCAATCCTGCAGCGCTTCTCCCACCGCTACAAAAACGCACTCCCCACCGCGGCTCGCAAAGAAGCTGCCTAAGACGACGAGGCAAAGCGGAGACGTTTCGCTTTATTTGTTTTAGGTCGCGACCCTGTTTTAGGTGACCACCCTGAACGCAAAGGTCATCCTGAATGCAAGGTTGAAGTTGTCATCCTGAACGCAGTGAAGGATCCCTGTATTTGCTTTTTGTTATTGCCGTTCACTTCGCCGAGTCCTCAATCTCCTTCCACTCAGCCTCGCTCAGCTTCACCCCAGCCGCCGCAATATTCTCCTCCACATGCTTCACCGAAGAAGTCCCCGGAATCGGCAGTATCACCGGCGACCGATGCAACAACCACGCCAGCGACAACTGCGACATCGTCGCCCCATGTTTCTTCGCCGCCGAATCCAGCTTTCCACCTTCCTTCGCCAGCTTACCCGCCGCTACAGGAAACCATGGAATGAACGCCAACCCATGCTTCGTGCAATATTCCACAACATCGTCATGCTGCCTGTCGCTGATGTTGTACTGGTTCTGCACACTTGCAATATCGATCACCTTCCGTGCCTGATCGATCTCATGCGGCTTCACCTCGCTCAACCCCACATGTCTGATCTTGCCCTGCTGCTGCAGCTTCTTGATCACACCCAGCGACTCCTCCACCGGCACCTTCGGATCGATCCGATGTAGTTGCCAAAGATCAATCCGTTCCACCTTCAGCCGCCGCAGGCTCATCTCCACCTCTTGCTGCAAATACTCCGGACGCCCCACCGGCGCCCATTTGTTCGGTCCCTGCCGTGTCAATCCGGCCTTGGTCGCAACCACCACGCCCTTCGCATACGGAGTCAGCGCCTCACCAATCAGACGCTCGCTCACCTCCGGTCCATACGAGTCCGCCGTATCGATAAAGTTCACGCCCAGTTCCACGGCGCGCTGCAAAACTTTCTTCGCGCCTTCAATGTCCTTGGGCTCACCCCAGATTCCATCGCCGGTAATCCGCATCGCCCCGTAGCCCAACCGGTTGACGGTCAAATCCCCGCCAATCACAAACGTTCCACTATCCTTCGCATTTACAGTGCCGGTGCTAGCCATGCAACCTTAGATGTCTTCTTCTATGGAAATGATTCCCACGCGCCATCCATCACGCTTTTGCTCCTGAGGTAGGCCTGGGCTTTAGCCCAGGCATTAAAAGCTGCAACAAAAGGGGCTTCAGCCCCTGAGGTATGCCTTCCTTTCCGTCTCACATCATTCTGAAGATTGGAATCGCGTTAACCCCAACCGCATCATCTCTCCCTCGCTCAACACCGTCACTTTCTTCTCAATCCCTAACCGCTTCGCCTCCGCCATCAACCGTTCCACCGGCTCATGCATTGGCTCCCGCCCCAGCTTGAACGTCCCATAGTGCATCGGAACCATCCGCTCCGCACCCAGCTCCACGAACCCCCGCAAAGCCTCCTCTGGGCTCGTATGCACCGCCCTGTAGCTATCCGGAAAGTAGGCTCCAATCGGCAGCAGCGCCACCCTCGGCTTCAGCCTCCTTCCAATCTCCGCAAACCCCGAGAAGTACGCCGTATCCCCCGAGTGATACACCGAAAACCCTCCATCCTCGATCACATACCCGCCATATCCCCGGTACGTGTCATTGAACATCCGTGCCCCCCAATGTCTGCACGGAGTCATCGTCACCCTCAACCCCGCCACCTCCAACCGGCCCCACCACTCCATCTCATGCACCCTCGCAAATCCCAGCTTCACCACCAGGTCCTCCACTCCCTTCGGCACCACCACCTCGGGAGTCTTTCCCGTCAGCCGCCGCGTCGCCCGCACCACTCGCCGCAGCGACGACACATCCAGATGGTCCATATGCGCATGAGTCAGCAAAACCGCATCGATCGCCGGCAGCTCCTTCACCAGCAGCCCCGCATGTCTCTGCCGACGCAGCAGAATCAGCCTCTTCGAAAAAACCGGATCGATCAGAATATTTCTTCCGCTCACCTGCAGCAGAAAAGACGAGTGCCCAATAAACGTAACCCCCATCTCGCCCGGCCCCACCAGCTCAGGCTGTCGCGAAGCACCGGCAATCGGCACCGCATGGCTCTCCCGCGCCAGCCGCCAAAGCTGTCCCACCTTCGTCACCAGAAACGGCTGCTCACGCCACCATCGAAACATTCATCACACCAAATAAAGGCGACGCCTTTTCCCTATAGACCTATAGATTAGATGCTTCTCGCAAATCCACCGCCCTTGGCTACCTTCGCGCAAACTCCCAGCATCTCTATCAGCAGGCAGCAAGCGGACGCCTCCCGAGGTTACCTCTATCATCCGCGTCGATCACACTATCGATCCTCCCCGCGACCTCAGGCAGCAGCGCATCTGGGATTACGTCTCCCGCACTCCCCTGCATTCCCTCTGGAACCTCCAGGGCATCCCCCTCGGCGTCGTCGCCAAACGCACCTGGAAGTCCTTCCTCGCCGACAACCTCCTCGGCCGCGCCGCCGAACTCGGCTTCTACTTCCTCTTCGCGCTCTTCCCAACCCTCTTCAGCGCCAGCTCTCTCCTCGGCCTCGCCGCCCGCTCTGCCTCCACCATCTACGTCGATCTCCTCCGCTACCTCGCCCTCGTTATCCCTACGTCCGCCCTCGGCACCGTCCTCGCAACTTTCAACGAGACCACCGCCGCCGCCACCTCCGGCAAACTCACCTTCGGACTCATTGCCGCCATCTGGTCGGCATCCGTAGGCATCTCCGCCATTCAGGATGCCCTCAATACCGTCTACAAGGTCAAAGAAACCCGCTCCTACTTCATGGCACGTCTCTCCGCCATCGGCGTCACGGTTGTCCTCTCCGCCATCGTCACCCTCACCCTCGCCTGCCTGCTCGGCGGAGACTTCTTCGCCGCCCTCGCCCACCATTCCATCGAAAACCACTTCTTCGCCGCCCTCCTCGCTCTCATCTCCCGCCTTATCGGATGGTTCTTCGCAACCGCCCTCCTCGCCCTCTCCTTTGCCGTCATCTACTACTGGTCGCCCAACGTAAAAACCCGTTGCTGGCACTGGCTAACCCCCGGCGGAGCCATCGGCATTCTCTTCTGGCTCCTCGCCTCCCTCGCTCTCCGCGCCTATCTCCACTTCTTCAACTTCTACTCCCTCACCTACGGTTCACTCGGAGCCGTCATCATCCTTCTCATGTGGTTCTACATCACCGGCCTCATGCTCCTCTTAGGAGCCGAAATCAACAGCGAGATCGAAGCCGCCGCCGCCGAAAAGCGCCTCGCCGCCACCACTCCTGCTGCAAATCCGGTCGTCGACAACCCAGCTCCCGCCTCGCTATAGCTTGCCTTACCCCGCCGTGCGTAGTTCTTGTCTCTGCCGTTTACCTCCCTAACCAGCCACAAAGATTGGGTGCCCCATTCATCGCGGTCTCATCGCGATGAGTGGGAAAGTAACCCTTTCCCCCGCCAGCCGTAGTTTTTGCCTTCCCCTAACCCGCCACAAAAGATCGGGTGCCCTATTCATCGCAGTCTCATCGCGATGAGTGGGAAAGTAACCCTCTCCCCTGCCAGCCGTAGTTTTTGCCTTCCCCTAACCCGCCACAAAAGATCGGGTGCCCCATTCATCGCAGTCTCATCGCGATGGGTGGGAAAGTAAAACCTTCCCCCGCCATGCCGTAAGTTTTGCCTTTTGCTTGTCATCCCCGCAAGGATCTGCTTCAGTTGCCGTCGAATCCTTCAACCCTCCCAAAACGTCATCTCGACCGAAGCAATGGACAGTTTTACCGTCCAATTGCGCAGCGGAGAGATCCCTGTATTTTGCCTTGGCATTTAGAGCCTTTCGGAGTTGTTCACTCATCCCGAAGGTTCTGTTCTGTCTACACATCGAGGTATCGCGCACCATCTTTCCATATAGAATGACGACTCACGCATGCCTCCCACACCACAAATCACACGCCGCACCGCCGCCAAGTCAATCCTCCTCGCCTCTCTCTCCCCGCGCGCTTTTCTGAAAGCCCAGCAACCCGAAGCCTTCTCCGACCAACTCGCCGCCATCGAGAAAAAAAGCGGCGGCAGACTCGGTGTCGCCATCCTCGACACCGCGACCGGCAAGTCATTCACTCATCGCGCAGCCGAGCGCTTTCCCATGTGCAGCACCTTCAAGCTCACCGCCGCCGCCTTCATCCTTCAACGGGTAGAGCAGGGAAGGGAACACCTCGACCGCAGGATCGTCTTCTCCACATCCGACCTCGTCACCTACTCCCCCATGACCGAGAAGCACACCGGCCCCAACGGCATGACCATCGCCGAACTCTGCCTCGCCGCCATCACCCTTAGCGACAACACCGCCGCAAACCTCCTCCTCGCCAGCTTCGGCGGCCCTTCCGCACTCACCCAATTTCTCCGCTCCATCGGCGACCCCGTCACCCGCCTCGATCGCAACGAAACCACCCTCAACGAAGCCACGCTTGGCGATCCGCGCGACACCACCACGCCATCCGCCATGCTCGACAACCTGCACAACCTTCTACTCGGCAACATTCTCTCCCCCGCCTCACGCGACCAACTCACCCAATGGCTCCTTCAGAACACTACAGGAGCAGCCCGCATCCAGGCCGGCATCCCTTCCGACTGGAAGGAAGGCGACAAAACCGGCTCCGGCGACAACGGCACCACCAACGACATAGCCATCCTCTGGCCCCCGCACCGCGCCCCCATCCTCATCACCGCCTACCTCACCGGCTCCAACCTCCCCGCCGAAGGCCGCAACGCCATCCTCGCCGAAGTCGGCAAAGCCACCACCACCTTCATCCATCCGTCCTGACAAAACTGTCCTTCGCTTGTCATCCCCACGAGGACCTGTCATTGCTGTTGTATTTGTAGTTGCTGCTGTCGTTGCTGTTGCTGTTGCCGTGCTGTTGCCGTTGTCGTTGCTGTTGCTATCGCCTCCCCTTTCGCTTGCATCCTCACAAAGGGCTCTGCTTCTGTTGTTGTCGCCTCCCCTCACTCCCTCCCAAACGTCATCTCGACCGAAGCAACAGACGGTATTACCGTCCGTTGCGCAGTGGAGAGATCCCTGTATTTGTTCTTTGTCCGTGCTTTTCCCTGTCATTCTCAGCGAAGGCGAAGAACCCGCCGTTTGCCAATTCCCACCGCAAAATAAATCCGCAAACACTGCAAAATCCACAGCCCCCAAAAAACTGTCTTCCCGCAAACCACCTTACCCACCCGTTCCACCACACCCTGTCCACAAAAACACCACATTCAAAGTCCAAATCTCCCCAAAACCCCCAATAAAAGCAAACATTTCCCCGCGCAAGATAAAATCGCTCCACAACATGAATCTCCACGCCGCCGTTCTGGCCATCATCGTACTTACCCTCCTCACGGTCTCGCTCACCCGTCTCGGCAAGGTCAAGACGAAAGCCGACTATCTCGTCGCCGGCCGCTCCCTGCCTGCCTTCGTCCTCGTCTTCACCCTCCTCTCCAGCTGGATCGGCTCCGGCTCTCTCCTCGGAGGCGCTGAAAACGCCTACAGACACGGTTTCGTAGCCCTCTGGCAAGGCGGCGGCGGATGGGCCGGCCTTCTGCTCATCTACTTCATTGCTCCCCGCGCCCGCAAATTCGCCCAGTTCACCATCCCCGACCTCCTCGAAGCCCGCTACAATCAAGCCGCCCGCGTCCTCGGCGTCATCGCCATCCTCTTCACCTACACCGCCATCACCAGCTACCAATTCGTCGGCGGCGGCGACATCCTCCACCTCATCTTCCCCAACGCCATCACCGCCGATCTCGGCAAATACATCATCGCCGCCTTCGTCATCCTCTTCACCGCCATCGCCGGCATGGCCTCGGTCGCCTACATGGACGTCGCCATCGGCCTCCTCGCCACCTTCACCCTCATCATCTCCCTGCCCATCCTCGTTCACCACGCCGGCGGATGGTCCACCATCCACGCCACCCTTCCCGCCTCCCACTTCCAGCTCTTCGGCGACCTCTCCCCCATCCAGTGCCTCGAGCTCTTCCTCCCCACCTGCCTCCTCCTGCTCGGCAACCAGTCCATGTACCAGAAGTTCTTCTCCGCCAAATCCGAAAAAGACGCCACCCGCGCCGTCATTGGTTGGATCATCGGCACCGTCATCCTCGAGACCGTCATCGTCGCCATCGCCGTCACCGGCTCCGTCCTCTTCCCCACCGGCGAAGTCCACGACCGCCCCCGCGAGATTCTCGCCTACACCGGCCTCCACGGCTTCACCGGTTCTGGCCCGCTCCAACTCCTCGGCGCTCTCCTCATGGGAGCCATCTTCGCCAAGATCATCTCCACCGCCAATAACTGGCTCTTCTCCCCCGCCACCAACCTCGTCAACGACATCTACATCCGTTACATCTCCCCCGGCGCCTCCAACAAAAAGATCCTCGCCATCAGCCGCCTCATGGTCGTCCTGCTTGGCCTCTGGGCTCTTTACCAGTCCATGCACATCGACTCCGTCCTCAAGAAATCCCTCTACGCCTACACCATCTACTCCGCGGCTTTAACCCCCGTCATTCTCGCGGCCTTCTTCTGGCGCAAAGCCACTGCCGCCGCCGCCGTCGCCAGCATCGCCACCGGCACCTTCGTTACTCTCTTCTGGGATACCCCCTTCATCCATCACACCCTCCCCGCCGTCATCAGTGACCGCGACGCCATCTTTCCCGCTCTTATCACCTCGTTGCTGTGCCTTTTCATCGTCAGTCTCGTCACCACACCACCCACCGAAAAGCAATTGAAGCCGTTCGCCGAAGCCTGAACAAGAAAAGTTATTGCGGCTCAGCCAAACATCCCGCACAATCATTCGCAATCCTTTAACTGTTGTTTGCAATAATTGAAGTCTCCCGGAGCCTTGATCATCGTTATCACCCAAGCACGACGAAGCTGTGGGGCCACGCAATGAATTTTCAGCTAGTGCCCGACATGGTC
>Ga0193753_10003325_pt1 | contig 11970 bp, 27 predicted proteins | sample H1c2metaG_FD_144925 | JGI IMG/M metagenome (GOLD analysis project Ga0193753, IMG submission 144925) | Soil microbial communities from a riparian zone of the East river system, Colorado, United States - H1c2 | ecosystem: Environmental > Terrestrial > Soil > Riparian zone | place: USA: East... | reverse complement strand
GTCATGGGAGCGCCTGTACGATCCAATTCAGCTTTCATAAGATCTCTCCTGCTTTCAGGCGCTCCCATGACCCATCGAGCTTCAGCGCGAGCAGTTTGAAACATGCCGCTACCACCCAAGCGACCTCACCGGGATCGAGATCGTCGCAAAGCGGAATGATCTCTCCCAATCGAGTATTAACCCTTTCGGTACGCGGTTCGGCCAACGACTTCCAACCAAGTTTGCTCATAGGCTGAAGTAGTCTCCTGCGTTCGCGCCTTCGCCTGAGTCGGTGTAGATCTCGGTAGTGCGCACCGAGGCGTGACCCAACGACTTTTGAATAACATCGAGCGGGGCCCCGCCTTTGCGCGCGAGCTTGGCATAAGTGCGGCGCAGATCGTGCGGCGCGACACGTACGCCAATCGCCGAGGCGTACTTCGAGACGATGTCCCAGATGGCGGTTGCTGATAGAGAGCCGTTGATGGTGCCGTTCTGTTTGATGGAGCGGACGATAGAGCCTTTGCTATGACCTGAGGCCGTACGCCACGCATCGAGCGCGAGACAGACCCATGCAGGCACGGCAACCGAGCGGACCCGGCCGCCTTTGCCGACGATGTCAATGAACATCCAACGGTTGTCACGCAGTTGCAGTTGCGACCAATCGAGTTGTGCGAGTTCTTCGCGGCGCACGCCGCAGCCTACGAGGATCGAGAGGACAACGAGGTCGCGTTTGCCAGGGATAGTGCGGGCATCGACCGAGGCGAGTAGTGCGGTCGCTTGTTCGAGCGTCAACCAATTGCCAGCGCGCACGCCTAGCTGCTTCTTAGTGCGGATTGAGTCGATCTGAACGGCGAGTTCGTAGGGTATCCAGCCGTGCGCGGCAGCCTGCATGGCGAGCCGTTTGATGGCGGATAGTGCTTGGTTGTACGAGACGCCTTGGGCGACCGTCCCCATGTAACGCTCGACGTACTCGCGGGTGAAGGGATGGCCCATCGTCGCGAGGTAGTGCAGGAAGAGCTTTAAGTGGCGCGTGTAGACTCTACACGTGTTGACCGATACGCCCGATAGTGCCGCGTCGAGCGCCCGCTCGGCGGGTGTGCGCTCGTCGGTCGGCGCGATCAGTAGTGCAGTCGTCATAGCCCCTCGCGTTTCATCTCGCGGTCGATGAGCAGGTTGAGCTTGTCGCTCACTTCCGCGAGCGTGAGGTCGATGCGCGCCATAGTGCTCTCGTGATTCGCGAGCCACGCTTCGTGCCGCGCGATGGCTTTTTCATTGGACAGCAGCCACTCGCTGTGATCGCGGAGTAGCGCCGTCTGCCGCCGCTCGATTTGGGATTGCACCAGCATCGCGTCTTCAAGGTCTTTGAAGCGGTCGCCGGTGCGCTCGCGCAGCCGGGATAGCGCCGCGTCCACCAACGGGTTGCCGGTCGATTCGAATTCGCCGTTAGCGCCGTTCATAGCGCCGCCTGCTCGGGTGTGTGCAGATGCTTGCCGCGTATCCCTAGGACCGCATACTCGGCGTCGATTCGCTTGAGCTTTTCTAGCGTCATGCTCGCGAGCCACGCGGAGCGTTTGGCGTGCCGTAGGCATAGTGCCGACATCACGACGGACGCCAGCGAGCATAGCGCCGTAAGTGCGATGAGTTCGATCATAGTGCTGCCTCCTGATTGGGTTCGATGCGCTCGCGGCCCTTGACGATCTTGAGCGGGTACTGCGGACAGTTCTCGCGATAGGCTTTGCGGTTCACTTGCATCTCCGCGCGCGTGTACTCGGTGATCTCGTGCTCCCAACCCTGCCCATAGTTCAGATAGAAACGCCAGCAGTCGCGCGTCTTACGCGGTCGGCTCATAGTGCGACCTCCTCAGTCGAATCGTCGTCGGGGTCTACGTTGCCCAGTACCTCATTCGCGCGGGCGATCATGGACTCGCGCGACATGTCGCCCGCCGCGATGTCCTCTAGCGCGGCAATTGCTTCTAGTAACTCGGTCATAGTGCCGCCTCGATGTCCTTAGTGCCGTCTGTGTAGCGCCACGCATCGCGCGGGCTGTAGCGTCTGCGCACTAAGACCGCGTCGGGCGGGACTGGCGGACCTACTTCAAGCGCCACGTACTTACCCTCGCCCAATGACCAAATGCCGACCGCGAACGCGCCAGCGTTTTCCATCGCTTCTTCGAGAGTCGTAGCAGACTCGCGAAGCTCCTCGTACCAATTCCTTAGATCCATCGCCATAGATTTCAAGTTCCTTTCAGCCCTGCCACTCGCGCGGGACAGTCGCGAGTAGCTACCAGGATACCACTTTGATAACGTCGATATCGTCAGTACTGGTACCGGTCTATTCGACCGTCAAACCATCGTTCTGAATGCCTTCGACGATGTCCGAAACGTAACGGTGTTCGATGACTAGGCCAGTCCCCAGGTACATCGCGTCATCACCGATGTTCTCAGCTAGCCAATCGGTCCCGGCTTCGCCTATGGGCGTCAGAATGAAGATGCTCCCTTGATCCGACAGTGTAAAATCCGCTTCCATGCTTCTCTCTCCATCTCCTGATAATCAGGCTGCAACGCACGCGGGACATCATGCGTTGTATGTCCGATTACCACTCGCCGAAGTACGCCTCAAAGTCGCCCTGAAATACTTGGTCTGTGCGCGCGTCTAGCCACTCGCCAGCGCGCGCACTGAAGTAAGAGGCAGTCCGACCGCAGTCGGGACAGTTGACTGTCCCATCGGTGGAACGATGCGTACAGCGTTCGCCACGCGCGCGCATCGACCAACCTAGAGAGCGCGCCAAACTGGGAAAGTCCCAGTCTGTTTGAATGAGTGCTGATTCGTGGCCAGTCTCGCGCGTGTAACGCACTAGGACGCGTTTCGAGATGGGTGTTAGTTCGTACCCTATGCCGAAGTCTGCCGATGTCAGCAGCACGCGTATCCCGCTCATTTGTCGCCTTCTCTCTTCGCGCACGCGTCGTACATTTTGGCGATGATAAGCGCTGGCTTATCGCCTGCCTTTACTCCGCGCTCTAGAGCAGAGTAAATATCACCTCGCATAAACTCGCTGGCGGTAGATCCCAACGCGTTTACAGGACGGTTCAGACGTTCATGGCGGTACCGCGCGTCCAGTTCCACGCGCGTCGATTCACTCGCGCACTGCCTGTACAGACTAGCGAAATTATTGCCATTCTGGTCTAGCAATGGCGCATGCAAACCATACTCCAGGCAGGCGAGCGCGCGCCACTTAGAATCAGTCTCGCTCGCATTGCCGCAATTAGAGAGCGCGCTCGCGATATTCTCCGCTGTTAGTTGGTCTAAGTTCACCTCAGAGAGCGAGACGTTATAACGCTCGCTAGGCGCATCGCTACCGCATGCATCCGACCAATTAATAAGACGAATGAAATGGTAGCGGTGCGTTTCGCCTATGCGCTTGCCGGACAGATGACGGAACCAAGTACCGCCATAGTCCAAATAGTTCACATCACCCATAGCGAAGCGGAACGGTTTATTTCTCACGCGTTCACCTCGCTATCGACCGCGAGCGCGCGAAGCATAGGCGCTATGCGTTCAATCTCCGCCCACTGGACGCAATGACAGCCCGCGCACACGTTACCCTCAACATCGATAGAATCGAGCGGGTAATGGCCTAAGTGGATCGTATGCCCGTTGCGCTTGTATGGCGTGCCAGTCGCGCGCACGCGTTCCACGATGCGAAGAGCGCGCACCGCGTGCGATACCGGGAACCGGGCGCCCCGCGAAGTTACTAACTCGCCGCCTTCGATGCGTAACAGGGTATCGGGAAACCGGTATTCCCTACCATGTACGTTGAAGCCCGCGCGCCATTCGATCATGGCGTCCGCGAGTTCTAGCCGGAGTGTACGCTCGCGCTCCGCGTATTCAATGCGTCTACGCTCTTCGCGCTCGATTGCGGCTGCCTCTTCGCGCGCTCGAATAGCTTCGACCTCCGCGCGCACGCCAGCTAATTCAGGCAGAGTTAGACGGTTCTCTAACTCGAATGCAACCGCGAAACGGTTCACATACTCTACATGCTCTTCTAGCTTTAAGAAGCGTTTCGCGCGAGATACTTTGTTCTTAGCATCGACCACTAAGTTAAGTAACTCGCGATAAGTGGCTTCGAATGCCGCGAAGTTATCGGCCGGCGAGTGGTCCGGCCGTTCTACAAACCATTGCGGAACGCTTCTAGGAATGGCACTATGCACGCGTGATGTGTGGCCAGTCGTAGTAATGCCGTAGGTGCGCGAGGTAACCAGTACAGCGGGTTCGCCATTCGGCATGCTGATATGCCGCGCAATTGGAAAATGGGAACCGTAACTATAGATTGTGTCGCCAGTGAAATAGAATGAACCGCCCGCGTTTTTAGCGTCCGATTGCGTTTGATGCGCCCATAAGTGAGGTACTTCGTGGTTACTAACTACGCGTCGCATTAGACCACGCCCCAAATCTCGTACAGGCGGTGATTACAACCACGTCTGTACAGGGTCACATTCCCGTGGTCACTTACAACAGCCACGAACCCGACATGATCGGCAGGTATCTCGGCGGTGTCGCCTACCCGGATACCGCCATCCTCCTCTAATCGTTCGCTCCACTCTTCGGAGAGCCAATAGCCGTAGTCAGAACCATCGCCGGGGTGCGCGCCAAAATAGAAGAATTCGGGAGCGTACTCACCCAACGCACCAAACAACGCGTTTAGATCCTCTGGCGCATCGTCTGATTCGAAGTAGTTATCTGACGCCATGCGCTCTTCAATCTCATAGAGGAAAGTCGGGATTAGATCCTCTTCGCGCATCGTGGCATGCGAAACGGTGCCTATGTTTACGTGCTTCACTTGGACACCTCCGCAGTAGTCACGAGCGCGCGCACGCTGGACGCGTTCACCCATTGCGAGCCATCGCCAGTCATAGGCGTAATTTGCACGCGCACTTGACCGTACGCGTTTTTAGCATCCGTGACAACGCACGCGAAACTAAGCTCTCCCGACTGGTACATAACAGCCACGCCGATTGCTACGCCCATCTGTTTAGCTGTCATCGTCATCGCCCCCCTTTGCAATGCGTTCGATAGTCACCCTGCTATCAGGATTCATGCTGGTATAGAGTGTCGCCATTTTATTGGCTTGTTCTTTGGCATCAAGTGCGTTACTGGACCTAAACATCGGAGCACCGTCAACGAAAACTCTATACATAACCCCCTTTACAATCCGCTTCGTCTTGTACTGTTTAGCGGTCATTGCGCACCCCGCTGAACTCGCGCTCTACCCGCTCCATCTCACGCACGGCTTCGCGCTCGCGCACTTGCCAAGCTGGCGCAGAGAGACGCATGATAACGGCGATTAGCACAACGGCCAACCCCAAGCCTTCTAGTAAATGAATCAGCATTGCCTTATCTCCTATAGGCGTTCGTTACGCCTACAATGAGTATCGACCAATGAAGCACTCAAAAGCTACATGAATCTGCAAATACTTTATCTAATCCGTACTGGTCTATCGATCCGTGTAGACTCTACACACAAACTCGCCGATGGATCTTCGGGCGGCGTGGGCGGGTTCCGTCTATCGGCGGTATACTCACGGGTAGGGGCGATTACGCACACCCGCTCCTCTCCATCCCAGAGCGTGCGAGGTGCCGTGCCAAAGACCAGCTAAGCCCAAGCGCTACGCCTCTAATGCACTCGCGCAACGCGCGCGGCAAGTGCGGGTTAATGCGCAGTGCAGGCTATTGCGCAATGCGCGCCAATGCACTCGCGATAATGTTCCTTATCATCACCACATCTATAAGTATCAACAACTTACAGCCATAACACCTTACGAATAGTACTCGCCCCATCGCGTCTCTTCCTACCCGCCCTGAGCGGCAGGTGCGCAGTGCCCGGAGTTGTCCAGGGGTGGACAGCTAGCATTGTGAGCTTGACTTCACCCCCCTAGAATTTTTTGGTGTAGAGTCTACACGAACCGCCCAATAGTCGCCTTCTACAGCACCAAACATACGCAACAAGCTCGCCTTCCCGTTAGGGAAGCGAGCTTGTATATACTACAGGCGAACAAGGCGCAGAGCTATACGTCGGCGTCGGGGTCTTTGTGTGGTAACCGTGGGTTTGCTTATCAGCCGCTCGCTAGCTACGCTAGCTTCGCGTTGACGTTGGGCGTCTGCCGGGGGCTCTTGGAGGGGCAGGCCGCGCAGGCAGATCCGGCGAGGTAGTGTAATTTCGGATGAGGCGTGCAGCCCCCGCGGCCGCTCGGCCGATGCCAGATTCGACAGCGTCGTCTGCTCGCATAAAGTACGGGCGCGGCAGCTTATGCGGGCCGATGGGCTCGGATGGTCCGAGCACGTTAGCGAGTAAATCGGGCGGTGATTGGTCCCAGTTCATAGTCTTTTCTCATGCCGCCAGCGTGTTTTGAGCCGCGCCATCGAGCCTGTTTTGCACCAGTAGTAGCAGCGTCCGTCGAAGTAGCCGCCGCTGCGGGTCTTACGCCAATGCCCAAAGAGAGTGAGCGGCTGCTGTACTACGGTGAGCATTGCTAGAAATGGGCCTTGCCCAATAGCTCGGCCGCGATCCAGAATGCTAGGCCGAGCCAACCCAGCCTAACTCGTTGCGGCTCGGGCCAGAAGAAGGCCGCAATGCAAAAGCAGGCCAGGGCGAACGCGAGCAGAACGATGCTAACGTACATACCGCTATTTCTATCGCTTTTAGGGCCCCTGCGCAAGGGGGGTATCAAAGATTTTTAGTGGGATCGAAGGGCGTTGTCGGAACGCCAGGATCGCCGGTTTCGAGAAACCTGCGTACTGCCTCAATCGACCTAGCTTTGCCTGCTCTGCCTTTGCCTTGGACAGAATTACGCATATCCCCTACTGGGACGCCTTCGGCCTCTAGCTCATCGTGGATGAATTGCATCACCTCTTGCTTGTCGGCCTCGCTGGGCTCGCGCTTCCACAACGCTGAGACGCCGGTGTTATCGCCTTTCGTCTCGATAAGGCAGGTGCAGGTATTGCCGGACTTCGCGGTGTAAGTTCGCTCGCCTTCCATCATACCCCCTAGCGTTCGGCGTGCAGCGCCTTCCTCAGTTCGGCTTGGATATCTTCGGGCTGCGTCCTGATGAAGCCGCAGGTGAGGCATACTTGCGGGTCCGGCAGCCTAGTTAGGCCCGCGTTGAACACGTATATCCCGCAGTCGAGACACTCGTATTCAATCGTGCCGAGCGTGTTAGTGTCGTGCATTACCACTCCTGCCAGGGCGCTTCTGCCGTGAATCGAATCGTGTTTGCCTCACCGCTGTATTCCGCGTGAAAGAACTTCTTAGGTAGCCGCTCCATCGCCTCGACTAACTCAGGTGTAATTGGTATCTGGACATACACCGACCCGTCCTCGTTATAGGCGAGCGCCTCGGGTGTAACATCGGGCGACCATGATACCGGCAATTGGACCTTGACGATCACCAACCGTGCTCCTTTGTAAGCGCGTCGAATAGCTCACGCTGCTGATCTTTGTTCAAACGGATCACCTTATTCTCAAAGTCGCTGTGCCCCGGCTTACGCACGAGCGCTGTGATCTGCAGCCAACGCCCAAGATCCTTAGTATGGTCGTAGCCGTCGTCGAACTCAATCAGCACAATGCGCTTTGCCTCAGGTCCTACCGCCATTTACTAACTCCTTCTGCTTGAATCCGCCAGCGATTAGAGTCATCCACGTATGCAACGCGCCGATATGCTGCCCGATGAACTTACGTGCTATGGGTGCCGTCCAGATGATAACCCCCGCGTCATCGATGTTCACCTGAATGGTGAACTTACTGCACGACACCCATAACTTCTTCACGGTTGCTTATCCACTCTTATCCTATTATTGTTCTTCAGCAGCCGCTGCAGTAACACCGAGCGTAAGTGCGTAGCTCGGTCGGCTGTCATTCCGCTGCCCTCGAAATCCCGCGCTACCTCTTGCACATCCGGTAACATCACGTGTAAGTCGCGATCCGCGATCTTCAGCAAGCAGCCAATGCACATGATCGCGCCGTTTGGCTCTGTGTCTAGTTTGCTAGCTGTCTTGTCGTGTAGATACGCAGAACCGCCGCACTTATAGCAGGTGTACTCCTTCTCGCCTGGGCTGCACGGGCCTTTGTTAGCGCCGACCAGTATGTATTCAGGCTCGTTATCCACGCTGTAACTCAAACTTTTCGCCGTGGTCCGTAGCCCAATCCCACAGCATGAACTCTTCGGGGCTCAGCACCTCAAGCCGTCCATTGACGCGTGTAATATGCCGCGCCTGCAGCTTCATTTGGCCGGGAAGCATGCCCTCGTGAACGTTATCTAAGGGCGAGTACATCGTACAGTCGCTTACTAGCTGAAAGAGTTCTTTCTTGCCGCTGAAGCCGGTTGCTATGGCGTTGCAAAAGTAGCGGTCGTAACCAGGGCCAGTCATGCGGCTAGAGTGCGCGCAGTTATCGCACAGATGCTTTATCGACGTTGTTGGCTTGTCTATCTGCAGTCTGATCATATTGGGTCAAATCCATGAAACTTGTAATATAGGTAGATAAGTACGGCTAGCACGACCCACCATAGAATAGTTTCAAGCGCTCGCTTCATGCGCTTTCTTCTTACAACTCATCCGCACGCTTATTGGATCGTCGGGCCTGCCTGCCGCAGTAACTGCGACGCTCATAGCGCAGTCGGAGCATCTTACAATCCACGCGCCGCACTCGGCGGCGGGGTAGGGAAGCGTTACTAAGCAGGTGTCTTTGCTGCGCCCTCGCTCAGTGGCATCCAACGCAATCCCGTTGGGGTAGTTGGGGTCCGGTGGGCATTGGGCTTTGCCTCTGCCGCTCTTCTTGAATTCAAGGGTATAGGCCATAGTTACGCCTTTTTACTCGTAGGCAATGTTGTAATGTACTTCAACCTTCCACGCGCCGATGTGTATAGCGTGTAAGGTAGCGAGCGCCTGGGCGACTATCTGGCCTGCGCCCGTGTGCGTCTCGGCACACATAGATTCGAGTATCTTCGCGTGACTCTCGGGTAACTCGATTGTGATCGTCGTCATGCCTTCCATTTGAAATCAGCACTCCGTCTTTTTGGATATGTGCCTCGGAACATCGGCTCGTTGGCAAATTTCTCTCGTTCAATGCGGTCGATGATGAGACGCCTCGATTCGCGGTCTAATCGATATGCCTTGAAATACAGAGTGCGCACCGGCCATTTGCCAGTAAATAGAAACCAACGCCACCAACGGATTTCATAGAGAATGCGGGCGATTTCCAAGGGCTAGTTCCTGTTCTTTCTCGCGTGCCGCAGCGCGCGTTGCATCTGTAACTCAGGCTGCGCCTCTAACATGATCTCCGCGACGCGCTCCTTCGTGCAGTCCGTGTTGAGTGAGTCTGCTGTAAATACGAACTTCTCAGCGGGCCCTTGGCAGATCTCGCACATATCGCTGAGTCTGCCTTCGAGCATCCACATCTCCATCCTCCACTTGAGCGTGATTGAGATCATGCGGCAGACTTCCTCTGGATCGTCAGTATCTGGCGCGTTGCCGAGAGCGATCTCGATCAAATGACCGTTAGAGCAGCGGCATTGGGTGCGGTAGATCATTGGATGTCTGGATTAGGAATGGAGTCGCGCACCTCATTGAGTGTTTCGGGGAGCATTAGCCCGACAACCGGGCTAGGCGCGCAGCGATTGCAGACCAACTCAATGTGCTCGCGCCCCTTCTCAGCGAGAATCCTTTGCCCTGAGGGGTAAACGCCCAACGGCGCGCCGCAGCGCTCGCAGTACTCGGCTAGGCTCATCAGCGGATGTATCTTCTGCATATCGGCGAGCCGCATGCACAGAAGCGGGATCTTCACGGGTGCCCTGTCTTTTCTCACGCGCTGCATGAGCTTCGGATAGAGATAAGAGAACGCGCAAGCCCCGAAATCAATCGCCGCCGCGATGCACAAGTTGACACGTTGGTTGAATCTCAAGTCCTGCGTGAAGAGAGCTATGCACAGCACGATCACGCCGACGCAGAGAACGGCGAATCTGCCGACGCGAATCACATCAGGTGTGTAGTCCACTTACTCTTCCTCGAACGCCACGCAATCGCACTCAGCGACATTGCACGCCGAGCTACCTGGGTAGTCAGGATCGCCGCCGTGCTCGTCTTCGTTATGGCCGCACGTACAGATTGGTTCCATCGTCTCGCTGTTACTTGACATAGGTCTTCATCTTCGGACTTGTAGTTATTTGCAGGGAGATCCGCTGCCCGTCGATCTCGCGCACAGTGATTGTTACTAGCGGCTCTATTTTGCTGCCCGATTCGTCGATTAGGATCACGCGCGGCTCATTCAAGAGCAGCTTCCAGAAGTTCTCTGGATTCGGCGGCGGGACATGACTCATGTCAAACGCGTTCGCTACAAACTCGGGTTTCTTGCGCTCTGTAAGAGCGTCAACCGCGTTCTGTGCGGCCTGCCCACGCCGTACGAAGTCTTCAATGTCCATCAAAGTTCGCTTTCAAATTTTAACGGGACCGCCCGCGTGCCTGCGAACGGCCCCTGTAGTTTTGATAGCCGGATTCGCACCGGCGACCCTCACATTTCAAGTGTGATGCTCTATCTGCTGAGCTATATCAGTTGGACCGGCATTATCGATACTTACTAAGATGCCCCGGATTGCTGAGTCTGAATCCCGACTGCCCTACCGCTAGACGACCCGGCCATAGAATTTTGGGGGCCGGGGCTGGACTTGAACCAGCGTAATCGGTTTATTCAACCCGCGCTCTTCGCTTTCTCACCGGAATTAGCCTTCGGGTAATAACCTGAGCTTGTAAATCAGCCTGATCATTAGCCTAAGCCTGGATCGACCCTTGCGGGCCTACCCGAAATTGAATACATACCGTAGCAGCTTCCGCCCAATGCGGTGTGCCTCGGCGGCTATCTCGGTCTCGTTCGCGCGCGAGCGTGCTTTGCGCACGGCGCGGATGACTTCCTCGATCCTCTCTAACAGAAGTCCCTTGTCGGCCGTCGTAATGAGCCCGGACCACTCCTGTTGCTTGATCGTCCCCGTGGGAACGTCCACACTAACCGCTTGTACTTGCGGCGGGTGCTTGTCGGTGCCTTGGTGGAGCACGACCGGCTGGATTTCCTTCTTCGTGCGCACCTTCTCGACATCGCGCGCCTTGAAAATGTCCACGCCGCGATCAGGATCAGGCCGGAAGCCCTTCGCCGGGTCGAGGGTAGGGATCTGCGCGATGAAGTCCTGCACCTCTTTCATGCGCTTTTCAAGCTCCAACAGCGCCGTGGCGGGGACAGACGACAGCAATATCGTGCCGTCTTCTAAGATCACGTCGGCGCGCGCCTGCGTATTCGCTTCGGCGACCTGATAACCGCCGTCGATGGCCTTCTGCAGGAACGGCGCGAGCCATTCGATCTCTTTAGGGACGGTCGTTTGCAGATCCGACTGCGTTTCGGTCACCGGCTGGACGTTTTCTTCGTTCGATTCGAACGTGACGAGGCTCTCTGTAAAGTGGTGGCGCTTCTTTTCGAACGTATTCATCAAATCTTTACGCGCTTGGTCGGCCTGGGATTTGAGATTGCTCTCTACCGCGAGCAATTCATGTAATTTTGGCATTTGGTTCACCCTTCGAGTATTGAAGCACTGGCAGAGCCATTATACAAGCCCCTGATCGATGTTTTCTACGCGAAATTTATCTTCGTTCGGCATCTTGTTCTTCTCTCTCCCGGCCTCTATAGTTGCGTGTGTATGGCTAATCCATTTGGCTTCTTCGGCAAGCGCCGCGACGACGATTGCGATACCGAAGGGGCGTTAAGGGCCATCTTGCGAGAACTTTCAATAATCAGGAGCATCATGTCTACAATTCCTCTCAGCTTCGCGAATGTAACTGCCGCGATTACCAAACTCAACAACGACAACAACGCCTCTAACCAAGCAATCACCGAACAACTGCTCGAAGTGAAGCAGTTGCTCGTAGATTATGCTGGCATCCTAGCCGGTGGTGGCTCGATC
>Ga0193753_10003323_pt1 | contig 11972 bp, 10 predicted proteins | sample H1c2metaG_FD_144925 | JGI IMG/M metagenome (GOLD analysis project Ga0193753, IMG submission 144925) | Soil microbial communities from a riparian zone of the East river system, Colorado, United States - H1c2 | ecosystem: Environmental > Terrestrial > Soil > Riparian zone | place: USA: East... | reverse complement strand
GGGCATGAAGTTGTTCCGCACGCCGGACCTGATCGCGCGCCAGGTGTTTCGCATGGCGCCGGGCGATCCGTTTTCGACGGAAAAGCTGCAGAAGGGCATGGACGAGCTGCGCAAGCTCTATGGCAATTTCGGTTATATCGACTTTGTGGGCTCGCCCGATCCGGAGGTCGTGGCGAACGGCAAGGACCAGATCGATCTCACGATGGACGTGGACGAAGGGCACCAATTTTTCGTGCGGCGCATCGATTTTCAGGGCAACGTGACGACGCGCGATAAAGTCATTCGCCGCGAGATGCTCATCGACGAAGGCGATCTGTACAGCCAGCAGCTCTGGGAAACCAGCGTTCTGCGGTTGAACCAACTCGGCTATTTCGATCCGTTGAAGGCCGAGGACGCCGCGACCATCACGCGCGATACCAGAACCAATACGGTCGACCTTCTGCTGAAAGTAAAAGAGCGCGGCAGAAATTCGATCCAATTGAACGGCGGCGTGTCGGGGATCTCGGGAAGCTTCATCGGCTTTTCCTACTCGACGAACAATTTCCTGGGACTGGGCGAGACGTTGAGCCTGGGAGCGCAAATCGGCACGCTGCAGAACAACGTTACCTTCGGGTTTACGGAGCCGTATCTATTCGATAAACCCATTCAGGCCGGCTTCACCGTTTTCTATACGCGCTTCAGCTATGACCAGGGCCGGCAGGAATCGATCCTGTTGGGACAAGACGTTATTTCCTACTTCAATGCGCTGCCCTCGTCGAGCCTGTTGAATTACACCTCGAACGGCGCCGGGTTTACGACGTTCGCGAGCTACCAGTTGCGGCGGAGTTTTGCGCGCGTGGGCTTGAGCTATTCCTACAGCGTGCAGACGTTGAAACCGATTACCCAGGGCGCCGTCGACTACTTCAACTACCTGGACTTCCAAGGCATCGGCGGTCCGAATAGCTTGAGTGGCATCAAGACCAGCACGATCACGCCGACCTATGCCTACAACACGGTGAATCATCCCATCATTCCGACGCGCGGTCTGCGTGTGAACGCCAGCTTCGGCTTTACCGGCGACGTGATCGGCGGCAATGTCAACACCTTGCAGCCCTCGTTGGATATCGCATACTTCCGGAAGGGTATTTTCCGGACCAACGTGATGGGCTTCCACTTAAACGCACGCTTTATTTCGGGTTATAGCGGCAAAGTAGCTCCGCCGTATAGCCGCTACTACATGGGCGGAGAGGACGACATTCGCGGATTCGATATTCTGACGATCAGCCCGATTGCCTTTCTTCCGACCCAAACGGACATCGCTGTCTTGAATAACGACGGAAGCCAGCGTGTGCAGAAGTTCGTAAACTCCGACGGGTCGATTGGTTTTCGCGCTGTATCGCAGACGGTGCCCGCTTATCAACTGATTCTGCCGGGCGGCGATACGGCCGCGGTTTTCAACTATGAGTATCGGATCCCAATCGTGGGGCCCGTGACGCTCGCTCCCTTTCTGGACGCGGGCATCGATAAGCTGACGCTTCCCGGACAGCTCGGTTTGAATCCGGATCGAGTTTCGCAATTGAATAGCCTCTTCCCGCAGGCGGACTTTGGACGGCGCGCCTATATTGCTCCCCATACGCAGATTCCGCGCGTATCTACCGGACTCGAGCTACAAGTGCTCATGCCGGTGGTCAATGCGCCATTCCGGCTGTACTGGGCGTATAATCTGAGTAAAGTCGACACAACCTTGCAGCCGCCGGTTGCGGCAGACCGTTCTTTCTTCGCGAACGATGCCACTTATCAAAGTTTCCTACAATCCTCCTTTGGCCAATCGTTCGGGTATCATGAGCGGCGGTCTATTTTCCGTTTCTCGATTGGACGAACGTTTTAGTCCGCGGCCGTTACGGCGCGCGTGCGGCTTGTGTGACGATAAAAGGAATTACCGAAAGGAAGTAGATGGTTAAGAGAAGCAGTTTGATTGCCGCGTTGGCCTCGTTGTGCCTGGCGCTGGGGGCGCGCGCGCAGCAACCGCCGCCTAAAGTTGGCGTGATCAGCATACAAGGCGCGATTGTCGGCACGAAGGACGGACAGAAGGCTTCGCAGGAACTCGACACCAAGTTCGTTCCGAAGAAGAAGGAGTTCGATTCTCGCCAGAGCGAGGTCGCGCAGCTCCAGGACCAGTACAATAAGGGCGGCACGGTGATGGCCGAGGACAAGCGCAATCAGCTTGCCCGCGACATCGACGAAAAGAAGAAGCGGCTCGAACGCGACATGACGGACGCCGAGGAAGACCTGAAGGCCGAGCAGCAGAAGGTGCTGCAGGGGCTGGGCCAGCGCATGATGGCGGTCATCGAAAAGTACGCCAAAGATAATGGCTACTCGATGATCCTGGATGTCAGCAATCCGAACACGCCGGTGCTGTATGCCTCGAGCGGCATCGATATTACGCAAGACATCGTTGGGTTGTACGACAAGACGTCGACGGGCGGCGCTGCGCCTACTGGAGCAGCCACGCCCACGCCGGGCACTCCGGCTCCGCGAACGAGCACGAGTCCGGCGCCGGGCGGCGCCAAAACACCGGGAACGGTCCGGTAGAATTTCCTAGACGGGTGCTAGACTCGTACCAGGGAGGGCCAATGGCAACCTTGTACGTCGAAAACGTTCCGGAAGAACTTTACGATGCGCTGAAACAGCGCGCTCGCGGACGCAGGAAGTCGATCTCGGCGGAGGTGCTGGATTTATTGTCGGAGCACATTCCCACGGAAGCCGAACTGGCGCGCCGGCGGAGCCTGCTGCGGCAGGCGCTCAAAATACAGCGGAGCTCCAGTGCCGCCAAGTTTCCTTTTCAGTCGGCTGAAGAAATGCAACGCGAAGATCGTAGCCGGTGAATTTATACGTGCCGGACGCGAGTGTTGCGGCAAAATGGTTTCTGCCTGAAAGCCAGGAGGGACTTGTCCGCGAGGCCCGGCGAGTCCTCGAAGGCTATGCGGAAGGCTCGATTGGTCTGCTCGTACCCGATCTGTTCTGGGCTGAAATTGGCACCATCTGTTGGAAGGCGGTTCGCGTCGGACGGATGTCGAGGAGTTCCGCCGAGGAAGCGCTCGCCAATCTGACGAAGCAGGGATTTCGAACGTCTTCCTGCGCGCCTCTGCTCGAGGATGCTTTTGCGATTGCTTCCGATTTTAAGCGGACTGTCCACGATGCCATCTATGTGGCGCTTGCCGTCGCGACCAATCGCGTTTTAATCACAGCAGACGAGCGGTTGGCGAATGCGCTGGCCGCGTATTTTCCGGTTCGGTGGCTTGGGTCTCTTTAGGCGTTCTGCGCACTCGGCACCGCAAGCTAGCATGGGTGTGTGTTCACGCTTAAGATTGGAACCGCATTCTTAGTTTTGGCTTCGCTCGCGGGCGCCGAGGTACACTCGTTGACTTTGGCGCAGGCCCTCGAAATAGCCGCGCGGCAAAATCCGGAAGTGGCTCTGGCGCGGCTGGATGCGCAGCGCGCGGAACAGGGCGTCAAGATCGCGACCGATCCGTTCCGGCCGAAAGTGTATGCCGGCAGCGGGCTGGCCTACACCTACGGCTATCCGAATAGCATCGAGGGAAATGCGCCGAGTCTTGTGCAAGTCAAGACCGATATGGCGATCTACAACCGGCCGAAGAGCTATCAAGTAGCGGCCGCGCGCGAAACGGCGCGCGGCTCGCAATTCGCGGCGCAGGCCAAGGCCGACGATGTAGCGTACCAGGCGGCCGACCTATTTCTAACGGCCACCCAGGCGCGGCATCAGGACCAAACCATAACCGGCCAGATTCCGGGCCTGCAGAAAGTGGTGGATTCGATGAGCGCGGCGGTGACCGAAGGCAGCGAGCTGCCGCTCGAATTGAAACGCGCGCACGTCAACATGGCGATCTCGGAAACGCGGCTCAGCTCGCTGCGTCTCGATCAGGATTATTACGAGACGATGCTGGCGGTGGTGCTTGGCTATCCGGCGACCGATCGCGTGACGCCGGTCGATACGGACCTTTCGCTGACTCCGGCTCCGCCGTCGGAGGACGAAGCCGCCGATATGGCCTTGCGAAATAATCGCGAGCTGCGGCAGATGCAATCGAATGTTCTCGCCAAAGAGCTCGATGTGCGGTCCTTTAAGTCGGCGCGGCTGCCGCAGGTCGACCTAGTCGCGCAGTATGCGCTTTTTGCGAAGTACAACTATGTGAATTATTTTCAAAAATTCCAGCGGAACAATTTTCAGATCGGGGCATCGATCGCGTTTCCGCTGCTGGTCGGGTCGGCTTCGAGCGGTCTGGCGCTGCAATCGTATACCGATATGCAAAAGATCCGGATTCAGATGGACCAGGTTCACAACCGCATCGTGGCCGACACGCGGCGCAGCTACGAGCAGTGGAAGAAGGCCGAAAAGATGCGCGATCTTTCGCGCATGCAACTCGATTTGGCACGCGAAGAAGTCAACGTGCTGCTGGCGCAGAATGGCGAGGGGCGGGTTCCGATGAGGCGCGTCGAACAGGCGCGGCTCGAAGAAGGCGATCGCTGGATCGAGTTTTATGACGCGGAGGCGCAAGTGGCGCGCACGAAGTTCGCGATCTTGCGCCAGACTGGAACGCTGCTGGCGACGGTGCGCGGGCAGGGAACGCCGTAGTCCGCATGTCCGAAGTTTCCGCGATCGAAATTCGCGATCTCCAAAAGACCTACAACGGATTTCATGCGGTGGATGGCCTTTCGATCACGGTTCCGCAGCGATGCTTTTTCGGTTTTCTGGGACCCAATGGGGCGGGGAAGACGACCACGATCAAGATGCTGATGGGCTTGGCCCAGCCGGATGCGGGTTCGATCCGCGTTTTGGGATTGCCATTGCCGGAGAAGTCGCTCGAGGTGCGCCGCGAGATCGGCTTGGTGCCGGACGATTCACTGCTGTTCGATTACCTGACCGGGCTCGAGTATCTCGAGTTCATCGGGCGGCTTTACGGGATTTCACGCCCGCAGGCGAAAGAGCGCGGCGGTGAATTGCTGGCGCTGTTTGAACTCGACGAGAACAAGCGAAAACTCATCGGCGAATATTCGAAGGGGATGCGCAAGCGCGTTGCGATGGCGGCCGCGCTCATTCACCGGCCGAGTCTCTTTCTGATGGACGAGCCGTTTGAGGGCGTGGACGCGGTGGGCGCGCGCCTCATGAAAGATATTCTGCTCGAGCAAGTTCGACACGGAGCAACTGTCTTCCTGACGTCGCACGTGCTCGAAGTGGTGGAGCGGCTCTGCGACCGCGTGGCGATTATCAATCGCGGCAAGATCGTGGTCGAAGGAACGATGGAGGAGTTGCGCCAGCAATCGGAGGGCGGCGGCAGCACGCTCGAAGATATCTTCGTGAATATCGTTGGGGCGCAGCGTTACTCGGAAACGCTCGACTGGTTGTAATCCATGTGGCGGGCCATCGTCTGGGCTCAGTTTCGCATCTTGCGCAATCGCTTTCCGCGCACCGGCTTCGGCAGCGTGCTGATGGCGCTCGTGTCGCTCTTATGGCAGGGCATCTTTGCCGGCTTCGGGGTATTTCTCGCGCTGGGTATTCCGGGCCTCCCGCTGCCGTATCTGGAGCAATGGCTTCCCGCCGGTCTCCTGCTGGCATTTCTCTACTGGCAAACCGTTCCACTGCTGACGCTGAGCGCCGGCTGGTCGCTGCAACTCGGCAAATTGCAGATTTACCCGGTCAGCCATGACGCGCTGTTTGGGATTGAGGTTCTATTGCGGCTGTCGAGCTCGCCCGAAGTCATTCTGGTGCTGACAGGCGCGCTCATCGGTCTGGCGCGGCATGCGGGTGTTCCCACGCTGTCGCCGTTCTGCCTGCTGCTCTTCATACCATTCAATTTGCTTCTGCAACTGGCGATTCGCGACTTTGTTGGCTATGCGTTCGATCGCAGCCGCTTTCGCGAGCTCTTCAGCGTGCTCGCGATCGCGATCGGCGTGGTGCCGCAGTTGCTTCTGCGCACCGGCGTGGCCTACAAGCTCAAGCCGCAGTTGCTGTTCTTGTCGCACGGCGAGGCGGCTCCGTGGCGGGAAGTGGCGGCGTTGAGTCTCGGGAATTTTGCTCCGCTTTCGATAGCGCTGCTGGCGGTTTGGACTTTGCTCGCTTACCTGCTGGCGCGGACGCAATTCCGGCGCGGATTGCTGCGCGAGAATCGTTTCCGTAGCAGCCCGGTCTCGGGCAAGCAACGTGCGCGTTCGGGCGCCATTCCCGGACTGTTGACGCACTTCTTCCGCGATCCGATGGCGGCCTTGGTCCAACGCGAGTTACAATCGCTCGCGCGCATGCCGCGATTCCGGGTGGTTTTCGGAATGGCCTGCATTTTCGGAGTGCTCGTTTTCATTCCGGCGGCCCTTCGCGATGGGGCGCGAGGAGGCTCGGGCTTCATGAGCGAAAACTTCCTGCCTATCGTGAACTTGTATGGTCTTTTGCTGCTGAGCGACGCCCTTTTGCTGAATGTGTTTGGGCTCGACCGGCAGGCGTCACAATTGTTTTTCGTCGCTCCGGTGCGGCTCGAAACGGTGCTGCGGGCAAAGAACGTCGCGGCGCTTTGTTTTGTTGCGCTCGAGACACTTGCCGTTCTGATTTTCGTGCTGTTGCTGCGCATTCACCTGAGCCCGTTCAGCGTGGCGGGCGGGATGGCAATTTCGATTGTGGTCTCGATCTTTCTTGTGTCCGCTGGAAATTTCACGTCGGTGTCGATGCCCCGGCCGGTCGATCCGTCGTCGACTTTCAGGAAACAAGCCGGCTCCAAGATGCAATTGTGGCTGCTGTTCGCGAGCCTGGGGATGCTGGTGCTGGTTGCTTTTCCGTTTTTAGCGCGCTGGGCGCTGCAAAAAGACTGGCCGTTTTTCGCGGTGCTGCTGATCGAGCTGGCGATTGGCGCGGTCTTCTACAAAATCGCGCTGGATTCGGCAGTCGAGCGCGGCATGCGCGACCGGGAACGTATCGTGGAGGCGCTTTCGAAGGGCGCATCGGTGATGGATCTGGGCGGGAATTAAGTATAGAACGTCCGCGCGGCCGTATCTATTCATTCCGGAGGGCAACCACCGGATCGACGCGCGGCGCGCCGGAACGAAGCAGGCCAAGGCTCCCACCGCCAGAAGAATGACGGATACCACGGCTACAGTTGGGACATAGCCGGGCCAAAAACCGTAGAGAAAAGTGGTTATCGAGCGCGCCGCGAGCGCTGTTAGGACTAAGCCAATGGCGAGTCCGGTGAGAGTCAACGCCAAGCCCCGTGGTCTCGGTCTTTCTGTCGCCGCTGAAAATTTCACGTTGGTGTCGATGCCGCGGCCAGTCGATCCCTCATCGACTTTCAGGAAACCGCGCCTGGGGATGCTGTTGCTGGTTGCTTTTCCTTTTTTTTGGCGCGCTGGGCGGTGCAAAAAGACATTAGTAAGAATGATATGCTCGAACCCCGAAGGCCTTGCGGATGAACGAAACAGATATATTGCGGCGGCATTTCACACTGCTGGCCGGAGCGCTGATTGCCGGGCGGGCTCCGTTGGATGGAGCGAGTGCGCTCACCGTGCAAGATGTCACGCGGCGCATACAGACAAGCCTTGGCGGTGAATGGCCGCCGGCGGGTCCGGACGGATTCAAAGCCGGCGATCCGACTACACCCGTGAAGGGAATCGCGGCGACGGCGATGGCTACGATGGACGTTCTAAAGCAGGCGTCGAAAGCTGGGACGAACCTGGTCATCACGTATGAACCGACATTCTTTGGACGGCACGATGGCCCTGCGCCAGCGCCCGCGTCCGGTGTCGCTGTGGACGATCCGGTATACAAGGCTAAGAAAGAGTTCATCGAGAAGGCCGGGTTGGTGATCTTTCGACTGCGCGATCACTGGCGGGTGCGCAAAGAGAACGACATGGCGACTGGTCTGGCGGAGTCGCTGGGCTGGACGAAATATCGGGTCGCCCCGGACGACGTGCTCTACGACATCCCGGCTGCTACGGCCGAGGACACAGTCGCGCTGATCCGCGAGAGGCTGAATCTGCGCGGCGGGCTGCGCGCCGTTGGCGACCGCAAGGCGCGCGTGCGGCGAGTCCTGCTGCATCCGGGAGTAATGGCGCCCGCCACAATGTGGCAGCGTTATTCCGAGACCGACTTGATTGTCGCGGGCGAGGTGCGCGAATGGGAAAACACTCACTACGCCGCGGACATCTACACCGCCGGCGAGAAGCGTGGCTTGGTGACGATTGGGCGCGTTGCTTCCGAAGACCCCGGAATGCGTGCCTGCGCGGCGTGGCTGGGGACGCTGGTGAAGGAAGTTCCGGCGCGGTGGATCACTGCCGGGGATCTCTACTGGAGGGCAGTCTGATGACGGGACGTGAAGTAGTCGAGCTCATCAAGAAGAACGTGGGCGTGCCGTGGAATGAGCAGTCGTATCGCGACACGTTCAAACTGGGGAATCCCGATTCGACGGTCAAAGGCATCGCGACCACGGTTATGGTGACGTTCGACGTGCTCAAACGCGCCAACCAGGCGGGCCTGAACATGGTGATCTCGCACGAGGACACATTTTGGAACGATCGCGATGAAACGAAGGATCTGACGGCCAACCCGCTTTACCAGATGAAGACGCAGTACGTGCTGAAGAACGACATGATCGTCTGGCGGATTCACGATCATATGCACGCGATGCACCCGGATTATACGGTCGTCGGATCGCTGCGGTCGGTGGGTGTGAAGGGCGGCGAAGACGCCGTGATGCGAGCCCGCGTATACACAATTCCGGAGACGACGCTGGGCGAGTTTGCGTCGCAGGTCAAGCGGCTGACGGGGTCGCGGGCATTTCGCTGTGTGGGAGATCCGAAAGTGAAGGTCAGCAGAATTCTCTGAGGTCCAGGGTATGCGACGCCGAAGATGACCGCGGAGGCGGATGTGGTCATCGGCGGCGAGCAGCACGAAGCGGACGGAGGTTTCGACGATGTGGAATACGTGGCGGACGCAGCGTCGCTGGGCATGGCGAAAGGATTGATCATGCTGGGGCACGTGATTTCGGAGCAGCCCGGGATGGAAGATCTCGCGAAGTGGATGGAAACCTTCATCAAGGGGATTCCGATTCAGTTCGTGCCAGCCGAGGAGCCCTTCTGGACTTAGGAGGGTGATGAAAAACGCATTCTTAACTGAGCCGCGACCGTAAGGGAGCCGGGTGCCGACACTGCATTCGCTGTCACCAGACGTGGGTAGCAATGATTCGCGGCCGTCCCGATTTCGCGCGAACGACCTCCGTCGATAACACGATTCGAGGTTAACTAAGTGGCATTGGGCGATAGGCCACTAGTTTTGGGTGAGCGCCTAGGGACATGCTTCTTCCGATGATGATCACATCTTGACAATCATAATGAAGGCAACTATTCTGGAATCAACATTTCTTCTCTGGAGAATCTGTGGACGAAGCAAACACCGACGTGATCCAGGGCACCCTGGACATGCTGATCCTCAAGACTCTAAGCCTTGAACCGATGCACGGTTTCGGGATCGCACGCCGTATTGAGCAGATCTCGCAGGAAGTCTTCAAGATCAATCCTGGCTCGCTCCTCACCGCGTTGCAGCGCTTGGAGCGCGGCGGATGGCTCGATGCGGAGTGGCGCGTAACGGAAAACTCGCGCCGCGCCAAAGTCTACAAACTCACCCGAGCGGGGAAAAAGCAACTCGAAAATCAGACGGCGGATTGGTCCCGCCGCGTGTCGGCGATCTCGCGGCTGTTAAAAGCGGAGGCCTAGTTATGCCCAGCCTAGTCATGTCCATTTGGCGTCAACTCTCCCACGGTCTGCGCGCTCTGACTCGCCGCCAAGTCGCCGATCGGGATATTGCGGACGAAGTCGAGAGCTACCTGGACCAGGCTGCGGAGGCTTTAGAGGCCGATGGAGTGTCTCCCGATGAGGCACGCCGCGCCGTACGGCTGCGTCTCGGCAATGCCACGGCGGTCCGTGAACAGGTGCGCTCCTACGGATGGGAGAACGTCATCTCGGCGCGCGTGTCCGACGTGCGCTATGCGGCTCGGCGTTTGCGCCGCAATCCTGGTTTCACGGTGGTTTGCGTCCTTACCTTGGCAATCGCCATCGGGGCGAATAGCGCGATTTTCAGCGTCATCAACGGAATTCTTTTGAAGCCCTTGCCATATCACAATCCGGAGGAGCTGATCGATTTGCATCATACGGGTCCCGGTGTGAACTTCCCCGATGTCCATCCCGCCCCGTTTCTTTATTTCACTTACCGCGAACAAGGACGATCGTTCCAAAGCATCGGGTTGTACGCTCCGGATTCCCGCAGCGTCACCGGATTAGCCGAGCCGGAGGAAGCGCAGTGTCTCGACGTAACTGCCGAAATCCTGCCGATGCTCGGAGTCGAGCCAGCGCTGGGACGCTGGTTTTCAAAAAGAGACGATGCGCCTGGCAGCCCGCCAACCATGGTTCTGATGCAGGGCTGGTGGCAGAAGCGATTCGGCGGCGATCGTTCCGTGATCGGCCGCCAAATCTTGGTCGACGGCGTCTCGCGCCAGGTAATTGGCGTCATGCCCGCGAATTTCCGGTTTCTCGATCAGAATCCAGCGTTCCTGCTGCCATTGCAGTTGGACCGCAATAAGGCGTTTCTGGGTCAGTTCAACTTTCCGGGCATTGCCCGGCTTAAACCAGGCGTAACGATCGAACAAGCTAGCGCGGACATCGCGCGCATGATTCCGATCGCGCTGCACAGTTTCCCTCCGTCTCCCGGCCTCACGGTGAAGATATTTGAAGACGTGCGGCTCGCTCCGAAGCTGCGGTCTCTAAAACAACTTCTTGTCGGCGATATCGGAAAAACGTTATGGGTGCTGATGGGAACGCTCGGTGTCGTGCTGTTGATCGCATGCGCGAACGTGGCAAACTTGCTCCTGGTTCGCGCCGAAGGACGGCAACACGAACTCGCCGTTCGAGCGGCACTGGGGGCGAGTTGGAGCGACATCGCCCGCGAGCTTCTAACGGAAAGCGTCGTGCTCGGGCTGCTTGGGGGCGCCATCGGTTTGGGCCTGGCCTACGGCGCGATTCGAGCGCTGGTCGCGATAGCTCCGGCAAATCTGCCGCGCTTAAACGAAATCTCGATCGATCCCGTGGTGGTGCTGTTTACATTCACCATCGCGCTGATCGCTGGAGTGGTGTTTGGAATGATTCCGATCGTCAAATACGCTGGCCCCGGGATCGCACCCGCACTGCGTGGCGGAGGAAGGACGTCTTCCCAAACCAGGCAGCAGTATCGAGCCAACAGCGCGCTGGTCGTTGTGCAGGTTGCGCTCGCACTCGTGCTGCTGGTCGGCTCCGGATTGATGATTCGGACCTTTCAGGCGCTGCGGCGCGTCGATCCGGGATTCGATCCGAAAGACGCCCTCACCATGCGTATCACCATTCCGGAAACGGCGGTGAAGGATCCCGACGCGGTCATGCGCTTGGAGCAGGGCATCTTGGAAAATATCCGCGCCATTCCGGAAGTAACATCCGCCGGAATCACTACCGTCGTTCCCACCGGGCAGTCGGCGGGCTCCCGCCAGGTTTACGCGCGCGACAAAACCTACCGGTCCGTGCCGCCGCTACGCCGATTAAAATTCATCTCGCCCGGACTCCTCGCCAGCATGCGCAACCACCTGATTGCCGGCCGCGAATTCACCTGGACCGATACCTACCAGCGCCGTCCCGTCGCGATGCTGTCCGAAAATCTCGCGCGCGAGTTGTGGGGCGACCCGCGACTCGCGATTGGCAAGCAGATTAACGCCAACCCGAAAGACGCCTGGCGCGAGGTCATCGGTCTGGTTAAGGATGAGCGAGAGGATGGCGTACAACTGGAGGCGCCGGCCGCCGCGTACTATCCGCTGCTGCTGAACGATTTCGATGGCCAGAAGGTTGCCGTGCTGCGCACCGTCTCCTACGTTGTACGCAGTAAACGGGCGGGGTCGCGAAGTTTGGTGGCGGATGTACAGCAA
>Ga0193753_10003322_pt1 | contig 11973 bp, 7 predicted proteins | sample H1c2metaG_FD_144925 | JGI IMG/M metagenome (GOLD analysis project Ga0193753, IMG submission 144925) | Soil microbial communities from a riparian zone of the East river system, Colorado, United States - H1c2 | ecosystem: Environmental > Terrestrial > Soil > Riparian zone | place: USA: East River... | reverse complement strand
ATGACGGTTGCGCACAATACCGTGGCGGTGGATGAGCATGCACAGGCGGCGGCGACGGGAAAGTTACTCGAGTGGTACCCATTGCCGCATGTAACTGCGATTCGCGCGTCCGCCGGACCGGTCTATCCGGGAATCGAGTTCGACCGAACAGTGGTCCAAACAGGCGAGTATACGTTGGATCTTACGGCGCTGCGCGCATCCGATAATCGTGAACATCGATTCGACTGGCTGTATCACAATTTTGGAAGCGAGGCTTCGGGGTTGGAGTTGAAGCCTTATAGCACGCTGCCGCAGACAGACGGCTATCAACACCTCACAAATGACGCAGCGGCCGAGACCGAAATTCCTTGGAGTGCTACATTTTCGCAGCTTGGTTCGAATCTAAAGCTCAACATGCTGGGAGAGCACGGTACGACCGTGGTTACCGGACAAGGTCTTGGTCCGGATCTGCGCGTTCCCGTGCCGTTTGTGATGGCACGCCGCACGGCGCGGGAAACCAGTTATGCCGCACTGTATGAGCCCTACGTAAACACGCCGGAGTTGATGCGCTTCGAGCGATCGAACGCCGGCCGCTTTGTTGTTCAGATGCCCGGCTTCACGGATGAAGTTACGCTCGCGCCGGGGACATTCGTGCTCTTGAGAAGGAACAGCGGGAAAACGTTGCGGCTTGCTACGTCCGGCACGACGCGAAATGAGTTGATTGAGAGCTCGGCAATTTTTCCGGTTGAAGTGGACTGGTCTTTGGATGGTAAGAGTGTTGACGTTTATGCGAGCGCGGAGAAAGCCGGCTGGGTGCGGATTCTGGCACCGCAGGCCGAGATTGTCCGATTGAACGGCAAAGCGACTAACAGCCACACGGACGGAAAATTCCGGCGAGTCAGTTGGTAGGGCGGAAGATTGGCTCGGGAGAAGCTGCTCCGTCGGCTCTTGGATCCGAGCCGGCGTAGTTCGTTCCGGTTCTCGAGTCGTGCAAGATAGCTTGGCCGCGGCCCATCTCTAAGGTGAAGCCGCGGCGAATGCGGATCTCGTGGCCCCACTCAGAAAGCTGTTGCAGCGTTGCGAGAGGAACGCGCTGCTCGATCGAGACATCGCATCCATGGGCGGAGCGCTTTGTCCAGCGCGCTGTTTCGAGCGCTTCCTGTACATTCATGCCGTAATCGACGACATCGGAGACGAACTGCGCGTGCGCTAGCGGTTGGTTTGGACCGCCCATGATACCGAAGCCGATATGCGCATCGCCGCGCTCCATGAAGGCTGGAATGATGGTGTGGAATGGACGCTTGCCGCCGGCAAGGATATCGGGATGGCCGGGCTCGAGCGTGAAGCCAAAGCCGCGATTTTGAAGAACGAATCCCATGCCGTCGACAGCTACGCCGGAGCCGAACGCTTCGGCGACGCTTTGAATCCAGCTCACCATGTTGCCGGCCCGATCGACGACAGTGAGATAGGTTGTGTCTCCGTTTACGGGCTTGCCGGGCGGCACGTCGCAGTTCGCTTTATGAGTGTCGATCAGCGCTGCTCGTTTGCGCGCGTAATCTTTTGAGAGCAGGGCGGCCACGGGCACGTCGGAAAAATGCGGGTCGGCGTCGTAGCGGTACAAGTCGGAATACGCCAGCTTCATTGCCTCGATTCGTTTGTGCATTTCGGCTGGGTCGAGCGGTGAGCCAGATTTGGCCGGCGCGGTTTCCATGATGTTGAGCATTTCGAGGGCTGCCATGCCTTGTCCGTTGGGCGGGAGTTCATAGATTTTCCAGCCGCGATAGTCGGTCGAGACGGGCGTGACCCATTCGGCGGAGAACGAAGCCAGATCTTCGGCCGTCATGGTTCCGCCCTGGCGATGAGAAGTGCTGAGGATCGCTTGCGCAATTTCGCCTTTGTAGAACGCGTCGCGGCCTTGGTCCGCAATCAGGCGAAGCGCTTTCGCCAGGCCCTGATTTCGGAAAATTTGACCGACGACGGGAGGAGGCAGAAATACGCGCCCGGATTCGTCATCCTTTTGAATCTTGTCCAAAGAAATTGGATCGGCCCATGAGCCTTGGATAATTTCGGTCACCGGGAAGCCTTGCTCGGCGTATAGAATGGCCGACTGGAAAAGATCTTTCCACGGCAGCTTGCCGTAACGCTTATGCATTTGGGCCCAGCCTTCGACCGCGCCCGGCACGGTTACACTGTGAATTCCTTTGGTCGGCATTTTCTGATAACCGGCTTTGTGCAGGAACTCCGGCGTGAGCGCTTTAGGCGCGGGTCCGGACGCATTCAGGCCGGTCAGCTTGCCGGTACTCGCGTCCCAATAGAGACAGAACATGTCGCCACCGGGGCCGTCCATCATGGGTTCGGTGACGGCGAGTACCGCATTGGCCGCGATAGCGGCGTCGACGGCGGATCCTCCGCGCGCTAAGATCTCGACGCCGGTTTGCGAAGCCAAGGCTTGGCTGGTGGCGACGATGCCTTGCCGGGTGATCACCATGGAGCGCCCGTAGTTACGGCCTTGCGCGGGAAGCAAGGCCGTGACGAGTAGATAGAGAAGGAGCGACTTAGTTGCCATTCTTTTCGACTTAGAAAGTCACTTTCAACGCTAGCCGGAACTGGCGTTGATCTTGAGCGGCGCTAGTTATAACGAGAAAGTTACCCGAAGACACGTTGGACGCCGGAGCGGCGAAATGCGGCGTGTTCGACAGATTGTAAGATTCCGCGCGGAACTGCAGGTTGAACCGCTCGTTGATAGGAAAGGTTCGGAACAAGCTGGCATTCGCGTTGAACGTGGCCGGTGCGCGAAGAATATTGCGTCCGGCGGTACCGAATCGGACAGCCGAGACGGCGGCGAACGCGTTGGGATCGTAATAAGGATGCCCGGTGCCGATGCCGCCCAATTTTGCGACGGTCGCTAGAACCTGGTCGGCCGTTTGAGTGTTATTGGGAGCGTTTAGTGAGGCGCTAGAAGCAGTAACTGTGAACGGCAGCCCCGAATACGCGCTGAAGGTGCCGTTCACTTGCCAACCGCCGAGCACCCACGCGATAACTCCATTTTGGCCGTACGGCTTGTTCTTGCCGAATGGAAGCTCATATACACCGGCAATCTGAAAATTATTCGGGACATCGAAGCCGGCGAGCGCTTCGTTTCTTTTCAGCATGGGGGCATAGTTGAATAGTAGGCCGACGCGGCCGTCGTCGTCTGCCATGTCGATGGCTTTTGAGTATGTGTAGGCGCCTTTGATCAGGAGGCCACTCGCGAAGCGGCGATTGATAGCCACTTGAAGAGCATTGTAATGCGAGCTCAACCAACCGTCCTCGAATACCGTGGAGACTTTTCGTCCGAGAGAGGCAGCCAGAGGAAGGTTTGCCGTACCGCTGCCGGGAGCGCCGGCGTTCAATTCGTGATCCACAAACTGGTGAGTCGTCGCGGTGCCGACATAGGCCGCACTTATTATGAAGGCCGCCGGGAGCTGCCTTTCGATGGTGAAGTTATACGACTGAATATAGCCACGATGCAGCAAACCAGGAAATGGACTTCTGCTGATGACCGTGCTGGTGGGCACGAGCGCAGCTCCGGTAGAAAGATCGGGAACCGAGACTGCCGGAATGCCCGCGGAAAGAGAAGCGAACGGAGTAAAGCTGTTTGGCCCGGTGAAACTTTGCGGAATGGTCAGCGGATAGGGATCGCGGAAGACACGCGACATAGGCAGCGGATCGTAGCTGATTCCGTAGCCCAGCCGGATGACGGTTGCGTCGTTCAGCCGATAGGCGACGCCTAGCCGCGGCGCGAACATTTTGTGACTTACGGTGACGCCCGCGTTCTCGTCGTTGCTGCCGACGCCACCGATGAGGATTTGATTGGTATCGAGATCAAAGCGGCCGAGGCCGGTATGCGAGCGCTGCACGAGCGGGTAGAGTTCGTAGCGCAATCCGAAGTTCAAAGTGAGTTTACGAGTGGCTTGCCAGCGATCGCGCGCGTACCAACCGAACTGCCATTCGCGTCCGGTCATCTTGATGTTCTGCAAGGTTTTTCCGGCGGACTGCTCAAGGCCGAGGAGAAATGCCGCGTACCCATTGAACTGATTGGGTGCTGTGCCGCCACCCTGAGCGGTGATAGCACCGTCAAAAGTAAATGCGCCGCGTGGCCCGAAAGAACCCGCTTCCGGCTGCCACTGATTGAGCTGATAGCGGATCATGTCGAAGCCGAAGCGGAATTCGTGCGCACCGCGCGTCCAGGTCATGTTGTGGCTATTGGTCCAACTCTGGTCGTTACGGTAAAACGGAATGTAATTGGCCACTTGACCAAAGCTGCTGTAGCCACCATTGATGTTGAAAATCGGAAAGCCACTTTGCCGGATATCCGGACCGTTGGTGCCCGGGATTCCAAGATTGAGGCCTATGTTCTGACCGAAAAAGCTGTCCGTGCCATGCTGGCCCATGCGGTTGAAGCCGAGTACTTCGTCGAGTAAGAGATTCGGCGTGATGATCCAACTGTGGCCCAGGGTCGGCACTTGAATCAATGTCGGGGCGGTGCCGGCGCCGTTACCATTGCAGAGACCCGTGCCACCCGCCGCGCCCAGACTGAACGGGCAGACCACCGACGCGTTCATGACACTGTACTTACCGAAGATATGGTGATTCTGGGTGCGGTTCCAATCGATCTTGCCGTCGAAGTTATCGCGATTTAATACCTGCGTGCCGGAGCTGAAGTAATTGGAGGTCGGTCCGGGCTGATTCGGTAAGGGGATCAGGGCCTGCAGTTGCTGAGCAATGGGGCTTATGCGACTTGCCGGAATTACATTGTTGCTTGAGATAAGGGAACGCCCTTTGCCGGTTGCGTCGCCGGTTAGCGGGTCGTAGATGTTAGTTTTGTAAACGCTAAAATCTCCCATTCGCTGATCCGCGGTTGGGACGGTTGATTGCATCGAATAGTTGGTACGTTCGCGGGTGCCTTCCCAGCTTCCAAAGAAGAACAATTTGTTTTTGACGATAGGACCGCCGAGCGTGCCGCCATCGATGTTGTGGAGGCTGAATGGCGTGCCCTGCCCATAGTAGAAAAAATTGCGCGCTTGCAAATGATTGTCGTCCCAATACGCGAAGCCTACGCCGTGAAAGGAGTTAGTTCCAGATTTGGTCGTGAGAGTGGTTGCGGCGCCTCCCGCCATGCCCTGCTCGGCGTCGAAACTGCTGGTCGTGACGTTGACGGTTTCGATGGTTTCTTCGGGCGGGACATAGGCGGTCACGTGAGGAAGCCAGACAAACACGTCGGCCGCGCCGTCGATGCGGGTGTTGTTGTTATTCCGGTTGGTACCGTTCACGTTCGTCGAGAGCGAGCGCTGCGGCGTGTCGGTTATCGAATTTGTGAACTGGGCCGGAGTAGCGCCGGGAACAAGGTTGATGAGGCTTTGAAAATTTCGATAGTTCGGGAGAGGCAGATTCGCCATCTCGTGAGGATTGAGCTCGGTGTGGACGTCGGACTTGTCCGTTTGGAGCTGCGCGGCCGAACCCGATACGGTGACTTCCTGTGTCTGAGAGCCTAGCTCCATTTGCACGTCGACACGCGTGACCGTGTTGATGGTGGCGGCTACTCCGGTGGTTGTGACTTGACGGAACCCGGCGGCGGAGATCTGAATGTTGTAGGTTCCGGCCACAACGTTACCGATTGTGTAGCGGCCTTCCGCGTCGGTAGTAACTTCGCGAACTTCGCCAGTGGCCGGGCTGGACGCCCGGACCTGAGCCTTCGGTATGACGGCTCCGCTCTGATCGGTGACCGTGCCGACGAGTGAGCCATAGAGAACTTGCGCACGCAGCGCCGGCACCACCGACGTCAGCGAAAACAGAACGAGCAAGGACGAAATGAATCGTTGCATTGCTGTAACTCCCCCCTGTTGATGTTTGGTTTGGCGAGGTCCTTGCTCACCGGCATGGCTCACCCGCTTGCCCCGTAGTGAGGCGGCGTACTCCCGGGCGCCCAACCCTCGCCCGATTGCAACTCCACTGCGGCAGAGACTTTATAAACGCGACTTACAAAGTCAGGCAGCAGAAAACCACCTTGTTAAAACCACCTTATTAGAAAAAATCACCTTTCACTAATAAATTTCCGCCAGTGCGGCCTGGCGTTTATTTCCGATCCGAGCCGGCCGGCGGCGGAACCCTTGCGCCTCCGCCATCCGGAGAGCGAGGCAAATCGCTCCGTAGAGCTGCGCTTCGCCATTTAGATCGCTCAACACTAATGTGGGCCGCGCAAATTGATTGCGTTCGAGCCTGCGTTGGACAGCCTGAAGAAGCGCCGGATGACCGCCCGTCCCTCCGCTCAGGACTACCAACGACAGGTCCAGCACGAGACTCAGATTTGTAACAGCCATTGCCAAATGGCCAGCGGCCCTATTCAGGAATTCGCGGGCTTTACGATTGCCGGCCGCTGCTAAGTCGAATATGTCGGTGGCGCGAAGAGCGGTCCCGCTCATTTCGGTAAGCCAGGATTCTTCTATGCCGTGGCCGCCGACCGCGCTTTCGAACGCGCCGGGCCGATCGGTAGAGGGCGGATCGTCGGGAAGACCGGGAATCATCAGGTAGCCGACTTCTCCCGCCGACCAGGTCGCGCCGTGATGAAGAACACCGTTCAGCACAATACCAGCGCCGATGCCGGTTCCGATCGAAAGAAAGACGAAGTTGGCGACGTTTTGGGCCGCTCCACACCAACTCTCGCCAAGAGCGCCCAGATTGACATCGTTTTCGACGGTTGCCGGGATGTGGGTTTTCTCCTCCAGCAGATCGCGGAACCGAACGTCGTTCCAGCCGACCAAATTCGGCGCGGAGAGGACGCGGCCGGCGGTGACATCCGTGATGCCTGGCGCTCCGGCGGCGAGTTGAAGAATCTTCTTGAGCGGCACTTTGTGCTGCTGGCACAAGTGGGAGATCCCGGCCCACACCTTTTCGATTACGGCTTTTGGGCTGCGTTCCGCGCGCAAGGGCGCGCTCCATCGGCCGAGCACGGCGCCGCTGAGGTCGGCGAGCGCCAGCCGGACCGTGGAGCCGCCGATGTCCGCGCCCACAACATAGCCGTGGCGGGCGTTGAATTCCAGCAGGCCAGGGGGCCGGCCACCACTGGAACTGCCATTGCCAATGGCGGTAACAAGATCGCGCCGTTGCAGGCTGCCGACGGCGGCGGACACGGTGGGCGCGGTTAATCCGGACCGACGCACCAGGTCGGCGCGGGAACAGGGAGCGTGACGGTGAAGCAATCGGAGCAGGTGGCGCACGTTCGCTTGACGCATGCGAGGGGGACCCCCGGGCGCCGGACGGTCAGAGGAAATGAGGCTATAGGGCGACGGGAGGTTCTTGATCGGCTTCATCCGGAGCAGCCCTGCGGTATCGATCTAAGTTAACGATCTTTACTAAGTCTGTCAAGATGAAACTCACGCCACTAGTCCGCGCGGAGGGCGGCAATGGGATCGGCGCGGGTGGCCCGCACGGCCGGGATGCAACAGGCGAGCGCAGCCACAGCGAGTGCAATTACCGACGTGGCACCGATGGCGACCGGATCGGCCGGGCTGACGCGATAGAGCAAACTGCTCAGAAGACGCGAGAGGGCGAGACCCAGGACGATGCCGAAGGAAATGCCTAGAATGGCCAGCTTCATTCCCTGAGCGAGTACATTTCCGACCAAGTCCCTCGGGCGCGCGCCGAGAGCCATGCGGACACCGAATTCGTGAATGCGCTGATTGACCGAATAGGCAATCACTCCATAGGTTCCGATGGCGGCGAGCAGGAGAGCGAGCGCCGCAAACAGGCCCACGAGAACGAGAGAAAATCGCGATGTGGAATAAGATCCATCGGCAACCGCTTCCATCGTGCGAACGTCGGAGACGGCGAGATTGCCGTCGAGCTCACTTACAATGGCGCGCAGGCGGGTGGCAACCAGCTTAGGATCCAGGTTGGAGCGAATGGCGATCGACGCGTTCGAGGCGACTAAGAACGGCTCCTGCGACAGAGGCCACCAGAAGGCAGGCTCGGCGCCAGCATTCTTCGGAGTGTCCTTCACATCGCCGACGATACCGACGATTGTGAGCCAATCTTTCTCTTGCGGATGGTCGCTGAAGGTGATTCTTCCGCCTAGCGGGTCGCCATGCCGCCAATATTTCGTCATGGCTTCATTGACGATCAAGACGGGCCTGCTATCTACCTTGTCGTGCTCGTCGTAGGCGCGGCCGCGAATCAGCGGAATGCCGAGGGCGCGGAAATATCCGGGCGTTGCCATGTGGTATCGAGCGTGAAAGAAGTCCTTGGGAGGAGGCGCTTCGCCTTGGATCTGAAATCCGCCGGCATTGTCGTCCCAGCCCGTCCAGGGCAAGTCGGAGCTGGCACCGGCGGCGCTTACGCCGGGCGAGACACGCAGTTTCTCGAGCAGCCGCTCATAGAAGACTTGCATGGCGTTGTTGTCTTTGTACTTGGCTTGCGGAAGCGAGATGCTGGCCGTGAGCACCCGATCGGGGCGAAATCCGGGGTTCGTTTGCAACAGATTTACAAAGCTGCGCAGCATCAGGCCGGCGCCGATCAGCAGCACGCAGGCCAGCGTCACTTCGCTGACCACGAGCGCGTTACGTAAACGAAGAGTCTTGCGGGTGCCGGTGGCGCTTCTTCCACTTTCGTGCAGCGACTCCCGCAAATCCGCTCGCGAGCCTTCGAACGCCGGAACAATTCCGAAAACGATGCCAGTGACGAGGGCGATTAGCAGAGTGAAGAGAAATACTGGGGCGTCGACGTGGATATCGCTCGCGCGCGGAAAATCCGCCGGGAGGACCGCTAGCAACGCTTTTACTCCAGCGACTGCGAGGACTGCGCCAAACACCGCGCCCACGAGAGCCAGTAAGATACTCTCGGTCAACATCTGGCGGATGAGACGCTTGCGTGGCGCGCCGACGGCCGCGCGGACGGCAATCTCGCGCTGGCGGGCGGTGGCTCGGGCGAGCAACAGGTTTGCCGCATTCACGCAGGCCAGCAGCAGCACTAGCGCCACCGCGCCGAGGAGCACAAGCAGCAGCCGCTCGCTGTGCCCGACGATTTCCTTGCCGAGAGGAATCACGAGGACGTTCCAACCGGTATCGCCATGCTCGCGACCAAGTTGCGCCATGGCGGCGTTCATCTCGCCCTGCGCCTGGCCAGCGGTCACGCCGGGACGCAAGCGTGCGATGGATTCGAGGAAATGCGATCCGCGGTCATTTGGATCCGAAAATGTGAACGGCATCCAGATATCGACCGTGTCGCCGTACGCGACGGCGTGGTACACGCTGCCTGGGTGCTGGACTCCGGGCGGCATCACGCCAACGATGGTGTAGGGCACCTCGTTGAGGATGATTTTTTGTCCGACGGCGTCGCGGCGCGCGTCCAGGCGAGTGCGCCAGATTTTATTGCTCACGATGGCGACATGCCCTTTTCCGGGAAGCTCATCGCTGCGATCGAATTCGCGCCCGAGCTCCGGTTTCAAACCCAGCACTCGAAAAAAGCCGCCAAGTGACCACAAAACCCGACAGCCGAATGGCTTCTCCCGTGCCAGAGAGCTGCACATCGCTGCGGGTGTAGGCGGCAATGGATTCGAACGAGCGCAGGCGGGCACGAAAATCCAGGAAATCGTTCGGATTGATCGGAAATTTAGGAAAGGATAGACTGCTGGTGAAGATCCGCACCAATTGGTCGGGCTTCTGGTAGGGCAACGAGCGCAGCAGAACGCCATTGACGACGCTCACGATCGCGCTCGTCGCACCGATACTGAGCGCCAAGGTCGACACCATGACCAGCGTGAAACCAGGGCTCTTCACGAGCATCCGCGCGGCATAGCGCAGGTCTTGTCCAAGGCTCTCGATAAAATTTGTCTTGCGCATGTCCCGGCATTCCTCCTCAATTCGAGATATTCCGCCTAGCCTTTTGAGCGCTACTTCGGTAGGCAAGCCCTTCGCCTGCGCTTCCTCGATCGCTTGATCGAGATGAAACCGCAACTCTTTCTCGAGCTCGCGCTCGACATCGCGGCGGCGCAACAGGGAACGCAAACGGAGCCGAAGAATGTCGCGCCACTTCTTCACATTCCCGTCCTTAGACCATACGGGTCACGAGCCCGATGGCATTCGACAGGCGATGCCATTGCGCGAGCTCTTTTTCAAGCTGCACCGCGCCAGCGCGCGTCAGTTGATAAAACTTTGCTTCCCGGCCAGTTTCAGTCGTACGCCACTTGGCTGAAATCCAGCCTTGCTGCTCGAGACGATGGAGCGCAGGATAGAGGGCGCCCTGGGTGACTTGCAGGGCGTTCTCGCTGACCTGCTCGATGCGTTTGGCGATCGCCCAACCATGCTTCGGCTCAATCGAGATCGTCTTCAGAATGAGGAGATCGAGAGTACCTTGAATCAGATCAGAGGGACGGCTCACGCATGATACCTAAGTTACTTATATATGCACGCCGCGGAAGTGTCAAGCAATTAGGTATGCGCGGGGCCCGTTTCGCGGAGATCGAGTTCGCGCTCGAGCTCTCGAAGGATTTCGTCGTTGATGGCGCCTTCGTTGCGCAGGCGCACGGCGGTGCAACGCTCGATCCGCAAAAGTTCGCGGGATATGCGTGACACGCGTTTGTGATGCTGAGGGCTCACGCCGTTTTCCGCGTCGTGTTTTCCGGTCAGAGCGGCGAGGCGCTGCCGATAGTGGCCGGTGAGATCCTCGTATATCGTAGCGAATTCGGTTTCATCTTTCTGGCGCAACTCTTCGAGGTGCGCGAGCGCGGCTTCGACTATTTCGCGGCGGGCGGCTTCCTCCTCGCAATTGGGGCCCGCCTCAGTGGCTAGCCCAAGAGCGCGGACCAGCGGAGGAAGCGTCAGTCCTTGCAGTACCAGCGTGACGAAAATGACCGAGAACGAGAGGAAAATAATCAAGTTACGTTGTGGGAAGGGGGCTCCATCGGCGAGCGTTTGCGGGAGGGCGATGGCGGCGGCGAGTGCAATAACGCCGCGCATACCGGTCCAACCTAAGATCAGAATCTGAGCGGGCCGCGGCATCTTTACGTTTTGATGAAGGATGCGAGTACGAATCCAGTTCGCCAAATACGCTCCGGGAAATATCCAGACCAAGCGCAGGGCAATTACGAGACCGCTAAACAGCGCGCCATAGAGAGTCAAGGTGGCAAAACTGAAGCCATGAATTCCCGATAGCACAAAGGGAAGCTGCAGGCCGATGAGCACGAACACGAGACCGTTCAGGATGAAATTCAAAGCGTCCCAAACTGCCCAGGCTTGCAGACGCACGCCCGGCGAAAATAATAAGTAGCTGCGGCGGCTCAGATAGACACCGCAGGCCACGACGGCGAGCACGCCGGAAGCATGGATGCGGTCGGCGGCGAAATAAGCGGCATATGGAACGAGAATGCTGATGACAATTTCGATGGGGCCGTCGTCGATGCGGCGCTCGAGACGATCCACGATCCAGCCGGTGACCAGGCCGACGGCAAGACCGGCGACCGTTAGATAGGTCAGGCGGAGCACGGCATCGCCCACGGTAAAGGTTTCGTTGCGCACCAGCATGGCGATGCCGAATTCGAGGGCGAGCAGGCCGCTGGCATCGTTGACCAAGCTTTCGCCTTCGAGGATATCGGTGATCCCTTTAGGCAGGCCAATGCGTTTGGCAATGGAAGTGGCGGCGAGTGCGTCGGTGGGCGCGACCGCCGCTCCTAGTACGATGCCCATGTTCCAAGTGAATCCCGCAAAGAACCACTGAGCCCCCGCGGCTACGCCGAGAACGGTGAAAAATACCAGTCCAAAAGCCAATAGCAGGATGCTCGCCAGGTTGAACCGGAATTCGCGCCAAGAGGTTGTCCAGGCGGCGGCATATAGAAGCGGAGGGAGGACAACGAAGAAGATGATGTCCGGATCGAGGGCGATTCGTGGAATGCCGGGAATAAAGCCGAGCAGCGTGCCCGCCACGACGAGGACAATAGGATACGGGGTCTGAAGCCGCTTCTAT
>Ga0193753_10003321_pt1 | contig 11974 bp, 21 predicted proteins | sample H1c2metaG_FD_144925 | JGI IMG/M metagenome (GOLD analysis project Ga0193753, IMG submission 144925) | Soil microbial communities from a riparian zone of the East river system, Colorado, United States - H1c2 | ecosystem: Environmental > Terrestrial > Soil > Riparian zone | place: USA: East... | reverse complement strand
GAACCCCACCGACTCCAGCGGCAACATGCAATTCGATTTAAAGGGACCGAAGGGAGCCTGGACCATCCGTAAGGTAACAGGCCTGAAAGACCTTTCTGCCAGGAGCGGCACGGTCCCCGGTACACTCACGGCGAGGAGGGACAGCAGCGCGGGAACGGATATCAGCCTCGAACTGGAATACAAGGGCTCTGCCATTACCACCCCTTTTGGCGTGGCTATTCCAGCGGGTAAGCCTTATGTCTTTTCGTTCAGCCGGTTTTTTCAGCCGGTGGACTGGACGATATCCTGGTTTGCGATGGATACTTCCGTTTACAGTCCTTTGAAGACGGGTGACCTCTTTGCCCCTAATGTGAGAGTAGCGCCTGTGAAGACGGAGCGTGCCGACAGGCTCGACTATGCCTGGTGGAGCGGACTGAAGGCCGAAAGGAACTATGAGCAGTTCATCACCATGGCCTCAGGGGAGGGAACATTTAAACCGGGGCAGTATGAGCTTTCCATTACCTGGGACGATGCCATCCGCGTGTATGTGGACAATAAACTGGTGCTGGATGAATGGGTGTCGTCCCGGTATGACTTCGACACTTCTCCCCATAGGAATATCCGGCTTGAATTGGGTGGAACCCACCAGTTTAGGGTGGAACACCTGGGCATTGGCGACTTCGCCGTGCTGAGCTTCCGGATCCGGAAAGCGGGGCCCGGGCAGGGGCTGGGAAAGTAGTTTGGGATACATTCCAAAATTTGTTCCCAAGTATTTGGAGGATATGCCCTTCAACCATACCTTTGCACTCCCAAAAGAAAATTGGGATTTTACCCATGTCGCAGCGAATCAGAATCAAATTGCAGTCTTACGATCACAACCTGGTGGACAAATCCGCCGAGAAGATCGTTAAAACAGTTCGCAGCACCGGTGCTGTAGTAACGGGTCCAATTCCCCTGCCTACACGCAGAAAGATCTTCACCGTGTTGCGTTCTCCCCACGTCAATAAAAAGAGCCGTGAGCAGTTCCAGTTAGCTACGCATAAGCGTTTGCTGGATATCTACACCTCTTCAAGCCGTACGGTGGATGCATTGAGCAAGCTAGATCTGCCGAGTGGTGTTGAAGTTGAGATCAAGGCATAATTCGCAGGGGCGGTTGCCGCAAAAAAGTAATTAGTTCTTATAAATCAAATAACTGTCATCTCTCAACTATCTCCGGTTACACGGAATAAAAAAAGAGCTCTGGCAATGCAGCAGGAAGAAGGGATATAAAACTCCCGGTGTTCAGCTGCGATTAAATAAAACAAGCCGTTCAGGGTTTGTTTACTATCGGTACTTCCAAAGCTGAAAGGCCCACCTTCGCGAAATGCAATGGTGGATAAAGGAAAAGGTCGATAGCTAAACGGGGATTGAAGCCTTCCGATGTCAATATCGGATGTACAAGGTTGTCCCAATAATCCTGCAGGCTGCAAACTGTACAGAAATGAAAGGAATTATTGGAAAGAAAATCGGGATGACCAGCGTCTTCGATCCTTCAGGCAAACAAACCGCCTGCACGATCATTGAAGCAGGTCCCTGTGTTGTTACACAGGTTAAGACTCAGGCATCAGACGGGTACAATGCCCTTTCGCTCTCTTTCGGCGACAAGAAAGAAAAACACTCCATCAAAGCTGAGGTCAATCACTTCGCAAAGGCCTCTACCTCTCCAAAGAAAGTAACTAAAGAATTCCGCGACTATTCCCTCGAAAAGAATATTGGTGAAACTATCACTGTCGACATTTTCGCCGAAGGCGATAAGGTTGAAGTAGTAGGAACTACCAAGGGTAAAGGATTCCAGGGTGTTGTTAAGCGTCATGGTTTCCATGGTGTGGGACAGCAGTCTCACGGTCAGCATGATCGTCAGCGTGCTCCTGGTTCACTCGGTAACTCTTCCGATGCAGCCCGTGTTATGAAAGGCATGAAGATGGGTGGCCGTATGGGTACTGACCGCGTAAAGCTGAAAGGCCTGAAGGTGGTGAAAGTTTTCGCCGACAAGAACTATATCCTGGTGAGTGGTTCCGTTCCGGGTCATAACGGATCGATCGTACTGATCCAGAAATAAGGTTCCGGATAAACCAAATTTATAGAGGACCTCGCTGGTGGAGGTTTAAAAAATAAAGAACATGCAAGTTGAAGTATTAAATACAAAAGGAAAGAAGACCGGCAGAACGGTGGAACTGCCCGAAGATATCTTCGGAGTGGAACCCAATAACCACGTTATCTACCTGGCGGTAAAACAATACCTGGCTGCACAACGCCAGGGTACGCACAAAGTAAAGACGCGTGCGGAAGTACAGGGTGCAAGCAAGAAGCTGCATCGCCAGAAAGGTACAGGTGGAAGCCGTAAGGGTAATATCCGCAACCCTCTATACAAGGGTGGTGGTACCATCTTCGGACCAAAGCCGCACAGCTATGATATCAAGCTGAACAGGAAAGTGAAGGATCTTGCCAAGATCTCCGCATTGGCTTACAAGGCGCAGGAAAAGGCGATCATGATCGTAGAAGACATCACATTGGATGCACCAAAGACCAGGAGCCTCATGGATATCCTGAGTAACCTGAACGTAGCAGACAAAAAACTGATGTTCATCCTTCCTGAATACAATGACAATGTACAATTATCACTCCGCAATGTCCCTTCGGTATTGGGTGTACTGCTGAGCGATATCAATACATATGATATCATGAATTCTGAAGTGCTGGTGCTTACAGAAAGTGCAGCTAAGATCTTCGTTGATGATGAAAAGGCAGCAGCTTAATTAAAAACATTCTAAAGAGAGAATAATGAAACTTTCCGAAATACTCCTCAAGCCGATCCTGACAGAGAAAGCAAATGCCCAGCAGGAAAAACTGCACCGCTATGCTTTCAAGGTTGCAAGAAAGGCCAATAAGCTGGAGATCAAAAAAGCCATTGAAAGCTTTTACGGTGTAACGGTAACAAACGTGAACACCTCTGTATCTCCTGGAAAGAACAAGAGCCGTTTCACAAAAGCCGGCGTTATCTCTGGCCGCAAGCCAGGATACAAGAAGGCTTATGTGACCGTAGCTGTGGGAGAAACGATCGATCTGTATTCGAACATTTGATCGTAACCCAAAAGAAAGGCAACCGACCGCCGCGAAGTGTTGAAACAAATCAAGCTCCTCACTGTGAAGAGCAGTAGGAAAAAGAAACTGAAAAATGGCATTAAGAAAATTTAAACCTATTACAGCCGGTACCCGTTGGAGAATCGGTAATGCATATGCAGAGGTGACTACCAATGTACCTGAGAAGACTTTGGTGGAACCCAAGCCAAGAACAGGTGGCCGTAATTCCGATGGCCGTCGCGCCATGCGCTACCGGGGTGGTGGTCATAAGAAGAAATACCGTATCGTAGATTTTAAGAGGAATAAGGAAGGTGTTGCAACGGTTATGTCTATCGAGTACGATCCAAACCGTACTGCATTCATCGCACTGTTGAACTTTACCGATAATGAGAAGCGCTATATCCTCGCTCCGCAGGGATTGCAGGTTGGTGCTACCGTTGAAAGCGGAGCAGGCGTTGCACCCGAGATCGGGAATGCGCTGCCGATGAAGAATATGCCGCTTGGTACGAATGTTCACAATATCGAGATGCAGCCTGGTCAGGGTGGTAAGTTGGCCCGTAGTGCCGGCTCCTCGGCCCAGTTGACGAATAAAGAAGAGAAATATGCGATCCTGAAGATGCCTTCCGGGGAACTTCGTAAGGTGCTGATCAATTGCTATGCTACCGTAGGTGTGGTAAGCAACAGCGATCACTTCCTGGAAAGCATGGGTAAAGCAGGCCGTAACAGGTGGAAGGGTATCAAGCCAAGAACACGTGGTGTAGCGATGAACCCTGTAGATCACCCGATGGGTGGTGGTGAAGGTAAGGCCTCAGGTGGTCAGCCCCGCAGCAGGAATGGTCAGTACTCGAGAGGTCTTAAGACACGTACTAAGGGTAAGGGAAGCGATAAGATGATCATTCAACGTAAGAATGGCAACAAGCTCGCTAAGTAATTAAACTATTAATAAAACAACGTCATATCATGGGTCGTTCGATTAAAAAAGGTCCTTATATAGCAACACATCTCGAGAAGAAGATTGTTGCTATCAATGAAGGGAAGAACAAAAAGGGTGTTATCAAGACATGGAGCCGTCGTTCCACTATTTCCCCTGATTTTGTCGGCCATACTTTTGCCGTGCACAATGGTAACAAGTTCATCCCGGTATATGTAACAGAATTCATGGTAGGTCATAAGTTGGGTGAGTTTGCCCCGACCCGCCAGTTCAAAGGACACTCTAAAAAAGAAGGATAACATCAACAGTCGGTAGCGGTAGCCTGATCCGGGTTATTGCCATCGAACTCAAAACTTATAAAATGGAAGCAGTAGCAAAACTGAGAAATTATCCGACATCGCCCCGCAAGATGCGGTTGCTTGCCGACCTCATCCGTGGTCAGAAAGTAGAAAAGGTGTTGGCTGAACTGGAGCATAATTCCAAACACCCTGCAGTTCCTTTGCGTAAGCTCGTATTGAGTGCTATCAGCAACTGGAAGCAGAAGAATGATGGTGGTGATGAGAGCCAGCTGGTGGTGAAGACCATCTTCGTGGATGGTGCCCGGACATTGAAGAGAATGCGTCCTGCACCTCAGGGACGTGGCTACCGTGTGCGCAAACGCAGCAACCACGTTACTGTAATAGTAGACACGAAGGAAACCGTTGCCGCAACGAAGGGAAAGAAAGCGGTGAAAGAAGCAACAGACACTAAATAAATTAACGTATCAAGCAATAAACATGGGTCAAAAAGCAAATCCGATCGGCAACAGGCTAGGTATCATCCGCGGATGGGAATCTAACTGGTATGGCAGCAAAAAAGATTATGCTGGCAAACTGATCGAGGATCATAAGATCAGAACTTACCTGAACGCCCGTATCAACAAGGGTGGGATCTCCAAGATCGTTATTGAGAGAACGCTGGGTAAACTGATCATTACCATCCATACCTCCAAGCCCGGTATCATTATCGGTAAAGGTGGTGGTGAAGTGGATCGTATCAAGGAAGAGTTGAAGAAACTGACGAGCAAGGATGATGTGCAGATCAACATTCTCGAGATCCGCCGCCCTGAACTGGATGCAATGATCGTAGGCGATACTATTGCACGCCAGATCGAAAATCGTATCAACTTCAAACGTGCTACCAAGATGGCGATCGCCTCTGCCCTCCGGATGGGTGCAGAAGGTATCAAGATCAAATTGAGTGGTCGTCTGAACGGAGCTGAAATAGCGCGTAGCGAGGAATTCAAGCAAGGCCGTGTGCCTCTTCATACTTTCCGTATGGATATCGATTATGCCAATGTATTTGCACAAACGGTATATGGTAAGATCGGTATCAAGGTATGGATCTGTAAGGGCGAGGTGCTGGCGAAGAGGGATCTTAATCCCAACTTCATTGCCGGTGGTAAGAACGAAGGCAATGTAGCAGGTGGAGAAAGAAGGGAGAGGAGAGATGATCGTCATGATCGCCGTGATGACCGCAGAGGCGGAACCGGTGGTGGTGACCGCGGCAGGGGCGGTGCTGGCGGAGGCCGCAGAAATTAATTAGCTAATTATTCAATGTGCCGATTTGCCGAGAAGGACATCAATTTGCACATTAGCAAATTGTCACATTATCAAATTGTTTCAAAATGTTACAACCGAAAAGAACGAAGCACAGGAAAATGCAGAAGGGTCGCATGAAAGGCGATGCCAAGAGAGGAGCGACCATTTCATTTGGCACTTATGCCCTGAAAGCATTGGATCAGCATTGGATCACTGACCGCCAGATCGAAGCGGCTCGTCAGGCCCTGACTCGTGAAATGAAAAGGGAAGGTAATGTCTGGATCCGCATTTTCCCCGATAAGCCCATCACCCGCAAGCCAGCGGAAGTGAGAATGGGTAAGGGTAAGGGTAACCTGGAATTCTGGGCTGCCGTTGTGAAGCCTGGACGTATCCTGTTCGAGATCGATGGAGTGGATGAGAAGGTAGCTCGCGCGTCTCTCAACCTGGCAGCCGGAAAGTTGCCCATCAAAACTAAGTTCATCATACGCCGTGACCTTGTAAACGCGTAATAATTAATAAATCGAAGCACGATGTCTAAGAAATCAGATTTTGTAAAGAGCATTCATGGGATGAACCCGAGCGACCTCACGGCCCGCCTGGAAGAAGACAAGCAAAGGTTGAAGAAACTGGAGTTTGCCCATGCCATCTCCCCATTGGAAAATCCAATGACCATTCGCGGACTGCGCAGGGATATCGCCCGCCTGATCACTGAATTAAAGAACAAGCAACAGGAAGCATAATATTAAAAGCTAAACAATGGCTGAAAGAAATTTAAGAAAAACGAAGATGGGTGTTGTCACCAGTAACAAAATGGCTAAGACCATTACTGTTGCAGTGGAAAGAAAAGTAAAGCACCCCATCTATGGTAAGTTCGTAAAGAAGACTACCAAGTTCCATGCACACGATGAGAAGAGTGAATGCAGTATTGGTGATGTTGTGCGCATCATGGAAACCCGCCCGCTGAGCAAGACGAAGCGTTGGAGACTGGTGGAAGTGATCGAAAAGGTGAAGTAAGATGGTTACCGTCAGGCATGCCGTGCCGGATAACTTGAATAAAAGATAGTATTAATTGCTGGAGGCTCAGCCCGTTTAACCGGGATGGCCGATAGCTTAAAGCTTAGAAAAATGATTCAGCAAGAAAGCCGATTGAATGTAGCGGATAACAGTGGCGCTAAAGAGGTATTGTGTATCCGTGTCCTGGGTAATAGCGGTCAGCGCTATGCCGGTATCGGCGACAAGATCGTGGTTACGGTTAAGGATGCCCTGCCAGCCGGCGGTATCAAAAAAGGTACGGTAGCAAAGGCCGTTATCGTACGCACCACCAATAAACTGCGTCGCAAGGACGGATCGTATATCCGTTTTGATGACAACGCCGTAGTGATCCTGAACCAATCAGACGAGCCCCGCGGCACCCGCATCTTCGGACCGGTAGCCAGGGAACTCCGCGACAAAGGATACATGAAGATCGTATCCCTCGCTCCTGAGGTTCTTTAAAAGTTAAAAGTCAAAAGTCAAAATCAGAACATGCGAATCGTATCGGACAGTTCCAATTGACGATTCACGTTTCACGATTGACGATACAAATCATTCCGCAAAATCGGAGTAAAGAAAAGTAAAATGAAAGCAAGATTTAAACCAAAGTATAGCATCCGGAAAGGAGACAGCGTAGTGGTTATCGCCGGCGATGATAAGGCGCTTGACAAACCCCGCACCGTGAAAGAAGTACTGGTTGAGCAAGGTAAAGTGCTGGTAGAAGGTGTCAACATCATCACCAAGCATACCAAGCCATCCGCACAGAATACCAAAGGCGGTATCGTGAAGCTGGAAGCCCCGATCCACATGAGCAATGTAATGCTTTGGGACCCCGCACAGAAAGCCGGTGCAAGAACTACCAGTGTAAGGAAAGACGGCAAGACAGTACGGGTTTTTAAAACGAAAAAAACTCAGGGAGGTAAAAAATAATGAGCACAAAAACCTATACCCCAAGACTGGCAGAAAAGTACAGGAAAGAAGTTGTACCTGCTTTGGTTAAGAAATTCGGTTATGATACCATGATGCAGGCTCCAAAACTGGAGAAGATCTGCCTTAACCGTGGTGTGAATGGTGCGGTGACCGACAAGAAACTGGTCGACATCGCCCTCGAAGAACTCTCCATCATCTGCGGTCAGAAGGCCGTTTCTACGATGTCGAAGAAGGATATCTCCAACTTCAAACTCCGTAAGAACATGCCGATCGGCGCACGCGTTACACTGCGTGGTGTGAAGATGTTCGAATTCCTGGATCGTCTCATCGCAGTGGCGCTGCCACGCGTTCGTGACTTCAAGGGTGTGAATGAAAAATCGTTCGATGGTCGTGGTAACTATACCATGGGCGTCACCGAGCAGATCATTTTCCCCGAGATCGACATCGACAAGGTTACGAAGATCACCGGTATGGATATCACCTTCGTGACAACCGCGAACACCGATGAGGAAGCGTATGAATTGCTGAGAGAACTCGGCATGCCTTTCAAGAATGCAAAAAAGGAAACTGAAACTGCTTAATCCTGAAAGGGTCAAATTTTAAACTTAGAAATTCTAATAAAACATGGCAAAAACATCAGTAAAGGCCAGGCAAGTGAAGAGAGAGAAAATGGTCGCGAAGTTCGAAGCAAAACGCGCAGAACTGAAGAAAGCCGGCGACTTCAAAGCATTGGACGAACTGCCGAAGAATTCTTCCAGGGTCCGTTTAAAGAACCGTTGCCAGCTGACGGGTCGACCAAGAGGATATGTCCGTTACTTCGGCCTGTCCAGGATCATGCTGAGAGATATGGCGTTGAATGGAAAGATCCCCGGACTTAAGAAGGCGTCCTGGTAAGATGACTGGATACCGGTATTATTTATACCGATGATAATAAAATATTGAACTGATTTAATTCTTATAAAAATGGTAACAGATCCTATAGCAGATTTTCTCACAAGAATACGTAATGCGCAGATGGCGGGTCACCGTGTCGTTGATATCCCTGCTTCCAACCTGAAGAAGCGTATGACCGAGATCTTGTATGCACAGGGTTATATCCTGAAGTACAAGTTCGAAGATGACAAGAAGCAAGGCGTTATCAAGATAGCGTTGAAGTATAATATAGACACCAAGCAGCCGGCTATTCAAAGCATGGAAAGGGTAAGCCGTCCGGGTTTGCGTCAATATGCTTCGCCGGATGAATTCCGCCGTGTGAAAAATGGCCTCGGCGTCGCCATCATCTCCACTTCTAAGGGAGTTATGACCGACAAGGAAGCGAAGCTGCAGAATGTAGGTGGCGAGGTTCTTTGCTACGTGTATTAAGAAATGAATTCGCCGAAAGGCGGTCTGCCAACGCGACAATGGTTGGTGGAATATAGAGGTTGAATGATAATTTAAGTTCTCACTATACGGAACTGAACACTTTCAACTCACATTGTCAGAGTATAGAATTAATAAATAATAAAAATCAGATTTTTATGTCTCGTATAGGAAAACAACCGGTGATCTTTCCAAGTGGTGTAACAGTTACCGTTGGAAAAGACAACGTGGTAACGGTAAAGGGACCGAAGGGTGAATTGAAGGAATCGATCGACCGTGATATTACCGTGGAAGTGAAGGATGGACAGGTGGTCCTGACACGTCCTACCGACCAGATCCGCCACCGTGCGCTTCATGGTCTCTATCGTTCACTAGTCTCCAACCTGGTGAAGGGTGTAACGGAAGGATATGTTCGCAAGCTGGAATTGATCGGGGTAGGTTTCAAGGCCGCTAGCCAGGGCAATGTTCTCGACCTCGCATTGGGTTATTCGCATAATATCGTTTTCGAAATACCGAAGGAACTGAAAGTGGGAACTGCCCAGGAAAAGGGACAGAATCCTATTATCACCCTCGAGGGAATAGATAAACAACTCATCGGCCAGGTAGCTGCCAAATTGCGCGGCCTCCGTAAGCCTGAGCCATACAAAGGAAAGGGTATCCGCTATGTGGGTGAAGTGGTTCGTAAGAAAGCAGGTAAAGCAGCGGGTAAGTAATAATTAAAATGTCAACTATCCCTGGCAGCATCAGGGACAAAATAGAAAAGAGATGATCGCAAAAGTTAAAACAGCAAGAAGACAGAGGATCCGTTTCAATATTCGTCAGAATATCAGCGGGACCGCGCAAAAATTACGTTTCTCCGTATTCAGGAGCAACGCTGATATCTACGCCCAGTTGATCGATGATGTCACAGGCACAACGATCGCGTCGGCATCCTCAAGGGATAAGGACATCAGTGCGCAGAAACTCACCAAGAGCGAAAAGAGCAAACTTGTCGGTGCATCCATTGGCCGCAAAGCTGTCGAGCTCGGTGTGAAGGAAGTGGTCTTCGACCGCGGCGGTTATTTATACCACGGACGTGTTAAGTCACTGGCAGACGGCGCAAGAGAAGCCGGTCTGAAATTTTAAGGAAACAACATTCAAACTTTTAATTACAAGTATAAATGTCAAAGTTTAACGTAAACAAGGTGAAAGCCGGTGACCTGGAACTGAAAGATAAAGTTGTTGCCATCAACCGCGTGGTTAAAACCACGAAGGGTGGTCGCGCTTTCAGCTTCTCAGCACTGGTCGTGGTGGGTAACGAGAATGGTGTGGTTGGTCATGGCCTTGGCAAGGCGAAGGAAGTTCAGGAAGCCATTACAAAGGGAATCGAAGATGCGAAGAAGAATCTCATCAAGGTCCCGGTAATGAAAGGAACCATTCCCCACGACCAATGGGCTAAGGAAGGTGCTGCGAAAGTACTCATCAAGCCAGCCGCTCATGGTACAGGCGTTATCGCCGGAGGTTCCATGCGTGCCGTATTGGAGAGTGCCGGTGTAACTGACGTATTGGCTAAGTCGCTCGGCTCCGCCAATCCTCACAACGTGGTAAAGGCGACGTTCAAGGCACTGGCCCTGTTGCGTGAGCCCATCCAGGTTGCAAAGACCCGGACCATCGGTTTGAAGAAAGTATTCAACGGGTAAGACGTCGGCATGTATCCATTTCATATGGATGCCTGTGGCCTTCTTATTTGTCTAATGACTAAAAGATTAAAGCATGAAAAAGATCAAAATAACCTTAGTAAAGAGCCCGATCGACAGATCCGAACGCCAGAAGCTGACGGTGCAGGCATTGGGTTTGAATAAGATGAACTCTTCTAAGGAAGTAGAAGCTACTCCACAGATACTCGGTATGGTCCGCAAGGTCACTCACCTGGTAAAAGTGGAAGAAACCAAGTAAGGAATGGATGGGATGCGATATCCCTGCTATTCTTGTATCATTCATTAATAAGCGAGCCCCGTTCCGGCATGACCGGAAGCTTTCGGGGCGCTGAGTAAAAAATAAAAGCAACATGAAACTTCACGAATTACGCCCTGCAAAAGGCGCGACACACAAGGACAAAAGAATCGGACGCGGAGATGGTTCCGGTCATGGTGGAACTTCAACCAAGGGTACAAAGGGCGGACAAAGCCGTGCCGGTTATAAGAGGAAGATGGGCCACGAAGGTGGACAGATGCCAATCCAGCGCCGTATTCCTAAACGCGGGTTCACCAATATTCGCCGTATCGAGTTCAAGGTCCTTAATCTCGGACAGATCGAGCAACTGGCGGAAAAGTACAGCTTCACCGAATTCAGCCTCGAGAATCTTTATATCAATGGCCTCATCAGCCAGACCGATAAGGTAAAGGTGCTTGGAAATGGTGAATTGAAAGGAAAGTTTACTTTCAAGGTCAACGCTGTCAGCGAGAAAGCCAAGGCTGCCATCGAAGCTGCCGGAGGTACCGTTGAAATTGTCAAGTAAATTTCACTAAATTGCTTTTCCTTTTAGGGCTCTTAAATTATTTTAACTCCCGTGAAGAAATTAATTCAAACGCTTAAGAATATCTGGAGCATCGAGGAATTGAGGGGTAAGATCCTTTTTACTCTGTTGATCATCCTTATCTACCGTATCGGTTCGCATATCGTTTTACCCGGTATCAATCCAATCCGGCTGGAACTTACAAAGGCCCAGGGTGGTAATGGTATCCTCGATCTCATCAATACCTTCGCCGGGGGTGCCTTCAATGCGGCATCTATTTTCGCACTCGGTATCATGCCTTATATCTCTGCTTCGATCTTCATGCAGCTAATGACGGTTCTTGTTCCCAAGTTCCAGAAGATGCAGAAGGAAGGAGACAGTGGCCGTAAAAAGATCAATCAATACACCCGTTATCTCACTATCGCCGTTACCCTCTTGCAGGCCTCGGCGTATGTGACCTATCTTAACCAGACCTCCAAGGATGCGATCCTCACGGAATTCGCTCCCTATTTCTGGCTTACTACCGTTATTGTACTCACCGCAGGAACG
>Ga0193753_10003320_pt1 | contig 11976 bp, 10 predicted proteins | sample H1c2metaG_FD_144925 | JGI IMG/M metagenome (GOLD analysis project Ga0193753, IMG submission 144925) | Soil microbial communities from a riparian zone of the East river system, Colorado, United States - H1c2 | ecosystem: Environmental > Terrestrial > Soil > Riparian zone | place: USA: East... | reverse complement strand
GCAGCGACCTGTAGATAGAACCGGGAGATCTCGGCGGAGCGCATACTGTGCAGCGCAAACCCGGACTCGCCGTACGCGTAGATCAACTCGTCCGCGGAGGGCGCGACATGCGCTAAGATCCCGAGCCAGGCAAACGGATACTCGCGCTCGAATCGCGTGAGCGCGCCCGCGGGAATCGCGTCGCGACACACGCCGTGAAAGCCATCGCAGCCGGCAATGTAGTCGCATTCGATCGTCTGGCGATCGCCCGCCGCCGTGAACTGCAGGCGGGGCCGCTCGCCTTCGATCCCCGAAAGCGCCACTTCTTGGACCTCGAACCGGATGTCGCCACCCGCAGCGAGCCTGGCCGCGACGAGATCCTTCACGACCTCTTGCTGGCCGTAGACCGTGATCACGCGCCCAGGAACGAGCTCTTCGAATCCGATGCGATGCCTGGCGCCACCGAACCGCAACTCGATGCCGTGGTGGGTCAAACCTTCGCGCTGCAAGCGGTGGGCGACACCGGCCGCGCGCAGAGTCTCCACCGTGCCGTGTTCGAGCACGCCGGCGCGCACGCGCTTTTCGACGTACGCGCGCGACCGCGCCTCGAGGACGACCGAGCTGATGCCTTCGCGGTGGAGCAAGTGCGACAACAAGAGACCGGCAGGACCTGCTCCGACGATTCCGACTTGGGTGCGCATGTCGTCTCCGCAACTGCTTCGCACTCACGCCACGAAACAGACGATCTCGCGATCACCTTGGGTATGAATGTCCCACTCCAAAACGCCCGCAGCGCTCGACCGCGCGATCAACGTTTCGCGGCGAGCTTCCGGAACCAGCGCCAGCACGGGATCTTCGGCGTTGACGGGCTCGTCCGGGAAGTACATACGCGTAAGCAGGGGCAACAACAATCCGCGCATGAACACGTAGACGTTGAGGTGCGGCGCTTGCAGCTGACCGCTGCGGCCGCCCACCCGTCCCGGTTTCACTGTCCGCAGCTCGAACACTCCGTCCGCGTCAGTCGGAACGCGCGCAAACCCCATGAACTCTGCACCCGCCTCGGTGTGGTAGAGGCCGTTTGCGTCGGCCTGCCAGAACTCGAGCAGCGCATCCGGGATCGGACGCCCGAGTCCGTCGTAGACATGGCCGCGCAGCTCGACGTGCCTGCCGCTGAGAGCAGCAGCACCAATCTCGCGCGTGTACAGCCACGAGAGCCCGAGCTTGAAGAACGGCCCCACCGTTTGTGATCCCGTCGGCGCTCTGCTCATGGCCGGTGCTCCGACGGCGTCTGGTAGCGGCCGCGCAAGACGATGTCGAATCGGTAACCGATCGCATACTCGGGAACCGAGTGATCCCAGTCTAAACTCGCGACCAATCGTTCGCGCGAAGCCGGGTCCGGAATGCTGTTGTAGATCGGATCGAACGCAAGCAGCGGGTCAGCCGGGAAATACATCTGGGTGATCAACCGCGTCGACCACGCCGGCCCGAACAACGAAAAGTGGATATGCGCGGGCCGCCACGCGTTGTAGTGATTCCGCCAGGGATAGGCTCCCGGTTTGATCGTCCGCAGCTGATAGCTGCCGACCGCGTCGGTGCGCACGCGCCCGACACCAGTGAAGTTCGGATCGAGCGGTGCCGCATGTCGATCGCCGGCGTGGAGATAGCGACCTGCCGCGTTGCACTGCCATACCTCGATCAACGTGTGCGGCACGGGCGCGCCGTCTTCGTCGAGCACGCGACCAGCGACGTGAATGCGCTCGCCAAGTGGTTCGCCGCGAAAGCCCGCAGTCAAATCGCCCGCGTTTGGGGCAAGCGCGACAGATTCGAACGAAGGCCCGGTGACTTCGCTCCGCGTCGCGGGAATCTCGATCGGTGCGGTACCCGGTGCGCGGTCGACCGTCGATGCGTACGCTGAGTGCAAGTAGCTCGGCTGCGTGTGAGGTGGCGGCCGGCGATATCCGAGTGGTTCGGTCACGTCATTCACCCGAACCGCAATCGAGCTCATAAACGCGCAAAAACTTCAATCCCGTCTGCGCTTCAAAAAAAGCAGCGACACCGGCCAATGCTCAAGGTCTTCGGGACACGGCCGAACACTCCCTCGATCGAGACAGAGTGATGGATGTCGGATCGGATCCACACGCGATGAAATCACCACTCGTCCAAGGGATCCGTAGTGTGGGACTGACCGTGCCGGACCTCGCACGCGCCGAACAGTTTTACACCGAGGTATGGAAGCTCGAGGTCGCAGCTCGCACGGATGACGGGCTGTACTTGCGCGGTTCGGGCGCGGACCATCACCTGCTCAGGCTATGCGAGGCGCCTGGCGTGCCACGCGTTCTTCAGATCACGCTGCGTGCGCGCAGTAGTGCGGCGCTCGCGCGAATCGTGGCCGCGACGCGCGCAGCCGATGGAAGCGTCGAGGAGAACCCCGCTGCAACGCACGATGCCGCCGGAAGCGAACGCATCGTGATTCGGGACCCCGAAGGGCGACGCTACGAGGTCGTCTACGGCGACGCGCGTCGCGTGCCGAAGGATCCTGCGCCGGCCGACCAACCGCAGCGGCTCGCCCATGTAGTCGTGAACAGTCGCGACGTCACAAAGACGCAAACGTTCCTCGAGAGCGTGCTGGGGTTCGTCCTCGCCGATCGCACGCGGATCATGGCGTTCATGAATTGTGACAGCGATCATCACTCACTCGCGATTGGCGACGCGGACAATGATGCGCTCAATCACGTCGCGTTCGTCATGCCGTCGATCGATGCCGTGATGCGCGGCGGCGGCCGGCTGCGAGACGCGGGACACGCAATTGAGTGGGGGCCCGGCCGTCACGGCCCCGGCAACAACGTGTTCAACTACTTCATCGATCCCTTCGGCATCGTGATCGAATACACAGCCGAGGTCGAACAGATCGACGAAAGCTATCGGCCGAGGACTGCAAGCGATTGGGCCTGGCCGGTGGGTCGAACCGATCAATGGGGCATCGCCACGCCCGCAACTGCACGTCTGAAAGACGCGCAACGCAGCGTGCTGTTTGTGCCGAGACTCTGAACTCATCACCACTGATCACCACTGATCACTAGGAGCTCGATCAGCATGCGCTTTGCCACGTTTCTCCATGACGGCATGCCGCGACTAGGCGTGGTAGAGAATGATTCGCTGATCGATCTCGCGCGGCTGGTCGGCGATGGATCGCTCGGTCTTCGCGCTGCGCTCGAGACTCGCCTCGATCTCGCGAGCATCGCACGCCGGGCGTTCGACTCGAGCGCTCCACGCCTCGCCCTCACGCAGCTCGAGCTTGCACCGCTCATCCCCGAGCCCGGCAAGACGATCTGCCTCGGCCTGAACTACTACGATCATGCGAAGGAAGGTGGGCGTGAGAAACCCGACTACCCGTGGTTCTTCTACCGTGGCAAGAGCTCGCTGATCGGCCACGCCGCGCCGGCGATCTGCCCGCGAATTTCCTCAAAGCTCGACTACGAAGCGGAACTCGCGGTGATTGTCGGGCGCGAGGTCCCACGGCACATCTCGCGCGCCGACGCACTCTCATACGTGTTCGGCTACGCCTGCTTCGACGACATCTCCGTACGCGACTATCAGAAGCGCACGCCGCAGTGGACGATCGGGAAGAACTTCGACGGGACCGGTGCGTTCGGGCCGTGGGTCGTCACGAGCGACGAGCTGCCGCCCGGCGCGAAGCAGCTGCGCATTCAAAGCCGGCTAAACGGCGAAGTCATGCAGGACTCCAACACGTCCGACATGATATTCGACGTCGCCGAGACGATCTCACTGCTCTCGGAATGTTTGACGCTGCAGCCGGGCGATGTGCTCTCGATGGGCACGCCCGCAGGCGTCGGCCAAGCGCGCACTCCGCCGGTGTGGATGAAACCGGGCGATACGATCGAGGTCGAGATCGACCGGATCGGCGTCCTGCGCAATCCGATCATCGCGGAGGAGTAGTGATCCACGATATTGCGATCGTCGGATTCGGGCCTGCAGGCGCGCTCGCTGCAAGTTTGTTCGGCCAGGCCGGCTTTTCGGTCTTCGCGTGCGATCAGCTGCATGGCGTCCATGAGATCCCGCGTGCGCTTGCGCTCGATCACGAAGTGCTGCGTGTGTTTCAGCAGCTGGGTCTGGAGGATCGCGTCGCACCGTACTGCGAGCCGTTCACGCCATCCGAGTACTACGGCGTCGACGGCCAGCTAATCCGCCGCATGACGATGGTCGAGCCACCCTACCCGCTCGGCTACACGCCGTCTGTCGTCTTCACCCAACCCGAGATCGAACGCGCGCTTCGCGAGTGCGCCGCGGTGTGTCCGAACGTCACGCTCGTAGAGGGCGTGCGCTGCACCGGGCTCGTGCAGGACGCCGACGGCGTAAAGCTGAGCGTCGGCGAAACACTGGTGCGCGCGCGCTGGGTGATCGCGTGTGACGGCGGTGCAAGCAAGCTGCGCAAGCTGCTGCGAATCGGGCTCGAGGATTTCGGGTTCGACGAGACCTGGCTCGTCGTCGATGTCCTATGCAACGAACGCGGGCTCGCGAAGTTGCCACAGACGAGCGCGCAGTACTGCGAGCCGTCGCGCCCGTGCTCGTTCGTTATCGGACCACGCGAGCACCGGCGCTGGGAGATTTCGTTGCGTCGCGGCGAAGATCCGGAGCGCATCGCGACGACCGAAACGACGTGGAGGCTTCTCGCGCGTTGGATCACGCCCGAGGACGGCACTCTCTGGCGTCACTCGACGTATCGGTTTCATGCGCTAGTCGCAGAGCGCTGGCGCAGCGGCCGGGTATTTCTCGCCGGCGACGCGGCGCACATGCAGCCACCGTTTCTCGGGCAAGGCATGTGTCAAGGCGTGCGGGATGTCGTGAACCTCGCCTGGAAGCTGTCGGCCGTGCTTCGCGGCGAGGTCGAACCAGCACACGTCGATGGGCTGCTCGACAGCTACGAGCTCGAGCGCAAGGCGCACGCGCGCGAGCTCATCACGCGGATCAAAGCCGTCGGTTCCGTGATCTGCGAGCGCAACATCGCGAGAGCGCGGCGTCGGGATGCGCGCCTGCTCGATGCGTGTCAGGGCGTCGTCAAGGACACGCCGCGACAAGACCTGATCCCTCCGCTCGACCGTGGCTTGCTCACGTCGACTCCGGGCGCAGGCACGCTGTTTCCACAGCCGCGCCTCGCCGCGCCGAGCGGCAGCGTCCTGATGGACGCGCGCCACGGTTACGGCTTTCGGCTCGTGACGGATGGCACGCTGTCCGCACCACCTGACTTCACACTTCGGCGGATCGATCTCGCGCACGAGCCCGAGACTGAAGGCGTCGCAACCGCTTGGTTCACGCGCCATCGCGTCCACGCTGCGCTCGTGCGGCCGGACCACTACGTCTTTGGAGCTGCCGCGGACGCAGCCGGGCTGTCCGCGCTGATCGACGCGTTTCGCGCAACGCGACTCGACACAATTCGAAACACGGCCGTGTGTACATGCCCGCACGAACCGAGGAGAGCGCAATCATGAACCAGACCTCGATCCCGACCGTCTTCGTGAACGTCCGTGTGTTCGATGGCAGCGGCAGCCCTCCGTTTCTCGGCGAAGTGCGGGTCGAAGGCAATCGCGTCGCAGCCATCGCGCGCGGGGCCAAACACTTGTCCTGTGACGATGCGCAGGTACTCGACGGTCGCGGCGGGGTGCTCATGCCGGGACTGATCGAATCACACGCGCACCTCACCTGGCCCACGAGCGTGGAAAAATTCGTTCCGGGGATGAGTCTGCCGCCGGATGCCCTGACGCTAACGGCTGCGCGCAACGCTCGCATCCTGCTCGATCATGGATTTACGAGTGCGTATTCGGGCGGCTCGCTCGGCAGACACATCGAGCCGGCGCTGAAAGCGGAGATCGACTCGGGTGGGCTCGCCGGTCCGCGCCTTATTCCGTCGACGATCGAGCGCGAACCGCCGAGCGCTGAGACGTCGTTCGATCCGGGCCACATCGACGAGCACGGCCGCGGGCCTGCGAATATTGCCGCGTTCGTATCGGATTGCCGGCGCATCGGCGCGAAGTCGGTGAAGTTCTTGTTGTCAGGCGAGAGCGCGCTCAAGCCCGGCGCATCGCACGAGCTTTTGTATCGCGAAGACGAGGTGCAAGCTGCGGCGGCGTCCGCGCGCGAGCACGACTTGTGGCTCACCGGCCATGCGCATGCCGCCGAGGCGATCAAGCTCGGCCTCCGAGCGGGCTTTCGCGTGCTCTATCACTGCACCTACGCAGACGAAGAAGCGCTCGACATGCTCGAGGCGCGCAAAGCCGATGTGTTCGTCGCCCCGACGATCGGGATCGTGCAAGCGACGCTCGATGCGTCGCCGCCGCCGCACGTCGACATGACCCACATGAAGCAAGATGCGGCGATCGTGCTCGAGCAACAGCGTATGCTCGTGCCGGAGTTACGGCGGCGCGGCGTACGGCTCTTGCCCGGTGGCGACTACGGCTTTCCGTTCAACCCGAACGGCCGCAACGCGCGCGACCTCGAGCTCTGGGTCCGACACTTCGGGTACACGCCGGCCGAAGTGCTTCATGCGGCGACCGCGCTCGGAGGCGAGCTCATGGGAATGCCGCACGAGCTCGGGCGGATCGAGCCCGGGTACTTGGCCGATCTGCTGCTCGTGGACGGGGATCCGACGCAAGACGTCTCGATCCTCCAGCGTACGCACGCGCTTCGCGCGATCATGAAGGACGGGAAATTTCATAAGGCTCTCGCATGAGCATGCGCGACGGCGCACTACGAAACGACGAGGCTTACGGCGCGCACCCGCGGCACCGACTGGACCTGTATCTGCCTGAGAGTGAAGGAAGCGAGCGTCCGATTTTCGTGTGGTTTCACGGCGGCGGCTTCGTGCGCGGTGACAAGCAACATCGCGCGAACATCGGAGCTTGGGGCGCGCGCGAGGGTTTCGTCACCGTCCTGCCGAACTATCGCCTTGCCCCGGCGTGTCGCTGGCCGAGTGGTGCGGAAGACGTCGTCGCCGTGTGGGCATGGTTGCGTGCAAACGCGCAGCACGTCGGTGGCGACGCTGAGTCCATCGTACTCGCGGGAGAATCGGCCGGTGCAGCGCATGTCGCAGCGGCGACGCGGATGCGACGCTTGCAGCCGAAGGACTGGAACATCGCGGGAGCAGCGCTGCTGTCGGGGCCCTACAATCCGCGCCTCGAAGGCAGAGCTAGAACGCAGTTCGGGATCGCGACGCCCGATCCGCGGAACGAACCTTACTTCGGCACCGACCTCGCGGGTTGGGATGCGGCGAGCGTCGTCGATCACGTCGATGCCGCTCCGTTTCCGCTATTGATCGCGTACGCCGAGCGCGACTTGGTGCAGATGCAAGTGCAGGCGGGCGAGTTGTTCGCGAGGTTGGTGTCGCGACACGGATTCGATCCTGAGCTCCGGTTTCTGAGCGCGCACGATCACTTCTCCGCCGGCGCGAGTTTAGGCACGGAGGATACGAGCGTAAGTCGCGAGCTCGCAGCGTTCGTGAAGCGCTGTGCAGCTGGCTGATGCGTCTCCAACGGCCTTTGATCCGCGTCGCGCTCAGAAATCCGTCCGAATCCGCCGCCGCGCATGCGCCGCGCTGCTTCTCGCAAGCAGTTGAACACGCCCTTGAGGTTGACTGCGATCTGTCGATCGAAGAACTCGTCGGTCGCTTCCGCGATCGACGACAGTTGCATGATGCCGGCGTTGTTCACCAGCACATCGCACGGTCCGAACGCGGCTTCTGATTGGTCGAATAGACTCCGCACCGCGACCGGATCGGAGACGTCGGCCCTTATCGCGCTCGCGCTTCCGCCGGCAGTTCGAATGCGCGTCACCACGTTTTCGGCTTCCGCGGCACTGCCGGCGAAGTTCACGACGACAGCAAAGCTGTCGGCGGCGAGCCTCTCGGCGATGGCTGCGCCAATCCCGCGCGCGGCGCCCGTGACGATTGTAGTCTTGGTCTGTTGATTTGGCATATGGCTCCTCCCGATCCGCTCGAGCGGTGCCATTTGCAGGATGTGTTCCAGCTGGCGATGATTTGCAAACAACGTGTCCCGTCGCGATTGCGGCCCGCGCGCTCCGTCACGATGCAGATGCCGGAGGCGCAGTTCTCGGCCAGCAAACTACGGTCTCGTGAAGCGACCGTCCTCGGACACATACACGGTCTTAGGCAACATCTGCGCGGGTCTCACTCCTGTCAGCTGCTTGCATGTACGTGTCAGATGCGCGGAATCGGCGAACCCCGCGCGATGCGCCGCGTCGGTCAGGTTAGCCGGGCCGAACAGTGCCTCACCGAGCGCACTCTGCAGCCGGAGCCAGGCGCGCCAGCTACGCGGTGGCGCACCGATCGATTCGGTCATCAGGTGCGTGAGGCGACTCTCCGAGAGTCCCACTTGAGCCGCCGCCTCCGCCACGCTCAGACCATTCGCGCCAAGGGCTTCGAGCGCGCGCGTCAGCCGTAGATCGATGCGACGCTCAGGCGTCTTGCGCGCATCGCCGGCGGCCTCGCGCAGGTCATCACGCCCAGGCACGAAGCCGCGCCAAACACGAGCCAGCCGCTCTGCATCTTCGAAGCGATAGCGACGCGCATCGAGGTAGGCCACGCAGGCATGCGGTCCTTCGAACGCAAGCACGCGATGAGGCGTGTTGGCGGGCACGGCGATCGCGCTCGGTGTTTGCACTAAGCCGCGGATCTGGAGGTGACAGCGTCCCAGAAGCACGCTGTGGACCGGTGAGCAACGCTCGAAGAGGTGGACTCCAGCCGTCGGTGCAGAGGTCAGTGCCAGCTGACCGCTCAGAACCAGAACCGGCGGCCTCGCTGGGGCCTCCGCGGCGTCAGTCGACTTCGAGAAGACCGGCATGGCTGCGCCCATCCTCAGCGATCCGAGTACGCCGAGCAAGCACGTCTAAGCCCGCCGACGATGCCAACTCCAGGCAGCAGGTCCGTTCAAGCGCCGCCCTCGCACCGGGCCCAACATCGACGCTCACCCGCGCGAGAGGAAGCACAGGCATGCAGCAGAGTCAGCTCGAGATACGAGGGTTCAAGCCAGTTTTCACCGTCATCGGCGCGGTCTACACGCTGCTCGCGAGCTCCATGCTCGTGCGCGGGGTCGGTGTGTTGCGCGAGTTCGAAGTGCCTCCGGAGCTCGTGTCAGCGCCCGTGCTCGAAGACTTCTTCATGTTCTTCTACCAGGCGATGGCGCTCATCGGTGTGCTCACCGTGCTCTTCGGTCACGTCACCAAAGGCCGCAGCCGTCAGCTGCTGGTGGCCGGGATTTTTTGCGCGGCGAACAGCCTGATCGCGTTGCGAGACTTGGCCACTTCTGACAGCCCCTTCGGCAATCGACTGTACCGTGGTGAGGCCACGTTAGTCTTCGTATACATCGACGTAGCGCTCGCGGTCGCGTTCGGTGCGCTGGTCGTCCTCGGACTGCGCGTGTCGCGCTCGCCGAGCATCAAATGATGCAGGTGGCTGGGTCGACGTCGTCGTGCTCCAAGAGTGCGTTCGCCAAGACCTCGACCAAAGAAGCCTCGGGCGCTTTGGAGACGTCAGTCGCGCGGAGTACGGCGATGCCTGCGATGATCGGCGCGCCCGTGCTGCGCGAATACAACGCCACGTATTGGAGCGCGCTCGGTTCGACGTTTGCTCCGACGATGTGCGTCTGGATGGCGTAGGCCGCAGCTGGTTTCGACAGCCGTGGTGGGGGTGCCGATCGAAGCGATTGAGCGGCGTCCAGCTCCCTTTGCAGCCACCGCTCGACGTTCGACTGCAATCCTTCCAGCGCCGATGACTCCGGTAATGAACAAACCCACTCGGGTTTTCCGCCGCGAAGCGCGTAGAAATACGCTTCTTTTGCGTTCGTGTTTTCGACCAGGATCGCCAAGACGGTTTTCGCGCGAGCATCCGCGTCGTCGCACTCGACCAACCGACTGTGGATCGTCGCAGCACCTGCGCGGGCATCTTCCGGCAACACGATCGATCGCGGATGCGTGCCGCTGCGGTGTTGTTGCGCGTCGCGGAACAGGCGTTGATACCGGGCGGCAACGGCGGGGTTCAGATCGGGCCGGTATTCGGCAGCGCAATGCTGGCAAAACCCATAGAACGCATCATGGTCGCCCATCGCAGTCGCGGCGCGCGCACGAATCTCGTACAACGCACCGAGTGTGAGCCCACGCACGCCCCGCGCGTTTGCCTCGACCAGCAGGCTGTCGGCCAACTCGGCCGCGTCCGCACCGCGTTTGAGCGCGAGCAGTGCTTCCGCAACGGATTGGGCGATACGCCGGTAGCCGCTGATCTTGTTGTCTTGGCACAGCCGCATGTAGCCCCAGCCGACGTCGAGCGCTTCTTCCGCACGCCCGACACCCACGAGCGCTTGAACGTGCGCTGCCGCGACCAATGGCCAATCCCGATGCCGCAGCGGCTTCGCGAGTGCGAGTGCTGCCTCGATCTCCACGAGCGCGCCAGGTCCATCTCCTTGAAGCTGGCGATGGACACAACGGACGGTGCGAAATAGAGATTCCCAGCCCGGATAGTTCGGCACCAGGCGAACGAGCCGTTCGCTGAGCTGCTTGAGTGCGGCGACGTCTTCCGACAACCAAAAGGCGAGCAGCTCGGAGCGCATCGTAGTCCCTGGATATCGCTGCTGCTGTCCGTCCTGCAGCATTACGAGCTCGGCGGTGCGCTGTGCGGCTGCGGCCGCTTCGACGTCGCTCTGCATCAACGCGCACACCATATACACGCGTTGTGCGTTCAATCGCTGGCCCGGTTCGAACTCGAACGTCCGTACGCGCTCACCCGCGCTCGCGATACCCATACTCGCCTCGATCAACCCGAGCATGTACAACGAGCCGTGCCTCAATGACTTGTTGTACAACGCCCCGAGTCCCGCGCCGTCCGGCTCCTCCAACCGCGCGATGAATGCGGGCAAGGCTTCACGGACCTCGTCGTCGTGCCCCTGCGCGAGTGAACGCGTGAACTCGACGAATTGGTTGATTGCACCCACCGCGGGTGAGAGCGGCACGAACGGCGCGAGCGAGGGAATGCGATCGAGGATCGTAATGTCCGCGGACGTCGCTCCGACCCCGGCGAACATCGCGCAGCAGCGCGCGAGCTCCCGAATCGCCTCGATCGGCGAGAGCTTGGTTTGCTCGGATGCAGTGGCTTCGTAGCGCGCTTGCACACGCGTCAAGGCCTCGGTCAACCGCGCCATCGGCTCCAGAGCTTGATCGAGCGCGTTGTATTCCGCCAAGCCGCTATCTCGCATCAACTCATCGAGCGTGGCGGGTGCCGTACGCAGAAACCGCGGGACATCTCCGAGGAACTGACTTGCTCCGCACAGCTTCATCCGCAGCTCCACGCGTAGCGGTGCCGGCAGATTCAGAGACTCTGCGGCGACCGCCGCGCGTTCGAGCTGGTCGAGTAACCCCGGCACGTAGTCCGCAAGCGGATCCTTGGGCTCGTTCGGGTCCTTGATGAACTGCGCGAGCATCAAGCGAATCGCGGCCTCGGGCTGTCCGCTCTCCATCAGGTGATAGCTGCGGCGCGGGAGCGTGCCGATGTTCTCGAAGACGCGTGCCAAAAGAGCATGTGCGGTGATGCGCTCCGCTTGCGGCAGCGTGTTCGTCAAGACTGCGACCCACGTCGGATCACTCAGCCGGTAACGCTCGCCTTGCGGTTCGAGCACTTGTGCACGCACCAGCTGGTCGATCGCTCGGTAGGTGCGAGCTCGATCGCCGTGACTCGTGAGCTGGATATACGTGGCCGGACTCAACTCGCTCGGCTCGGTCAGCGCCAACACGCGCGCGAGCTCGATCGCATCGTCCTCGAGCAGGCGGATGCGCGATTCGAGCGCTGCGGCGAGGGAGGTTGGCAGATCTTGCTCGCGCAGTTGCTCCGGGAGAATGAAGCTACCCGCTTCGTAGCGTGCGACGCCTTGACTGACGAGATGGCTCACCAGCTGCATCGTCGCGCGGGGATTTCCGCGTGCG
>Ga0193753_10003319_pt1 | contig 11982 bp, 9 predicted proteins | sample H1c2metaG_FD_144925 | JGI IMG/M metagenome (GOLD analysis project Ga0193753, IMG submission 144925) | Soil microbial communities from a riparian zone of the East river system, Colorado, United States - H1c2 | ecosystem: Environmental > Terrestrial > Soil > Riparian zone | place: USA: East River... | reverse complement strand
CGCCGCCCGATCCGCTTCGCCGGCCTGGCGATCCATCTGTGGCACGACATGCGTTGGCCCGATGGCATCCCGCCGACCGAAGTGTTGCCCAACGATCACCTGTTCAACCGGGTGCTGGCGACCCAGGCCAGCCGTTGCGAACGTGGCCTGGACGCACACGTGGCGCGCGCACGGGCCGTGGGTTGACGATGCGCTGCAGCCTGCTGATCACCACTTACAACTGGAAGGAGGCGCTGGCTGCGGTGCTGGCCAGCGTGCGCCGGCAGACGCAGTTGCCCGATGAGGTGATCGTGGCCGACGATGGCTCGCGCCAGGACACGCGCGATCTGCTGCTGGCGCGGGCCAGGGACTTCCCTACCGCGTTGCGGCATGTGTGGCAGGAGGACCGCGGATTCCGCGCCGCCGGCATCCGCAACCGCGCCATCGCCGCCAGCCGCGGCGACTACGCGATCTGCATCGACGGCGACATGCTGCTGCACCCGGATTTCGTCGCCGACCATCTGGCGCTCAGCCAGGACGGCAGCTTCCTGCAGGGCGGCCGCCTGCAGGCGACCGCGGCCTATACGCAGCGGCTGGTCGCCGGCGAGAAGCCTTCGTTCGCGCCCTGGATGCCGGTGGATTTCGCCGCCGCGCATGGCGACCAGCGGCGGCATGCGCTGCGCTGGCCGTGGCTGGCGCGACGCAAGGCGCGCTCGCAGCATGCCGGCGTGACCGTGATGAGTTGCAACATGAGTTTCTGGCGCGCGGACCTGATCCGCATCAACGGCTTCGACGAGCGCATGGAAGGCTATGGCAGCGAGGACCTGGAGGTCGACGTGCGCCTGCGCAACGCCGGCGTGCAGCGGCGGCGGCTGAAATACGCGGCACTGGCGGTGCATCTGTCGCACGGTTCGCGCGCGCCGGTCGACCTGCAGGATCTGTCGATGCCCAACAACCGCGTGCTGCAGGAAACGATCCGCGGCGGAACAACGCGTTGCGAGCGCGGCATCGACCAGTATCTGGAAACGTATCGTCAGGCGCCGCCGGATCTGCGCGACGCGGCCGGCTTCGGTTGAGCGGGCGTCAGCTGAGCAGGGGTGTCAGCGCCAGCTGCAGGCGTCGGCTGAAGCCGCGATCATTGGCCAGGAACCACTCGCGCGCCTGATCGCCGATCTGTCGCAGTTCTTCTTCCGGCGCCGCCAGCAACCGCTCGATCTCCATCTCGAGCACGCCTTCGTCGAAGAAGAAGGTCGTGGCCAGGTGCTGGATGCCGGTGGCCGAATAACCGACCAGGACGCCGCGGTCGGGCTGGATGAGTTCGTTCATCGGTGCGGCGTCGGTGGTGATCGCGATCGCAGCCACGCTCATCGCCTCGACCAGGTAGTGTCCGAAACCTTCGGTTTCGGACAGGCACAGGTGGTACCAGTTGGCGTTCTGCAAGCGGCGCAGCTCGGCATCGTCGATGTAATCCACGCGATGGTCGATGTTGGCCACTGCCGGCTCGATCGGCTTGGCCTCGCGCGGATTCTGCACCACCGTCAGCCGCGGCCATTCCGGATGCCTGCGCCATAGATCCAGCAGACGCTGCGTGCCCTTGTTCTGGCTGCGCCCGGCCAGATGGAAGAAGGTGCGTTCGCGCGCGACCGAAGCGTCGTGGCGGTCTTCGCTGGTGAAGCCGATATGGGCCACGCGGTGGCCGTGTTCGCTGAACATCGCATCGGCATGCAGGGTCTTGGTCAGCACCGCATCGACGCGCGGCAGCAGCGACACGTCCGACCACAGGCACCATTCCGGATTCGGTATGAAGAAGTTGCGGCGCGCGAACGGAATGTCTTCGGTGCGGATATGCTCCAGCATGATGTTGGCGTCGTAGGGATAGTGTTCCCTGCCGCCGGTCAGCCGCTCCAGGATCAGGCGCACGTGCATCAGCAGCGGGCGCGTCCACTTGCGCAGCTTGCCCCTGCCCACCGGGCTCAGGTGCACTTCGAAGCCGGCCTTTTCCAAAGCGGCCGCGAGCAGGCGCAGATCGCGGGAAAGCCCTACGCCGTTATCCCACGCGATCAGGTTGAGGACGGGCATGCAGGTATCGACACCGAAAGGTTCGTAAGGCCGTACTCCTGGGAGACGATAGTCTTTGCACTGACGTCGGCCATTAGTGTCGATCTGATCACAAATCCCCCGGTTTAGACAATCAGCCCGCCTCGTCGCGCATCAGCCGGCCGCTGGCCTCGCCCGCCTCGCGCTGCAGCTTGCGGATCTGCGACTCGACCGCGGCGATCGCGGTCATGTTCACGATCCGACGCGCCGTCGAGGCCGGGGTCAGGATGTGCGCCGGCCGCGAGATGCCCATCAGGATCGGGCCGATGGCCACGCCGTCGGTCATCACCCGCACCATGTTGTAGGTGATGTTGGCCGCGTCCAGGTTGGGCATCACGAACAGGTTGGCGCGGCCGGTCAGCGTGGTGTTGGGGAACATGCGCTGGCGCAGCGGCTCGTCCCAGGCGGTATCGCCCTGCATCTCGCCGTCGACCTCGAGCTTGGGCATGCGCGATTTCAGGATCTCACGCACGCGCCGCATCTTGGCCGCGCTGGGGTTGTCGTGGCTGCCGAAGTTGGAATGCGACAGCAGCGCCACCTTGGGCTCGATGCCGAACAGCTTGAGCCGGTAGCTGGCCTGCAGCGTGGCTTCGGCGATCTGTTCGGCGCTCGGATCCAGCTGTACGTGCGTGTCGAGGAAGAACCAGCCGCCCTGCTGGTTGATCACGCCGGTCATCGCCGAGGTGCTCTGCACGCCGGGATCCAGCGCGATCACGCTGCGCAGGTAGCCGAGTTTCTTATGGAAACGCCCGACGATGCCGCTGATCAGCGCATCGGCTTCGCCGCGCTCCACCATGATCGCGGCGATCAGGGTCGGGCGCGAACGCAACAGGTTCTTGGCCGCCGCCGGGGTCACGCCGCGGCGCTCGGTCAGCGAGTGGTAGTACTGCCAGTAATCGTTGAAGCGCGGATCGTCGTTGATATTGGTCAATTCGAAGTCGACGCCGGCGCGCATGCGCAGGCCGAGCCGCTCGATACGCGTCTCGATCACGTCCGGGCGCCCGATCAGGATCGGGTAGGCCAGCTGGTCGTCGATCACGGTCTGCACCGCGCGCAGCACGTTCTCTTCCTCGCCCTCGGCGTAGACCACGCGTTGCCTGTCCGCGCGCGCGCGGTCGTAGACCGGCTTCATCAGCAGGCCGGTGCGGTAGATGAACTGGCCGAGCTTCTCCTTGTAGGCCGGCATGTCCTCGATCGGTCGCAGCGCGATGCCCGAATCCATCGCCGCCTGCGCCACGCACGGCGCCAGCATCATCAGCAGGCGCGGGTCGAACGGCCGCGGGATGATGTAGTCGGCACCGAACACCGGCACATCGCCGCCGTAAGCGCTGCCCAGGTCCGACGATTCCATCCGCGCCAACTTGGCGATCGCGCGCACGCAGGCCAGCTTCATCGCCTCGTTGATCTCGGTGGCGCCGGCATCCAGCGCGCCGCGGAAGATGTAGGGGAAGCAGAGCGCGTTGTTGACCTGGTTGGGATAATCGGAACGGCCGGTGGCGATGATGCAGTCCGGGCGCACCGCCTTGGCGTCCTCCGGCAGGATCTCCGGATAGGGATTGGCCAGCGCCAGGATGATCGGCCGCGGCGCCATCGTCGCCACCATCTCGGCTTTCAGCACGCCGCCGGCGGACAGGCCGAGGAAGATGTCGGCGCCGTGGCAGATATCGGCCAGCGTGCGCTTGTCGGTGTCGCGGGCGTAACGTTGCTTATCCGGGTCCAGGTGCGCGCGGCCGGTGTACAGCACGCCGTCGCGGTCGACGGCGAGGATGTTCTCGGGCTTCATGCCCAGCGCCACCAGCATGTCCAGGCAGGCGATGCCGGCGGCGCCGGCGCCGGAGGTCGCGAGTTTCACGTCCTCGATCTTCTTGCCGGTGATTTCCAGTGCGTTGAACACGGCGGCGCCGACGATGATCGCGGTGCCGTGCTGGTCGTCGTGGAACACCGGGATGTTCATGCGCTCGCGCAGCTTGCGCTCGACGATGAAGCATTCAGGCGCCTTGATGTCCTCGAGGTTGATGCCGCCGAAAGTCGGCTCGAGGCTGGCGATGATGTCGACCAGCTTGTCCGGATCGCGCTCGTCCACTTCGATGTCGAAGACGTCGATGCCGGCGAATTTCTGGAACAGGATGCCCTTGCCTTCCATGACGGGCTTGCCGGCCAGCGGGCCGATGTCGCCAAGGCCCAGCACCGCCGTGCCATTGGTGATCACCGCGACCAGGTTGCCGCGCGCGGTCAGTTCGCTGGCGGCGTTGGGGTCGGCGACGATCGCCTCGCAGGCATAGGCCACGCCCGGCGAGTACGCCAGCGCCAGGTCGCGCTGCGTGACCATGGGCTTGGTCGGCACCACCTTGATCTTGCCCGGCGGCGACATCCGGTGATAGTCGAGCGCAGCCTGTTTGAAGGCATCGCTCGGCGGCGGGTTGTCGGAAGGCGGGATGTTTTCGGACATCGCTGGGTCTTGCCGCATGCGGGCCATCGATTCTAGCGGGTTTCGATGTGTGGCCGGCGAAGCGCGCCATGGCGCCCGCCGGCCGTCTTCTCGCACAATGGCGCGATGGGAGGGAGCATGGCACCGGAAACGAGACGGAAACGGCCCGAATGGATGTTGCCCGTCGCGGTTTTCATCGCGGTGCTGCTGGCGCAATGGCCACTGGTGTTCAACCCCGGTTACTTCAGCCATGACGAGTTGCAGTGGGCGGTATTCGCATCCCACGACCCAGGCTGGTTCTTCCGCGATTACATGTGGTGGGGCCTGCAGTCGTTCCAGTACCGGCCGCTGACCTTCACGCTGTGGCTGTGGCTTTCGCAGCATCTGTTCGCCCATCCTTACGCCTTCCACGGCGTGATGGTGGCGCTGGGCGGCATCAATGCCGGCCTGCTGGCGCTGCTGCTGAATCGCTTCGGCGTGGCGGTCATTACGAGCTTCGTTGCGGCGCTGGTGTTCGCGCTTGGCGCGTACGCCGCCTACACGCACGGCTGGGTAGCCACGTTGGCCGACCTGATCTGGGTGGGATGCGCGCTGTCGATCGCATTGATCGTGCAGCGCGACCGCCGGCCGCACGCCACCGCGATAGCGACGATAGCGCTCACCATGCTGGCGCTGCTGGCCAAGGAAGCGGCCATCGTGATCCCGGCGCTGCTGGCGCTGGCCTGGCTGTTCTTCGACCGCCCGCGCCACTGGGGCCGCGCCGTGCTGGCCTCGTCGTTGCCGGTGGCGATCTACCTGGCGCTGCGCATCGGCGTGCTGCTGTTTTCTCCGCGCGAAGCCGAGAATTACCAGTGGAGCCTGATGTTCATCCCGCAGCGCTGGCTCGAATACCAGCTATTTCCAGCCAACCCGACCAAGATGGTGGTCGCCACCACCCTGTCGCGCGGCCTGGCCGAGGGGCGCGTGCTGGCCGCGATGGCATTGTGGCTGGCGCTGGCCTGGGCGCTATGGCGCGTCGGCCCCCGTTGGCTGCTGGGCTTCGTGCTGGCAGGCGCCGCAGCGTTGGGGCCGGTGCTGATCCTGGTCGAATCGGCCAACCAGTACGGGTATGGCTTTGCAGCGGTGACGACAGCGGTCTGTGCGGCGGCCTGGCCGCGAATGGGCCGTTTCGGCAGGACCGTGCTGGTACTGCTGGCCGTGCTCTGCCTTTGGCATGGCATGAACATCGTCCGCCACCTGCGCAAGGCCGGCGAAGTGCAGGCGGTGTTTTCGCCGGCGCTGGCAGACGTGGTTGCCGGCAGCGATGGCGCGATACGGCTGCGCAGCGTCGATCCGGGGCAGCGCTGGCTGTTCGATCGGCTGACGCACGACATACCCAGCTACCGGGGCGTGCCGATCGGCGATCGCGTGCAACTGATGCAGGCCGGCGAACCCGCCGATTACGCGATCGAAAGCGACGGCCGGCTGACGCCGCTGCGCTAGATTTCCAGCATCGACGTGCCGCCGTCGATCTGGTCCAGCCGGATCCGGTTGGCGAACAGCGAGAACGCCAGCATTCCCGCCAGCCCGTTCGCGCGCGAGACCCACTGCGGCAGCCAGCGCGGCGGCTGGATCACGCCGGCGTCGAACAGCGGCTCGAAACGCTGCACGTCGGCCAGGGTCATTTTGCCGGCGAACAGCAGCCGGCACAGGCGCAACTTGCGCTGCCGCAAGGCCCAGCGGAAGAAGGTGTGCACACCGATCAACCCGCGCAGGTACACGGCATCCTTGGTGAAGGCGGCGCCGCCGGTGAGCGGCACGCCGCGGAACACGCGCTGCGCCGAGGCGAAGCTTTCCACCTCGTTCTGCCCGGCATCCAGGAAGTAGCGGAACACTTGAATGAAGTCGGCGCCATCCAGCGCCATCGCCACCGCCTCGATGCGCAGGCTCACCCGCTTCATGCGCTCGATGTCGATGCTGCCGGTGATCTGCTCGGCGAACGTGGCCAGGCCTTCCTGGGTGGCCGTCGTGCGCGGCGACGACAAGGCCAGGCTCGGCAGCTGCTTCTGCTGGCGGCCGTTGAGCGCGGTCAGCGAATGCACGAAGGCCTCGTGCTGCAGCAACTGATGGCGATCGTAGTCGCTGAAGGAAGCGCCCGCGCGCAGGCGGATGCGGGTGGCGCCGGCGGCGGCCTTGGCGATCAGCTGCGGGTCCAGCACCACTTCGATCACGCGCTGGTCGAAGAAATCGTCGAGGTCGGACTGCAACTGCAGCTTCAGCGCCGTGGCCGAGATCGCCACCTGTTCCGACGGCGCCAGCAGTTCCCGGTCCAGCTCGCTGGCGATGTCGATGAAATGCCGCGCCGCCTCGCGCGTGCTCGGGCCGTTGCCCGGCAACGGTTCCTCGGGGCCGCCGTACAGGGTCCGCGAATGCGTGGTGACGGTGGTGGTGCCGAGCACTTCGAGCAGTTCCGCGGCGGTCGACCAGCTCAGTGCCGATTCGACCAGATAACGGCCGAGCGGATGCCCGGCGTCGGCGGTCGCGATGATCGCAGCCAGTTCGCGCCGCGCCTCGGAGAAGTCCAGCTTCGGATATTCCACGCGCGGCATGACCGGCTGGCCGCGCGCGTACGATTCCAGGAACGGCTGCTGCAGCGCGGCCGGCCAGCTGACCAGCGCCAACAGCCTCAGTTCGCGCACCGCCACGACCATGCGCGCATCGAGCGCGGCGTGATGGGCGATGTCGGGCGAAATCTCCGTCATTTCGGTGCGCGATGTTTTGGCATTGGCCCCTAAGCCGTCATCCCCCCGAAAGCGGGGATCCCGTGACTTTGCACTTGGTCTGCATGAAAGCCAAAGCGATAAATCACTGGATCCCCGCCTTCGCGGGGATGACGGCTTAAAAACAGAAGCGGAAACCGCGCTGCGGCACTTTTAACGCTTGCCATATTTGTCGTCCAGCCGCTTGTTTAATGCTTTGCCGGCGACGCGCTCTCCCGCCTTCTGCGCCAGCCGCGTGGCCAGCTTGCCGGCGGCGCCGGCGACCTCATCGCGCAGCTTCAGGTAATGCGCATAACGATCCGGATCGAGCTTGCCGGACTCGAGCGCGGCGCGCACCGCGCAACCGGGCTCGCGCTCGTGCCGGCAGTCGCGGAACTTGCACTGCTCGGCCAGCGCCTCGATGTCGGCGAAACCGGCGTCGGTCATGTCCTCTTCGCCGGTGGGCTTGAGCTCGCGCATGCCGGGCGTGTCGATCAGGCAGGCACCGGACGGCAGCGGGATCAGCGCACGATGCGTGGTGGTGTGGCGGCCGCGCGAATCGGATTCGCGCACGTCGCCGATCTTCATCCGCTCGCTGCCGAGCAGGGTGTTGGTGAGCGTCGACTTGCCGGCGCCGGACGAGCCGACCAGCACCACGGTGCGGCCCGGCAGCAGCCAGGGATCCAGCGCCGCGACGCTGTCGCGGTCCTTGGCGTTGACTGCGCGCACTGCGACATCCTGCGCGGCCAGGTCCAACAGCGCGGCCATCGCGGCATCGATCGCCCGCGCGTCGGCTTCGATCGCCTTGTCGGCCTTGGTCAGCACCACCACCGGCTCGCTGCCGCCGCTGCGCACCAGCAGCAGGTAGCGCTCGATCCGGCGCGGGTTGAAATCGGCGTCCAGGCCGCAGACCACGAACACGGTGTCGATATTCGCTGCGATCACCTGCTGCTTGTAATGCTCGCCGGCGGCGCCGCGCTTGATCGAACTGCGGCGCGGCAGCAGCGCCACGATGGTCCCGTCGGCGATCAGCACCCAGTCGCCGACGGCAGCGCGGTCCTGCGGCGAGAACCGCGGGCGTTGCCAGTCCGGTGGCGATTCGACCCTGGCGCCCGCGTCCGGCCCTTCGGCGACGACATAGCCGGAACGATGCTGTTCGGTCACCCGCGCCAGCCGCGCCTGCGGATGCGCCGCCATGGCCTCGCGCCAGGCGGGCTCGTCCGGCGGACCGTCGTAGGGCCAGCCGATCGCGCGCAGTGGAGTCATGTCTTGGCAAGGGTCCGCATACCCGGGATTCTATGCGAGTCGAACGCGGCCGCGGTTTCGGCTAGTCTGGCGGGCCATTCAGCCTTTCGTCCTGCCGATGTCCTCCACCCTGCCCACGCGCGAACGCCTGTCCGAAGTCCGCTATGAGATCCGCGGCGAACTGGCCCGGCGCGCCCGCGAGCTGGAGGCCCAGGGCCGCACGCTGATCAAGCTCAACATCGGCAATCCGGGCGCGTTCGGCTTCCGCGCGCCGGAACACCTGCAGCGCGCCATTGCCGACCATATCGCCGGCACCGACCCCTACACGCACCAGCAGGGCCTGCCGCAGGCGCGCGAGGCCATCGCCGCCTTCCACAAGGCGCGCGGCACGCCGAATGCGGCGCCCGAGCGCGTATTCATCGGCAATGGCGTCAGCGAGCTGATCGACATCTCGTTGCGCGCCCTGCTCAACCCCGGCGACGAGGTGCTGCTGCCCTCGCCCGATTACCCGCTGTGGAGCGCCGCGACCATCCTCAACGACGGCCGCCCGGTCTATTACCGGTGCGACCCGGACAACGGCTTCCTGCCCGATCCGGACCAGATGGAGTCGCTGGTGTCCTCGCGCACGCGCGCGATCGTGCTGATCAATCCGAACAATCCCACCGGCGCCGCCTACCCGCGCGCGCTGCTGGAGCGCATCGTCGCCATCGCGCAAAAGCACAAGCTGCTGCTGATGTCCGACGAGATCTACGACGGCATCCTCTACGACGACAGCGCCTTCGAACCGATCGCGCCGCTGGCCGGCGACCTGCCCTGCCTGTCGTTCGGCGGCCTGTCGAAGGTGCATCGCGCCTGCGGCTGGCGGGTGGGCTGGGCGGTGCTGTCCGGCGACCCGCTGGCCAGCGGCGACTACCACCACGCCATGGACCTGCTCGGCGCGCTGCGCCTGTGCGCCAACGTGCCCGGCCAGTTCGCCATCGAAGCCGCACTGCATGGCCAGGACACCATCACGCCGCTGTGCCGGCCGGGCGGCCGCCTGTACGAAGCGCGCCGCGCATTGATCGAATGCTGCGCGGCCAGCGAGCACCTGCGGCTGGTGGCGCCGCAAGCGGCGCTTTACGGCTTCCCGTCGGTGGTCGGCCCGGCCGCGATCGGTTTTGACGACCACGCCTTCGCGCTGGAAATGCTCGAAGCCGAGGACGTGCTGATCGTGCCCGGCTCCAGCTTCAACGTGCCCTACCGCAACCACTTCCGGGTGACCCTGCTGCCGGAACCGGAGCAGCTGCGCGAAGTGTTCGCGCGCATCGAGCGGGTGCTGGCGCGGCGCGCGGCCACCGCTGTCGAACCGCATGCGGCAGTGGCTTGAAGCCTCGCTGCTCATGGCGATGACGGTGGCCGGCGTGGCCGGCGCGCGTGAATCCGCGACCATTCCGTATCTGGCGCTCGGCGACAGCTATACGATCGGCGAGGGCGTCGATGCGTCCGGACGCTGGCCGTTGCAGCTCGCAGCCGCCCTGCGCGAGGAGGGCATCGCGCTCGCAGACCCGCGCATCATCGCCACCACCGGCTGGACCACCGACGAACTCGATGCCGCGATCGATGCCGCCGAACCGCTCGGCGAAGAATACGGTTTCGTCAGCCTGCTGATCGGCGTCAACAACCAGTACCGCGGCCGCGCGATCGGCGAATACCGCGAGCAGTTCGCGGCGTTGCTGCGGCGCGCGATCGGATTCGCCGGCGGCCGCGCCGACCGGGTCTTGGTGCTGTCGATCCCGGACTGGGGCGCGACGCGCTTCGGCCATACCTCGGGACGAGACCTGAACCGGCTTTCGCGCGACCTCGACGCCTACAACGCCGCGGCGCGGGAGATCAGCGCGCAACACGGCGTCGCCTTCGTCGACATCGCCCCGGTCAGCCGCGAACGCGGCGCCGAAGACGCGATGCTCGCCGACGACGGCCTGCACCCCTCGGCTGCGATGTATGCGCAATGGACCCGGCTGGCGCTGCCAGTCACACGTCGGCTGCTGTCGCCGTGACGAACGCTGCGATGCCGTTCTCGCGCAGGCACGCCGACGGCATCGCGCGTGCGTTCCTGCCGGCGCGCTGGTGGGGCAACCGTTACGACTACTACTACACGCGCGAAAAGCTGGCTAGCGATCCGCTGTACCCGGGCGTGCTGCAGGCGCTGCGCGGCAGCGATGCGCCGCTGCTCGACCTGGGCTGCGGGATGGGCCTGCTGGCGCATGCCCTGCAGCAGGACGGGCAGGCGCTGGCGTACTACGGCGTCGACAACGACGCGCCCAAGATCGGCCGTGGCCAGCGCGCCGCAGCCAGGATCGGATTGGCCCAGGCGCGTTTCGAAGTAGTCGATCTGGCGCGTACGCTGCCGTCGCACCAGGGCAGCGTCGCGATCCTGGACGTGTTGCAGTACCTGCCGCAGACCGCGCAAAAGCGCCTGCTCGATGCCAGCATCGCCATGCTTACGCCGGGCGCGCGGCTGGTGATCCGCGCCGCGCTGGACGATGGCAGCCGCCGCGACAGCACTACGCGCCTGACCGACCGCTTCGCGCATTTGATCGGTTGGATGCAGTCGGTGCCGGTGCACTATCCCAGCGAACGCGATCTGCGCGGCACGCTGGAAACCGCCGGGCTCACTGTCGATTTCGCACCGTTGTACGGCAAGACGCCGTTCAATCACTGGCTGATCGTCGCCACTCGCGCAGGTTGACCGTTGCAAACAGGCTGTCGCTTTCGTAGGTGCGAATTCATTCGCACGCTCTTTGATTGAGATGCGCGAAGCAAAGGCGCGCGAATGAATTCGCACCTACGAAAAACCGTGCCCTCCCAATCTAAGCGCGATGGCACCCACCTCGGGCCGACGTCTCAGAATGCGCACGCATCCCACCCCGGTGGCGTCGCACTCGTCGAGTCGCCTTTGAAATTGCTCCTAAGGATCGTCTGCGCCCACTCGTCCCCGTCGCCGAGCTGCCCCGGCGTCAAGTTCGCCGCGGCCGCGGCCAGTTGCCGATCGAGTGCCGCGGCCCGGTGCGGTTCCGCGCCGAGGCGGTAGAGTTTGAGATAGCGGTAGTGCTGCACCGGATCGGCGCCGACCGTGGCGGCCAGCAAGCTCTGCGTGCCGGGTTCGTAGGACTGCCGCAACAGGTCAACCACCCTCCAGTCGCCTGCGGACAGACCCGCCTCGATCATCCTTGTGGCATCCCTGCGGTAGCTGCGCAGCGATTCCGGATGGTCGAGCAGACTGCGCGCGTCGTAGAGCGGCCCGCGGCCGAGGTAACAGGCGCGCGCCTGCTTGTCGCCGAGCTGCGCCGCTTGCGCGATGTTCGCCACCAGCGTATCGAGCATCTCCTCGCCCACGCCATCACACAACGCCTGATCGCCGCGCACGGCCTGCTGGCGCTGTTCCATCGTATCCAGCAGCATCTGGTAGGTCCGGAGTTGCGCCCCGCTCATGCCCTCGGTTTTTCTGCGGATGAG
>Ga0193753_10003318_pt1 | contig 11984 bp, 10 predicted proteins | sample H1c2metaG_FD_144925 | JGI IMG/M metagenome (GOLD analysis project Ga0193753, IMG submission 144925) | Soil microbial communities from a riparian zone of the East river system, Colorado, United States - H1c2 | ecosystem: Environmental > Terrestrial > Soil > Riparian zone | place: USA: East... | reverse complement strand
GAGACATGCGCCATCCGCGCGGTGCGCTCGGTCGATGGCATGACAGCCGACTGGGTCCCCCTCCCCTACGAGCTGCTCGGGCGGATCTCGAACCGCATCATCAACGAGGTTCGCGGCATCAACCGGGTCGTTTACGACATCTCCTCCAAGCCACCGGCCACGATCGAGTGGGAATGATTTTGGTCCATCGGGCAGTATCCGTATGTACGCTACTGTTCGGGCTAGGCGTGGTCATAGCGCCCGTGCTCGCGTGAGATCATCGTGCTCGAAGGCGCTCGCCATGCGGTTGATTTCGGCCGAGCGGGCGCCGACGGCCTTGGCGGTGTCGCGCCAGGTTGCGGTCACGGCCGCGACCTCTTTGATGATCGCACGGGCCCGCGCCAGGGTGAGCGCGAAGAACTCCGACGCGGTCTCGAGCAGGTCGAGCGAGCAGGTGCCTTCGTCGAGGTCGATGTTCGTCGTTAGCACCCTGGCCTTGAGATCGGTCGGGACGGGATTGAGGTCGTAAGCTGGAGAGAGCGACCATCCCGCTTTCCCCAGCCACAGGAAGCCGTGATTGCGCAGGTGGTCGTCGACATTGGAGATCAGCACGTTGAAGACGACGCGTCGATAGAGGGCATGGGCGTCGGTCTTTCCCCGCGCGCCGTGTTGCGCGAGAGCGTCCACGATCTCCGGGTAGCTGCCGCGCTCGCCGTCCTTGGCGCCCATCATCGCCATCGCCGACAGGAACGGGATGCGAACCGCGCCAGCGCGATCGAAGCGTCGTGACAGCATAACGGCTTTGCCGGCCACTTCGATCAGCTCATGGTGCGGGGTAGCGATGCCGGCGTGGTCCGCCAGACGCAGCGCGATCTCCTCCCAAGTCTCCATGCTGTAGTCGTCGGTCTCCTTTGGAAACTTGGCGATGGAGAGGTGGCCGTGCTGATCGATGACCGACGCCTTCGGGCGCGCGCCGCCGAGCGAGGAGCCGGGGGCGAAGATGAGCTGCAGGTCTTCGGCCGTTTCCTCGTCCCGGAGAATCCGCTCCGTGATCTGGAGCAGCCGTCCAAGTTCGATCAGGACGGGCACGCCGGCGCGGATCGGCGCCTGGAAAGTCTCGTCGCCGGCCCAGCGGAATCGGAGCGCGCCAAGCCGAGTCTTGTCGGCAACGCCGAGCAAGTACTCGCTTTCCGCGAGGGTGCGAACGGCGCGCTCTTCGCTTTCGGCGAGACGCCGTTCGACGCGCTGCATGAGGCGGCGGCCCCAGGTATCCGGCGCTGAGTCGCCGATGGAGCCGAAAGTCGCCAGTCCGGCAGGAGGCGCGAAGGTCCCACGGGTCAGAACAAGGGCGGGCTCCAGCGAGAACCGATCCGGATCGTCGAGCCACGCGCCGTCATACTCGAAAAGGATGGTCTCTTTGCCTCGACCGCGGTTGGTCCTCGCCAGTCCGATAGGGCGTGTGCGGCCGCCTAGATCGATATGCACCTCGAAGTCAGCCATTGCGGGACGATCCGGCTGGCCGTTTGAGATGGACGTGCTTGGGCAGTTCGGCGCTGGCGAGCGCCTGTCCGACGCTGTCGTTGCGGATGTCGGCGACCTGGCTCAGTCCGTCGAGCAGGCCGAGCGCCTGAAGGACGCCGGCATAAATGCCGATGCTGACGTTGGTATCCCCAGCTTCGATTTTTTGCAGGGTCGAGCGGGAGGTGAAGGCGCGCTCGGCCACGACCGCCATCGGCAACCGCCGACGCCGGCGGGCATCGTGGATGTCCGCGCCGAGCTTGCGGAGGGCGCGCCGCACGGCGGCAGGAGGGTTGTGAGGTGTCGGCATTTTGTTACCTTCGCACTACAGATTGGCGAAATATGTAGCACGAAGATTACAATCTATCTAGCCCGCTAACCCCTCGGGGCGGTCATGGCGGTGGGCATCTGGCGGCCATGACGGTAAGAAGCTTTTGACAGGCCGGTCCGCTGCCCGCGTAACATGGAAACGGCGGTGCCTCCCTGTTTGAAAAGCGATGTTCTTTAACGGCTTGCCTGAGCGCAGGGATTCTTTTGACAAGTAAACTCAAGCGGTTATGGCTACTATAAACCGTCGAGTGGGAGCGGTTTTTCCCTCATCCGGGGGTCGTCGCATGCGGTGGATAGCGGTCGCCACCGCCGCGTTGGCGACCACGCTCGCGGCGTGCGCGGGCGGCAGCACGCCACGCACGGTGTCGCTCCGGATGCAGGGGCAGCCGCAGGCGGCCACCGTCACCATTGACGACGCGTGGATTGGCAGCCTCGAGCGCGTGAGCCAACATGGAGTGGCGCTTCCGCCCGGTCGCCATCGCATCACGGTCGAGGCGCCCGGCCACTTCCCGTGGGATCACCTCGTCGACGTGAAAGAAGGCGATCCCCCGATTCAGCTCAATGTCGCGCTCGTTCCAGTGCCCGAATAGTCAGCCTTGCCCGGAGCGCTCTTTCACATCGGCGCTGCGGTGGGCGCGTCTTCACTTGCAATAAAGCGTTGTATTTCCGAGAGAACCGTGGCACTTGTCCCGCCTCTTTTGTCAAAGGATTGACTGAATGTCCAACCGCGCAATTTGGAACATGAGAAAGCGTCACGAGTGGCTTGCAAAGCCGGCCAAGAGCCGTCGTATCAAGCGTTCGACGCGCCTTCGTTGCGGACTGCAAGACGCGATCGATCGCAAGAACACCGGCTCCCAAGACCAGTCGTAGACGCCACGTCACGTTCGTCCAGACTCGCCAGAGTCGTTTCGATACTTCACGAGGGCGTACGCGAGCAGCGAGAGGGCCGGCACGATCGCGGAGGTGAGCACGATCCCCCGCGATGACCGGCTCACCGCCGCGGCCTGGAAGAGGAAAATCGTCGGAAGCGTGGCGAGAATCACGGCCGTTGCGGCACGTAGAGGCTCGCTTTTGCCGCCGCCCATGCCGGGTCCGTCGCCGCGGCTCCGTGTGCATGCCGCGAGCAATGTCAGCGCGATCCCCGTGAGCGCGGTAACGAGCCCAGCCACGGCGCGTGCGGCTCCACCTGGGCCGGTTGCGTTGGCGGGGGCCTCGTCGGGCCCGGTCCGAGCGGTGTCGCGTGCCAAAAAAAGCGACGCGCCGTCCTTGGTCACGCGGATGGCTCGTTCGCGGTCGACGAAGTCGTTGCCATCGAAGACGAAGTCTCCCGTACGTGCGATCCGGGGGTAATAGCCTTGCAAGTCGATGCGCGTGCACGCGGTGAGGAGCGCGCCCGCGAACACCGAAAGAAGGATCCCCGCCGCGACGGGGCCCGCCGCATTCTTTTGCGGCGCGCGGCCGAGCGCTTCCAGCGCAAGCCGCTCACTCCGAGCCCGCTGGCTGGCGAGCGTCGCCCATGTGCCTACGGCGGCACATATTGGGATGACCGGCCACGTTCGCCCGGCGCGAACAAGCCACGCGACGTCGCCTTCGTCCGTGGCCGCCGTAAGCAATAACGCGACCGCGATGGCGAGGCTCGAAAAAACAAGAGCCCGTCTTGCGCCTCGAAAATCCCAGGCGAGGGGCGCGTTATTCGAAGCGAATCGCGAAAAGAGAGAAAGCTTGGAAAAATCTCCGGCCATCGCGTGTTACAGTACTAGGAAGGCGTCGTGCTCGGATGATTCTCATGTCCAGCGATCTTGCGGCGAGGGAAAACCCTGGCGGGCACGATACAACTCGGGCTTCGCGCGAGCGGCCCACAACGGAAACACTCGCTGCGGCGGCGGAACATCGTCGACCCCCGAGTGCCGGCACGTCCGGAGGAGGAAACGCGTCATGCAGAGTACCTATGGTCCCAACCCGAAGGGGCTGTCTCGGTAGCATCTGACGCACCACCCCGTCCGCATCGGGAGGTATTCGTACCGAACGATGCCAAGCGGCGGTCGTCCGCAAGCGTCCCGAACACGCCCTGAACTCGTAGCCCTTTGTTGGGGGCCTCGGGATTCGGGAACGGGCCTGTACCGGCGGCCCGGGTGAACACAAACCTTCACCCGGGCCGTTGTTTTTCGAGCCGTCGAGCGGCGGTCGAGCATCGGCAGCGGCGATCGTCACGTTCCGACATTCGAGGCCCCTTTGCGCTATTGACGCCGACCTCACGACAGCGCTACGAAAGCGCTCGCGGTAACACGCGGGAATAACTCAGTTGGTAGAGTGCCAGCTTCCCAAGCTGGATGTCGCGGGTTCGAATCCCGTTTCCCGCTCAAAGTCTCCGAGAATACCCGCGTTCGTGGACAGACGGACCATCTTCCCGAACGCACACCACGCTGAACTCGTAGCTCCGTGTTGGAAGGCTCGGGATTCGAGAAGGGACGTGTACCGGCGACCGAGGTGACCACAGACCTTCGCCGCGGGCCGGCGATTTTTTCGGTGGAGCGTTCCCGGATTTCGGTGAAGGCGTCCATGGAAACGGAGACGCCTTGCGATGCTCGCTTCAGTGTGTGGCGATGGCGCCGATGGACGGTGCAGGGGTTATCGTGGGCCCCCGTCATTTCCGGCAGGGTGCCTGCAGGAACGTTGATCCGAATCCGTCCCGCGGACCCCCCCCTCCGCTACCCCGATCCTGCGTGGACGGGTGCGTTGCACGTGACGCCCCATCCCCCGGCGGGCCATTAACGGAGCCACCGTCGCCCCCGGCACCGTCGCCCCCTGAGTTTCCAGATCCAGCACCGCCGCCCCGTCCACCTTCGGTTCCGATGCTCATCTCGCCGCTGGCGCCATCCCAACCGCCGCCGCACTCATACGTATGAGCCCGATGCGTACGAGCTCGTACGGAAGCCCCACGCCCGAAGGCGCTATCCGACGAGAATGCAGAGTTCCTTCGGGCGCCCGCGTGTGACGTCCGAGTCTGCGAGGTTCGTCGCCACGTCGCCCAAAATGAAGAGTGCAGTTTCCCGATCGTCGGCTGGGAGCATCGCCTCCGAGTTGGGCCAAATGATGACGAAGCGCTGCGCGTCCGAGTAGAACAGTCCCGACCAAAGTGAATCCTTGAGTGCGTCCCAGCTCCCGGCACGCTGGATCGGCGGATCGAGTGGGAGAGCTTGGCGAACCCAGTCGAAGAACGCGATGTAGTCGGCCACGCCCGCAGCCGGAAGCGCGTAGGCAGTGACGCCTTGGCGTCTCGCGTCTTCGAGCGCGGCGTTCACGTCGAGAGATGGCGCGCGTACGATCCCGTTCGCGAACGTCATGGCCACCCGTGACGAATTTGAACGAACGCGGGGTTGCCTTGGTCGCCGTAGTGGGTACGTGAATAATACATGTCGCCCGTCGACGTATCGACGACGATTCGGCGCCCGCCCGCGGTGTTGTCTCCCGCTTGCGGCTTGACTCGATATTCCTTGTACGTCCCGGGCGGGCGCAAAGGCAGATCGGGAATCTTTGCCGTCCCTGGGGGACTGCCGGGGGGCGGCCTGCCTTGGTTGTTGAACGTCACGCCCCATTGATCCCCTTGCTTGCCGGGCGGCTTGTTGTCCGTCCAGTTCGGGGTCGGATTCGTTGGCGTGGGGTGCGGGAGGGTGTTGATGGTGTCGTTCACCTGCGCGGCTTCGGCATTGGCGGAGGCCGTGCCCAACGTGCCCTGCGCGGCCGTGAGGGCGGCTTGCGCGTTGGCGAGTTGTTCCTGAGCTTGCGCTACTTTCGCCGGCTTGACCGCCGCCGGAATCGATGTATTGGCGTTTAGCTTGTCCAGTTTGGATTGATACGTATTCACGTTCTGCTGGAGCTTCCCGACGTTGGTCGACGCGGTGTTCTCGGCAGCGATCAAGCCTCCGGGATCCGCAGGAGCGGGAATGCTTTCGTCAGCAGGAGCCGTCGCCCCGGGCGCCATCCCACCGAGGACCGGCCCCGTCGGCGGGGTGCCGCCACCGGCGCCGCCGCCACCAGCCCCTCCTCCGCCGCCACCAGCGCCGCCGCCACCAGCTCCACCACCGCCAGCGCCGCCAGTTCCGTCGTCACCGCACGTGTTGTGGACCCAGAGCGACGTGTGACCCACGAAGTACGTGTGATCGACATCGACCTCGAGGTTGTAGACCGTGGCCTCCTGCGCCACGGGCACCACCTTCGTCACACGGACTTCCCGCCCTGCGCGATCGAGCAGCGTCTCGCCCGCCGCAAGTTCCCCAGCACCGAGCCACCCGCGATCGAGGGTGAAGAACGGATGCTCCGGCGTGGAGCGGACGCTCTCACGCGCATCGTCGAGGGACGCGACGTGTACGTCCACCAACGACTGTGCTGGGCGCACGAACGCTTGCAAAATCGGTCGCGCCTCGACAGCGCCGTCCATCTCGCTTCGTGTGAGGACGAGCTCGCCGGCCCTCAGGGTCTCGATTGGACGCTCGCCCCGTGGCGTGGCGACCGGCGTTCCCGCAACGAAACAGGCGCCCGGTGAGCCGCACGAGCGGCCATCGCATACCATGCCGCCCCCGCCGCTGGACGGCCCGCCTCCCCCCGTGCTGTCTTTGCCCCCGCCGCCGGACTTCCAATCCGTATTGCCTCGAAACGTCGCCTCGGCCACCTGGGCCGCTTGCATGTTCTTCTTGCCGAGCGCGCGGTAGCCAGCGGCCGCCGCGATCAAGATCGCGAAAAGAAGAAGCGCATACTCGACGGCGGAAACGCCCCGCCGGTCACCCATGAAGTGGGTCAATCGATTGCGAGTTTCACCGGCGTTGCGCGCATGTGCCGCTGAGAGTTGCTTGTCCGCCATTTGGTTCATCTCTATGAGCCGTCTTCCGCGAAACGGCAATCTCTTCGGACAATAACGTTGTCTTTGTCCAAGGACATCATCACGTCCAGCGCGCGACAATCACGATCAACGCGCAGAGCGACCGAACGGAACAACTGGGGGTGAGGCGTGGCGTTCGCACCGTGCGCGGACGCGAATTCTTCGCTAGCCGATCGCTTCGAGCACCTTCTCGCGTCGGGCGTCGAAGAATCGAACCGCCGATTCTCGCGTCATGCGATCGACGACGAAAAGCCCCGCGAGGACGGCGGCGGTCACGGGAATGAGCAGCCAAGGAAAGAACCGTTGGCAAACGGCGTAAAGCCCGCCGAAGGATCCTCCCGTGGCCAGCGTGAGCCCGAGCGAGATGAGCAACAGTGCGCCCGATGCGCCGGTGCCTCGCATGTCGCGCCGCGGAAGGCGACGCGGTAGCCAGGCGGACGTCCACCTGCCCACCATGTTATGGGCCATGAAGAACGAGCCTCCGAGCAAAACCCCGGACGTGAGCTCCCTCAGCGGCGTCTTTTGCACCAAGGCAAAAAGGAGTGCGAGCAGGAGCGACTGCAGAGAGAAATAGGCGGCGAGCCCCAAGCTCTTGCCGCGCAGGAGGTCGTCGCTGGAGACGGGTAGCAAGAAGAGCGATTTGATGCCATGTCCGTCGAGCCCGAACTGATTGAGTTGAACGGCAGACGTCGAGAGCGCGATGTACGCATATGCGCCCGGCGTGCTGAGGCTCCCTCCGAGCCAATGCATGATCGGAAGCCGTATCAGGACGATAGTCAGCAGCGGTGCGATCAGTCCGACGCGTCCGAGCGCACTGTCCATCAAGGTGAGCCACGTGAGACGTGCCACGCCCCACGATGGTGACGGAAAGCCCCAAAGGCGCGTCGTCTGGTCCGACGCGACGATTCCGCCGGAGGCGACTTCGCGCGCCATGAAGCGCGACGCGACGAAAATGCCGAGCAGCAGGACCCCGAGCGGGTATGCGTGGCACGCGAGTGCGTCGAGGTACTGGCCATTGGCAGCGTAGCGCACGCTGCGGATCGCCAACGTTCCCGGGAGCCACTCTGCGGCCGACTCCAGGGCGCCGCGAATCTCGGTGACCTTTCGGACCAGCGTACGCGCCGTCGACGTTGGAGACGAGCTTTGAGCCGACGAAGCGAAAAGGAGTGACGCGAAACCCGTCACCCCCACGAGCATGGCGAACGCGATGCGCAGACGCCGCAAGAGGGCCGCGGTGAGACTGGAGATCAACGTTTGCGCGAGGAGCGCAATCCCGATTGTCTCGACGATCAGAAAGAGGAGCACGGGGGCCGCACGCGGCTGCGCGATGCCGAGCGCGATGGCGTGCGTCACGACCATCGCCGAGAGCATGAGTGGCACCAGGTCGAACAGACTCGCGAGAAGTTCGGCTGTGAACAGGGTCGTATGGCGGACGGGAAACGCGCGGTAGCTTTCCCACGCGATCTGACGCCCGCCGCCGGTGGTTCCGCTGAGAACGCCTCCGCCGAAGGAAACGCATGCCAGAAAGAGGCCGAGCATTCGCTGCATGAACGGCTCGGCGATGTAGCGGCCTCCGAGGTATCCGACGGACGCCGACCAGACGACCATCGGAATGACGAGCGTCGTCATCACGAGAACCAGCATGATCACGAGCAAAATCAAACCGCGGCGCCCCATTTCGCGCCGCATGCGATTGATGGCGCTCTGCGCGTGGCTCGCGATGACCGCGCGGACGAGCGATAGGACGGACGCCGGCGGAGGGCGCTCTACAGCCAAGAGAGGTCCCCCGTCCTCGCACCGCCGACGAGGTCGACGAAAACGCTTTCGAGCGATGCGCCGCCGGCGCGAAGATCCTCGATCGGCCCGAACCCGTGGAGCCGCCCGTCGTGCAGGATCGCGATGAGCGGACAGAGACGCTCCACGACTTCGAGGATATGCGAGGTGAGTACGATCGTCGTTCCGCGGCCCTGCATCGCCACCAAGATTTCCTTGATGGTACGGCTCGTCACGGGATCGATCCCTTCGAAGGGCTCGTCGAGAAACACCAGGCGCGGGGCATGGATGATGGCCGCGCACAGCGCCACCTTCTTCTTCATTCCAAAGCTGTAGTCTGCAAGTAACGTTCGCGGCCCCGGTGCCAGGTCCAACTTGAGGAAAAGCTCCTGGGCGCGCGCGTCGATCATGGCGTCCTCGAGACCGTACATACGGCCGACGAAGCGCAAGTACTGCGGGCCGCTGAGCATATCGAGCAGCGCCATGTCTTCGGGCATCACGCCGATCTGGCGTTTGACCTCGAGCGGGCTTTTCGCCAGATCGAGTCCGAGCACGTGGATGGTTCCCGACGTCGGGCCGAGCAGGCCCGTCACCATCTTGAGCGTGGTGGATTTGCCCGCCCCGTTGCGCCCGAGAAGGCCGAGAAAGGCTCCCGGTTCGAGCGACAACGAAAGCCTGTCGACGGCGACTTTGTCTCCGAACCGCTTCGTCACCTCTCGAAGCTCTCCGGCTCGCCCTATCGTTCGAACGATAGGGCGAGCCGGCGTCCAGAGCAAGCGCCGAGCCTTTGTTCTTTCGGACGAAACACTCTATCTCTCGAGCACCGATTCAGTTTCCGGTTGGTTCGACGGAATCAGAGGACCAGAGCATGTCGCAAGCGCCGCGTTGTCTCGATGTTGCCGTCGTCGGGTGTGGAACGGCGGGGCCCGCCGCGGCGCTCTTTCTCGCGCGCGCGGGGCACAAGGTGACCGTCTACGAGCGCGTGCCCGATCCGCAGCCGGTCGGCGCGGGGATCGTCCTTCAACCCATTGGCCAGGCGGTGCTCGGACGTCTCGGACTCCTGCCCTCGGTGCTCGCACGTGCCGCGCGCGTCGAGAGGCTCTATTGCGAAACGGACCGCCAACGGAAGCTATTCGACCTGTCGTATGCGACGTTGGAGCCGCGACTCACCGGCTACGGCCTCCACCGGGGTGTCTTGTTCGAAGCGCTCTTCGAGGCCGTGGGACGAACCAACGTATCGATTCGATCGGGCGTCGCCATCTGTGCGTTCGAAGACCGTCACCTCGTGGATGTCGAGGGAAATCACCACGGGCCTCACGAGCTCGTCATCGTGGCAGACGGCGCTCGCTCGCGGCTTCGGGACGCAACGGCGGGCGCGCTCGGCACGAGCGTACGCCCGTATCGTTGGGGGGCGCTCTGGTTCATTGGGGAAGATCCCGACGGGCAGTTCGCTTCGCGCCTCCATCAGATCGTGCGCGGCACGAGCCGCATGCTCGGGATTCTTCCAACGGGCCTCGGCCCGCGTGCACGCGGGCTGGGCACACCCCTGGTGACCCTCTTCTGGAGCCTTCGGGCCGATCGGTTCGACGACGTGCGAATGCACCTTGGCGCGTGGAAGCGTGAGGTCCGCGCGCATGCGCCCGTGGCCGGACCGCTCCTCGATCAGATCGAGGGGCCCGAGCAGATCACGTTTTCCTCGTACCACGATGTCACCATGTCGCGCTGGGGGACGGAGTCGGTGGTCTACCTTGGCGATGCGGCGCACGCGATGAGCCCGCAGCTCGGACAGGGATGCAACCTCGCCCTGTACGATGCGATGGTGCTGGCCGATTGCGTCACGGAGTTCGGCCACGTTGCACCGGCTCTCGCGCACTACACGCATCGGCGCAGGCGCCACCTCGCCTTTTACCAACTTGCAACCCGATGGCTGACGCCGTTCTTTCAATCGGACTCACGAATCCTTGGCTGGCTGCGCGATCGGTGCATGGGGAGCCTTTCGCAGATCCCCTTCGTGCATCGCGAAATGGTGCGGAGCATGACCGGCCTCAAACTCGGATGGCTTACCGGATCGCTACCGCCTGCGCTCGTGGCCGATGCCCTCGAAAGGGATCTCCGCATTCTCGCGCCGCGCGAAGACGACGCCCTTGATTTGGAACCGATCGTTCCCTAACTGAAGACCATGCATGAAAAAGTTGCCATCGTTACTCATCGACATCGATGGCGGGCAGACGGCATGACCACCGACCGCGGACAACGCACGGGCCGTTCGCCCTTTCTTGCCTCCACGCTTTGCGTGACCACGTTGATGTTCGCAGCAGGCGCCGAAGGTTGCGGCGGCGCGCGCACCGCCGATGCCTCCGGCGCCGAAGCGGCAAAGGCGGCGCACGAAGGTGCCGAGACGGTCGCACTTCGCGGTGCAACGCTGATCGACGGAGCGGGCGGTGCGCCGATCGAGAATGCCGTCGTCGTCGTTCGCGGGGAAACCATCCTGGCCGCGGGGCCCGCGTCCGCTGTTTCGATCCCGGCAGACGCAAGAGTCGTCGCGTCGGAGGGAAAAACCATCATTCCGGGGCTCGTCTCGGACCACTCGCACGTTGGCCTGGTCGATGGTGTAGACGTCTCTCCGCGATTCTACAATCGGGGCAACGTCCTCCGGCAACTGCGACAATACGAGGCCTACGGGGTAACGACCGTGACCTCACTGGGGCTCAACGGCTCCATTTTTGGAGAGCTTCGCGAGGAGATGCACGCCGGAAAGTCCCCCGGAGCCGATCTGTTCGGCGGCCTGCTCGGCGGTCTCGTCCCGAACGGCGCACCGCCCGATGCCATGTTTCACTTCGGCACCGAGCAACTCTTTCGCCCCGAGACCGCCGAGCAGGCGCGCGTTGCCGTTCGCGCGATGGCGAGCCGCCGGACCGATTTCATCAAGCTGTGGCTCGACGATTTCGGCGGCGCCCTGCACGCCAAAATGAAGCCCGAGATCTACCAAGCCGTCATCGACGAAGCGCACGTGCGCGGCGTTCGTGTGGCCGCGCACATCCACGATCTCGAGGACGCCAAAGCGGTGGCGCGCGCCGGTGCCGATGTGATCGCGCACGGTGTACGCGACAAGCCGGTCGATCCCGAGTTCGTCCAGCTGCTGAAGGAGCACTCGATTTGGTACGTGCCGACGTTGAGCCTGGACGAGGCAACGTTCGTCTACGCGTCGAGGCCCGGATGGACCACCGAGCCGTTCGTCGAGCACGCGCTCCAGCCCGCGGTCCGCGCGCGGCTCGAGGATGCCGCTTGGCGCGAACGCGTCGATAAGGAGCCTGGGGCCGCCGCGGCGCGCGCATCGCTGGCGGTGAACCTTCGCAATCTGAAGACGCTCTACGACGCCGGCGTCTCGATTGGCTTTGGCTCCGATTCGGGCGCCACGCCGCTTCGCATTCCGGGTGTCGCGGAGCATCGCGAGCTCGCGCTGATGGTAGACGCCGGACTCACACCGCTTCAGGCCATCTCGGTGGCC
>Ga0193753_10003317_pt1 | contig 11984 bp, 17 predicted proteins | sample H1c2metaG_FD_144925 | JGI IMG/M metagenome (GOLD analysis project Ga0193753, IMG submission 144925) | Soil microbial communities from a riparian zone of the East river system, Colorado, United States - H1c2 | ecosystem: Environmental > Terrestrial > Soil > Riparian zone | place: USA: East... | reverse complement strand
GTCCCCCCGGTTGAAGAGGTCGTAGTAGCGGCTGACGAGCTCGGCGTCGGTCACGTCGCTACCATAGCGGATCCCGACCGGGTTCGACGCCAGTACACGGTGAACCCAGCACCCCCACGTGCAGACACTTGCCGATGAGTCGCAAGAGCGACCCGTCGGCCACCCGAAGCTGTCCACGGCCGACGCCGCGAGCTCGAGGCACACCTTGATCTCCCGGCCAAGGGCGGCTACTCCAACGCCCTCCCCATCGTCTTTGCTCGCCGCCGGCCCTGTAGACAGCCAGTTTTCTTCCATGCCCTACTGGAGGCTGGAACTTTCCGCGTCCGGATCGAACTTCTCTGCTACTTCCATCTCTCTACAGAGAAGACTCGGAGGAGAGAAGCTTCAGCAATCGCCTGAAATATCGTAGAGCCCCCATTTCCACTACCAGTGAATTGAAGCTGAATTGCATCAAAATAGCCCCGATGGTTCTGCATCCGCCAAACATATTCAAGTTTCCGTTGCAGAAGCGCCCCTGAAAACGACTCTGAAAGTCGAGAACTGTGAGATCTGGGTCTATTTGAGATTGAATGACTATCTGATCGGTATCGTGACAAACAGATATGGAAAATTCCGATTGCGAAAAGACAAACCGAATCGACGAGACGTCCAATGGTAAGTCTGGGTGTGCATAGAGGATGACGGTCTTAAGCGTATCACCTCTGTCGATGATGGCATCTATGGCTTCCATTGACATCCCCTGGTCCTAGCAATTTTGGCCGAGGCGTTTCGCCTGCTTCACTATCTTTATTGCGGTCTGTGCCGCCTTATCTCCCTGCGCTGCTAGATTGGCCACGTTGCCAACCAGTTCTTGTCGCAGATGGCTCGCTACTTGATTGACTACATTGCCGCCGCCGCCTCGTTCCAGGATCGCCGTCACAACGGTTTGATCCTTGATGGCTCTGAGAAGGACGCAGTCATGGATCCGGTCGCGACGATCGATACCATGGCTCCGCGAGGACGGGTCGCCCGGCTCACCCAGCTGCGCTGAGAGGCGCCCGCGGCCCCGGGGCGAAGGACAGACCTCCGGGCCGCGCGCGGTGACGAGCTCGCGTGCGGCGGCGACACGGTGCGCAACAGTGGTGCGCCGTATTGCACCACAACCATGGGGATCATCCTTGCCGAGGCGAGTCCCGGAACTATCGGATGCGAACGCGAAGAAATGGCGCGTCACCACGCGTCCGCCGCAGGGCATGCGGCTTGCTACCTCCCTGCTTCGATGCGCGCCACCGACCCTTCGCTCTTGGCTGTCCCGATCTCGTGCCGATGATCGTTCACCTCGCTGAAGCGGTCGGCGGCGTGGGACGCGAACTGCCATCTCCGGATCGCGGTCTGATGGGTCGCGAGACGCCCACGGCGGAGCGCGAATGCGGAGCGTCCGCAGATCGGCCAGCGGGCCCCAACGAGCGCGGCTTCGCGCCCGCCGGCGCTGGCCCTCCGCGCCAAGGAGGACGCCAAGCTCGGCCCGGTCATCACGACCTTCGCCTGCGCGCTCCTGTGTCGCTCGTGCGGTTTGCGGGCGCGACGGCTTCGGTGGGAATCGCGAACGAGTGAACCCCTTCATCGAACTGCAGTAGTCGAGTATTTCTCCGACACGCCCGCGCTGAACGCGTAAGCGCGGGCACCCGGTTCCTCGGGTTAGTTTGTTGTCGCCAAACGAACAACCCAACCGAGGAACCGAATGTCCGCAACGCCGCAGAGTACCCGAAGAAAACTCTCCCTGCTTCAGCTCGCCGAGGAGCTCGGCAACGTCGCCAAGGCTTGCAAGATCATGGGCTACCACCGCGACACGTTCTACGAGGTCAAGCGTGCCTTCCAGATCGGAGGTGTCGCTGGCTTGGTGGAGAAGAAGCGTGGCCCTCGTCAGCCGCATCCCAACCGTGTGCCCGAGGAGGTCGAGAAGAAGATCCTCGACTACTCGCTCCGGTGGGCAACGCATGGCCCGCAACGGGTCGCCAACCAGCTTCGGCTCGAAGGCACGAACGTCAGCGCCGGCGGCGTCCGCGGTGTGTGGCTGCGCCATGACTTGGAAACGCGCCACAAGCGGCTCATGCGGCTTGAGCGCGAGTCTCGTCAGAACACCTTCGTGCTAACGCCCGAGCAGGTGGCCCTGCTCGAACGACACAGCACCGAGTTCCGACTTCGCCATGTCGAGTCGTCCCGTCCTGGCGAGCTTCTCAATCAGGACACGTTCTACTGGGGCACCATCAAGGGCGTCGGCAAGGTCTACGTCCAGGTCGTCGTCGACGTCTTCTGCTCGCTCGCCTTCGCCAACGTCTACACGTCGAAGATGCCCATCACCGCCGCCGACCTGCTCCACGACAAGGTCCTCCCCTTCTACGAGGCGCTCGGTGTCCCCGTCGGCGCCATCCTCACCGACAACGGCCGCGAGTTCTGCGGCCTCCGCGAGCAGCATCCCTACGAGCTCCTACTCGCGATGGAGGGCATCAAGCACCGCACCACGAAGGTCCGTTCGCCGCGCACGAACGGCTTCGTTGAGCGCATGAACCGCACGCTCCTCGACGAGTGCTTCCGCATCGGCGGCCGCACCAAGTGGTACGCCACGCCCGAGGAGCTGCAGGTCGACCTCGACGCCTTCCTGGTCTTCTACAACTTCAAGCGCAGCCATCAGGGCTACCGCTTGCGGGGTCGCACTCCGGCCGAGGCCCTCTTCGAAGGCATCGGCCTCCTCGGTCAGCGCCTTCTACCGCCAGCGCCAGAGGAGGCCCTCATGGTCAGCTAGCGCTGTCCGTCCCGAGGAGCCGGTGTCGGACAAACACTCGACTTGTACATTCTTGCCGCGTTGCGTCATGGCTTCGCCCTCGTCTGCCTAACGTACCAAGGTTTGGCGCCGTGGTGTGTGAGTGACAAGCCGAGCGCAAGCAAGGCCCTGAGCGAACACCCACGTCAGCCTCAACCGATCGTTAAATCGCGCGCCTCCTGGATCCGTCGCCGTATGCGGTCGTCCTGAGCGGTACGGATTCCAGAACTCTCGTTGTTGCGGAAATACTCGTCGTCGGCCAACCACGCATCGGCGATCTTGGCAACTGGCGGATACTTGCCGCTCGTTAGGGTTGGAACAGTCGCCGCGGCTAAGAGGAAGTCAAGATCGCACGGCACGCTTGAGCCGTCGGTACGGCGAGGCCAGCGCAAGTTAAGGTGCGCACGGCTAGACATGATCGGCCGCTCCGACTTGAGGCGTGAGGTAAAGAGGAGGTGGTCCGCCTTCAGGTCGGGCCGGATCTGATCCCACCACGCGGTTAAATTTCGCCGATGCTTACTCTCTGGATTGAACAGGATACCAACCGAATACCAAAGCGCGTGAATTCTTGCAGCTGATACGTCATTGGACTCGGCCCTGGCGAGCCACAATGCTTCCTGACCCAGATCTTGCGCGGATTGCGACAGACAGCGAAAAGGCACCACACGACCTATCCCGAGGCGATGCGCGCGCGAACAACTGTTCGAAAACACCATCGTGTACGACCCGCTTTGAGAAAGACGGCCGTATCTAATGGGCACCCAAACCAGCTCTGCCTCACCCAGTTCGAGCCGCTCGTCCCGCCACCGACTTCTTAGCTCATCCTTGCGCCACCAAAGCGAACCAACGATAAGAACGCCGCCCAAAGGTAAGTCTGCATTGGTGGTAGGCTTAGTCGGCATAACGCTCAGCATCAGCGGCGGCGCGCAGCGCCGTCCGCTGATGCTGTTCTTAGGCACGTGCCCTTGTCGTCAGCTCAGTTGCTTGCATTGCTTGCGACACTCACTATCCAGTCCGTTGGCTACATTCTCGACGAACTCGCGCCACTCGCGGACGTGCGCCTTGGCCAGAGTCGTCGGTACCGCCCCAGTGTGGACGATCCCCCCGCGCAGTTCGACCAGTCGGTTGACTGCCTCGGCGACGGTAGCCACGCCATCCTTTAGATGCAGCGGAACATTGGTCTTAGGAATGGTCTCGAGCGCAGATCGCACGCCGGCCATTTCGAGGAGATCCTGGACTTGGCCAGCCTTGGCGGTGTTCAGTCCGTACTTGTCACCGTCATCGCCGACGGCCTTCTCCTCGACCCTTCTGATCCAAAGCTCGCGCCATCCTGGGGAAACCGTGAGCTCCCAGGCACTGCACTTCTCCAGGGTCTTCTTGATGCGGTCAGGCACGTTCGCCGGGTCTAGCTTCGGGGCTACCTGGCGTACCAGTTCGATCGCGAGTTGCTCGACATAGCTCTCCCACACGCCATAGGCGAAGGCGATGGCGGCGGCGAACAACGCTCGCTCCTGCTTTGACGGCTTGCCTTTCCCCTCTTTTACAAAGCTGAGGATGTCGTCGACGACCTTCAGCGCCTTCTTCAGGTCGCTGTGCGCAGTTGTTTGCGTCTCAGTCCAGTGCGCCATTATCGAGACTCGTTCTTTGCCTAACGCTCAGCATCAGCGGCGGCGCGGAGCGCCGTCCGCTACACACGGTTGTTAGCCACCCCAGTCCGTTTGCGAAACTCATCGTGGTAGAACCTGCTTCGCTCATCGTCCCCGACGGCGATGTCCATGAGAAGCTGCATGCCCATGACCGGGCCTGGGACGATTCCATCTTCGTCGATCTCGCTGCCGTAGTAATCGGGGTTGGTTGGAATCTCGACGTTGGTGATCCACCAGACCTCGATCTTCCGGAGAAGCGCGAGCATGTCGCTGAAACACTGCTCGAAGTCGGGCGGCAATCCTTCGGAGCCCAGAGCGGAGAACAGCTTGTGGGCCATTGTGTTGCGACAAGCCTTTACGCGATCGAACGCCGCCACGTCGCCAGCGTCGATCGCGTGCATCTCCTTCAGCCATTCAAGGCTAGCATAGACAGGGCTCCTGTTCCGCGCGAGGACATCGGATTGGTACTTGGGATCGATCTTATCGCCGGACTTATCGAAGCCCGTCCAAAAGAAGCTACGAATGCGGCCCACGACAGAGTCCTTGAGGGCCACGAAGCCAGCAATGTAGATAGATGCGGCGATCAGACGGGGACGAGTGACCTCGGGATTCAGGAACTCCTCCCAGGACTGTCTGACCTTCGGATCCATGATGTTTCTCCTAGTGTGGCTAACGTACCGGCGTTCAGCTGCAACCGCCAGAGGGAGGCCGAAGGCCGACCGGCGGCGGTTGTCAGCTGCAACGGCTGGTTGGGCACGCTCCAGGAGCAAGCCGCGTCAGGTTGGTCGAGATGCCACGCGGTAGCGCCAGTAGCTCTCAAAGAGCTCGTCGTGCAGCATGGGTCGGTCTTCATCACCGGGTGGTGCCGCCAGTACGGCACCAGACCAGTCATCGACTTGGTGGACCTCGGGATCAGCGACGCCGTCGAGAAGGCAGAAGAATCGGAAGAACGCGGCAGCGGCAGCGTCCGCGACCAGTTTCTCGAGTCCTGATCGCTCTTCGCGCGACAGGCTCATTGCCGCGATTGCTGCGGTCTCAGCCGACGAGACCGGAGCGCCTGTTGAATCCATTGGAGGGTACAGAACCAGCGAGGCGCGACCAGCGGCGACGCTGCGTTCGAGCGGACTGGCCACGTCAGACACTACCGGAGAGCTGACTGGTCGGCCGATCTTTAGGACTGCCTCCTTGGCTGCGGTCTCGATAGCACGGTGCACCTCCAGCAGGAGCGTTTCCGGAATATCGATCACAACGTCTACCTCCAGTCTGCCCAACGATCGCACCAGGTTTCAGCTGCGCCGGCCGAGCGAAAGCGAGGGCGGGCGTCTGCTGCAAACCGGAGTCAGCGGGCGTCGTCCAGTGCGTGGCGCACACTGTGGCTGACCACAGCGCGTCCAGAAATACCAAGCGCATACGCGTACTGATTCCCCGTTCGACCCTCGGTTCCATCGGCATTCACGTATGTAACGGTCTCCTCGGCCGGTCGTAGTTCAAGTACCGCGGGTGTATCTGGATCAAGGGTGCCGTTGCCCCGCAGTATGAGCGCTACGCTGGTCCGTCCTTCCCCAGTCGCGTCTGAGCAGGGGATCTCGATAAGATACGTGAAGTATAGTACTTCCGGCCTCTCAGTAGCGAACAGCTCTTTGTTGAGGGTTGGTTCCCCGTCGACATCTACGCCGACACGCTGAAGCAATTCCCGCACATTGACCTTCACGCAGTCCAGTATGACGGAACTAAGCGACCGGTCGTCAATCTCCAGCCCAGTTCCAATCTGTTCCAGAACGTCGGCAATTGATGGAACAACCGTGAGCCGATGCGACAGAGCGCGAGCTTCTTGGACTAGGTTCGGCGCGAGGCCTTGGTCGTACTTCCTATCCGCGAAGAAGGCCTTGTCCTGCGTCGCGAGCACGACGTCATCGTCGTTGAGTAGACCGAGACAGTCTGCCCATAGAACGCCGTCCTTGAATTCTTGCGAGTGATCACTCGGAGGAGCTTTTTCTATCGTCTTGAGGAAAGACGCGCGCGCGCTTTCGATTGAGAAGGGGACATCGAAAGTGTCGACCCCGAGCCGAGTGAAAACGGCATCAACGACGGCTTCAATCTCGTGCGATTTCGGGAGCACGACATCATTCTGCGCTCCGAAGAGAGCCACCAGCGCGCGGTGGCCATCCCGGACGTCATGGATCGCCTTGGCAATCCGGATATGGAGGTGATGTTTCACCTCAAGACGAACGACCTCTGGGATTGCAAGGCGTCCGGACCGACGCTTGAGGAAGAAGCGAAGCGCAGAACCAAGGCTTGAGCTAAGGGCAAGCTCTTTCACCCAGATATTTGTGTCCAAGACGACGATCATGAGGTCCCCAAGTCCGGCTAACGCCTTGGAAATCAGCGGCGAACATCCGGCCGAGCGAAGCGAGGGAGGGTGGTCGCCCGCTGCATTTCCAGGTTAGCCGGTTTGGCCCGCACGAACTTACAGCGTTTCGAATCGAAAGTACCCATGCTCCGACGCTTCCTATAGGGCCTCGACGCGAAAAACAGAGCTTCACTTCCGGAAACACGACAAGAATCCTTCATTGGCCGGCGCGCTGATCCCGGAGCGAGTAGTCGCATCGATACGGCGCCAAGCCAACGATGGTTACCTCGACTCCCTCAAGCACGAGAGGTCCCGACCGCGGGTCGTACAGGAACTCGGTCGTGTTGGGCGGAAGGGTCGTCGTCGAGCCACGTGGCGGCTCGTTGACGGTGACATCCGTGGTGGTCACATTCCCGTTCGTCGTACTGGTTGCGCGCGCGCTGGTGGTTCCGTAGCGGCTCATTGTGGTCTCGTCCGACCTGGTGGAAAGGTCGGTGACTCTGAAACGGACCCGACCATCCTCTTCAACTCCCGTGAAGCGCAACTCAAAATAGCCAGCATCGACTTTGCCACCGAAGAGGTCTGCCTTCCCGAATGCGTTCGGTAGATCCTTCGTCCGCTCGATGCGAAAGACAGAACCTCCAACAGTGGCAGAAAGGCGCGTGCCGGTCGGCTGTTGAAGGGTGGAGTGGTTCTGCGCCGTAGCGCAGGCGCTGGTTGCTACCAGGAAGCCAAGACCCAGTAGGAGGAGAGACGACGAAGGTGATATTCGCATGTTTGTCCGTCTAACGACCTAGGTTTCAGCGGTCATCCGAGCGCTAGCGAGGAGCAGATCCGCTGCAAACCTTGGTTGGGCAGCGCCATGCCAATCGTCATCCCACGTTCTCCAACCATTCCATCACCCGATGAATGCAGACACCATTCCGACACTCAAGCGCGAAGGGGTGAATGGACGAGCGATCAAACGCCAGCTCTGGCCGAGTTGTCGGACCGGTCATGCGCAATGTCACCGGAAGTCCGACGGTCTCTGGATAGTTCGGAACCTGGTTCGGAAGCAACGCTTCCACTGGTGGAAGGTCAGCCTGATGCAGTCTTCCCACTTCTCGACAATTTGATGGAAGTCGCGCTCCGCAACTTCGGCCCAGAGTCCCCATGCAGTCTCCCCCTCATTATCGAGCAAAGCGACCTTCAGTGCGTGGAACGGCCGATCGTGATCGCCGAAAACGGTGCAAGGCGATCACCGAAAACGGTCGATGGCGATCGGCGTGAACGGGAACGTGATCGCCGAAAACGGTCGATGGCGATCGCCGAAAACGGTGATCGCGATCGGCGGTCTGACCAGTTCGACGATGGGTTGAACAGGCCGGCGGCGGCATAGCAGGCCGGGGTCAGACCCGGCCGAGAGGCTCCCGCGTTCGGAGGCCTGCCGAGGCCGGCGAGCGGCGCAGGACGGTGCTTCGGGTCGCGTCTCCGTGAGGAGGCGCGATGCCCACGGAGCGACTGTCCATGCGAAAGACCCGAGAGATCCTTCGATTGAAGTGGCTGCTGGCACGCAGCCACCGGGAGATTCAGCGCGCCACCGGCGTCGGCCTGGGGACGGTCAGCGACGCCGCGACCCGTGCGGCTGCGGCGAAGCTCGACTGGGCCGCCGTCGAGCGACTCAGCGACGAGGAGCTGGAGGCACGGTTGTATCCGGTGGCAGCGACGACGCGGCGGCCGTTGCCCGATCCGGCGCGCATGCATGTCGAGCTGCGCCGCACCGGCGTGACGCTGCGTCTCCTCCACGAGGAGTACCTGGCAGCCCACGCCGATGGCTATGGCTACACGCAATTCGTCGAGCACTACCGGCGGTGGGCAGCGGCGCAGCGGGTCACGATGCGCCAACTCCACCGCGCCGGCGACAAGGTCTTCGTCGACTACGCCGGCAAGCGCCCGGCGATCGTCGACCCGGTCACCGGCGAGCGGGTCGAGGTCGAGCTGTTCTTCGCTGTGCTCGGTGCTTCGAACTACACCTGGGCCGAAGCGACTCGGACACAGCGCTCGCACGACTGGATCGAGAGCCACCTGCGGCTGCTCGAGCACCTTGGTGGTGTGCCGCACGCGATCGTCCCCGACCAGCTCAAGAGCGGCGTCGTCGTCGCGAGCCGCTACGAGCCCGGCATCCAGCGAACCTACGAGGAGCTGGCTCAGCACTACGGCACGACGATCTTGCCGGCCCGACCCGCGCACCCGCGCGACAAGGCCAAGGTCGAAAACGGCGTGCTCCTGTCCGAGCGATGGATCCTGGCCCGGCTCCGCAACCAGAGCTTCTTTTCGCTCGACGAGCTGAACGCGTCCATCGCCGAGCTGACAGTCGATCTCAACGACCGGGTGATGCGTCGCTACGGGAAGAGCCGCGCCAGCTCTTCGCCGAGCTCGACGGTCCGGCGCTCGGGCACCTCCGCCCAGACCGATTCGTCTACGGCGAATGGAAGCGCGCCACGGTCAACCTCGACTACCACGTCGAGATCGATCGCCACTTCTACTCCGTGCCGTACACGCTGGTGCACGAGGAAATCGAGATCCGGACGAGCGCCCTGACGGTCGAGGCCTTCCATCGCGGCAAGCGGGTTTCTTCGCACGTGCGCAGCTACCAGACCGGCGGCTTCACGACCAAGCCCGACCACATGCCGGCTGCACATCGCCGGCACGCCGAGTGGACACCCGAGCGGATCACCGCGTGGGCTGCCAAGACTGGTCCGAGCACCCGCACGCTCGCCGAGCGATCCTCGCCGAGCGCAGGCACCCTGAGCACGGCTACCGCTCGTGCCTCGGCATCATGCGCCTCGGCCAGCGTTACGGCGCCGAGCGTCTCGAGGCGGCGTGTCGGCGAGCGGTTGCGGTCGGCGCGCGCTCGTACACCCGCGTCGAATCGATCCTGCGCGCCGGTCTCGACGCGGTGCCGCTGCCCGAGGACGTCGCGCCGTCGGGGCCGGGCGTCGAGCACGAGAACATCCGCGGCCCCGGCTACTACCACTGACCATCCGTCGATCGACCTGACCGATGAATCCATGCGTCCACAGTCTGGACAGGGAGAACAAGAGGCATGTTGAAGGAACCGACCATCGAGAAGCTCAAGGCCCTGAAGCTCGACACCATGGCCGCCGCCTGGACCGAGCAAGCGACTCACCCAGACACCGCTCGCTTGTCCTTCGACGAGCGCTTCGGCCTGCTCGTCGACGCCGAATGGCTCAATCGCGAGAACAAGCGGCTCGGCCGCGTCCTCCGCGAGGCCAAGCTCCGCATCAGCAGCGCCTGCATCGAGGACATCGACCACGACGCCAGACGCGAGCTCGATCGCGCCGTCGTCCGCCAGCTCGCTGCCTGCCGCTGGATCGTCGAGCATCAGAACGTCCTCATCACAGGGCCGACCGGCACCGGCAAGACCTACGTCGCCTGTGCGCTCGCTCAGCAGGCTTGCCGCAAGGGCTATCGCGCCGTCTACCGCCGCGCCTCCAGGCTCTTCGCCGAACTCGCGCTCGCTCGCGCCGACGGCACCTACGCCCGCGTCCTCGCCAAGCTTGCCAAGGTCGACGTCCTTGTCCTCGATGACTGGGCGATGGCACCGATCACCGACCCGGAGCGGCGCGATCTTCTCGAGGTCCTCGAGGATCGCTACGGCGCTCGCTCCACCATCGTCACCAGTCAGGTCCCGCAAAAGCGCTGGCATGAGCACATCGCCGACCCCACCCACGCCGATGCCATCTGTGACCGCTTGATCCACAATGCCCACCGGCTCAACCTCAAGGGGCCCTCACGCCGCCGCCCGGAGGACGCCACCAACCCAGCCAAGTAACCCACCACCGTCCGCGTCCGCATCTCTCCGATCGCCATCGCCGATCTGGGTGATCACGATGCGCCGGTTTCGGTGATCACGATGGCCGGCCCATGCAGCGATCTCCTCGAGCGTGGCGCCACCCCGCTCAGCGACGTCTAGCGCGCACGTCTCCGGCATGCCGAGTAGGGTGTCGGCCGCGCGGTCGAGCCACTCCTCAGCGCCGAGCCGCCGCGACACCGGAAGGGTGCGGCGGTCCCGGGCGCCGGCGTTCAGGTGGACCGAGCCGGTGCCCTGGTTGATGTCGAGGGCCAGGTGGTACCGGCACGAGGTCCAGGGACACGGTCGGGCCTGACCATCGCAGTCGGCCCTGGTGCGAGGCCTCTCAGGTAAGCCGAAGTGGGCGAGTGCGCTGGTGGGGTCGCCGTGGATGCTGATGGACTCGTTCATCCATTGACGTCATGCCATGGAGTGCTGATATGGCCCGTTGCCGTCTTCTTGCTTGCCTCGGTGCGCGTGACCCGTCGCTCCGCGGAGCCAGTCTCGCGGAGTGGGCGGTGGGCCGGCCGGGACGTGGTGGCCACAAGCGATCGGCGAGGCGCGGACCAATGAACCGCGACGCAGGGTGCGCGCTACTCGCCCACAGGCCGCAGCTCGTCGCAGGTTGAGATTCTCGTCGTCCCGTCTTCGTCGCGCCCTGTCTCGCGATCCTTCTCGCAGTAGTACTTCGTTGGTGACGCCATGAAGAAGGATTTCTCGCTACGCTCGTCGAAGCCAGTCATGACGTAGGCCGTGGGCCGCGCGACAAGCCCGCGGTCCCAGTTTGGGAGGCACGCCGCGACCTCCCGCGAATCGATCGTGTCCGGGAAGACGGCCCTACCGTCATGCATACGCTGCCAGGCTTCATCCCACCGTCCATCGAATGACCCCATCTCCGGCTGACTGCGGCGGGCGGCAAGTAGGATCTCACCACAATCGCGAAACTGTCCACGACCCTCGAAACCCTGCTGCGAAAGGCTGAAACGACCGTTGCCCGGGTAGAGGATGTCAGCGCACGGAGGGAAGCCCGAATAGATTTTAGCCGCATAGCACGTCGTGCTGTTGCAACACCACCAGCTTTGCCGCAATGGCAGCGCGTCAGAATCAGGCTTTCGACATCCGGATGCGGCCAGTAGCGGCAGGAGGATGAGCACAATAGGCCTCGCCGACATGTTCCGTCTCTCCATACTTAGTACGTCGTGTCCACGAACACTAAGGGCCCTCGAATGGATAACGTGATTCGTCACGGCCCAATCGGTCGCGGGTGAATCGTGTAGTTCCAGTCGCCGTGGAACATGTGCGGCTCGATTTTGAGTTCGCGCATCTGCTTCGGAG
>Ga0193753_10003316_pt1 | contig 11988 bp, 11 predicted proteins | sample H1c2metaG_FD_144925 | JGI IMG/M metagenome (GOLD analysis project Ga0193753, IMG submission 144925) | Soil microbial communities from a riparian zone of the East river system, Colorado, United States - H1c2 | ecosystem: Environmental > Terrestrial > Soil > Riparian zone | place: USA: East... | reverse complement strand
CTTATATGACGGAAGAAGGGCCTAAGTGGTTCTCCCAACCGAGTCCCGGCATCGATCACCCTTTTGCGGTGTGACTACCGTAACTAATATTCCTCAGACAAACCAAAGGATGGCTTACGGAACATCCATTGGCCGGCGGTGAAATCAGGGAACTCTACCGTCTGGTTACCCAGCTCGATGGATTGTTCGCTGAGCGGGGTTATGGCGCTGTACGCTGCGGCGTCATATACATCCATGGGAGGAGCCACATTGCGTTTGGCCGATTCGATAAAAGCATGAATGACAAAAAAGTCCATGCCGCCATGGCCTGCGCCGTCTGCGTCCTTGCTCCAGCGTTTCCATAAAGGGTGGTCGTATTTGTCGAGCCAGACCTTTGCTTCATCCCATTCATCATTCTTCGACTGGCCTTCGACATAAATGCCTTTGGCGACATCCATCCATAGGCCGCCTGTTCCCTGCACCCGGAAGCCCAGGGAATAGGGACGGGGGAGGCTGGTATCATGCTGTAATAAAATGGTCTCTCCGTTGGCGCAGTTGATGGAAGTAGTTACCACATCTCCCAGCTTGAACTGTACTTTGGCGCTGGGATGTTCGGGGCCGCATTGTTTAACCACATGCGCATGAAGACCCCGTGCTTTTGAAGAGAAAGAGCAGAGGTTGGTAAACCTGTTGCCCTTATTGATATTTATATAGTGGGCCAATGGTCCGATGCCATGCGTAGGATAGAGGTCGCCGTTGCGGTGAACGGAATGCTCGGTCCTCCAGCGGGCTTCCGAGAATGCTTTTTCGCCGAACTCACAGCCGCCGCCATAAGGCTGTTGCCCGTTGTTGAATTTCACATCCCTTAAATTATGCTGGTAACCTCCCTGCAGATGCACCAGCTCACCGAACAGGTTCTGCTGAACCATATTCAACACGGCCATGACATCCCGTCTGTAACAAACGTTCTCCAGCATCATCACATGCGCCTCATGTTTCTCCGCCGTCTTCACCACTTCCCAGTGATCTTCCAGCGTAATGCCCAGCATCACCTCCGTACCTACATACTTTACCCCTGCTTCCAGCGCCCCGACGATCATGGGCTTATGCCATTCCCAGGGAGTGGCGATGATCACCGCGTCCAGCTCCGTTTGTTTTAACAGGTCCTTCCAGGCATAGGGATTGCCTGTATAGACCTTTGGCATTTTCTTTCCGCTTTTTGTGATGATTTGTTTAGTACTGTCGAGCATCCGGGCATCGACATCACAAATGGCGACAAGGTCCACGTCATCCCTTCTCAGAAGAAGGCTTAGGTGGTTCTGGCCGCGAAGGCCGGTGCCGAGTATGGCAAGGCGGACTTTGGAGCCAACGGACCCATGGCCGACGGATTTGTCGCCGATTGTCTTGTCATGGGCAAATATTTGTGTGGCGGGTGTTGCGGCCAGGGCCATGGCGGCAAGGCTGCTATTGCGGAGGAAATCTTTTCTATTCATTTGCTTAAAGATAATGGCAATAAGTTAAAAAAAGCTAACGCAATCGAATGCGTAATTTATTCTTATTTTTATAAAAAAACAGGAATGCGCAGCCTTACCCTCCTAATAGCGGTCAACTTTCTTATTGCCGGCAGCAGTTTTGCCCAGCTTCCTATAGATACTTCGAAAGTGATACAGGTCCGCAAGGAACCGAGACATCATGATGTCCTGGACAACGGATGGGTACGGATATTGGATGTGCACATACCAGCGGGAGATACTTCTTTGTTTCACAAACATTCTACGCCTTCCATCTTCCTGGTCCTTGGTAATACCAGGACGGGTTCGCAGACGATAATCGAACCCCGCCACAGGACCTTTAGTACAGAAGGTCTCTGGTATGAGGATTTTACGGATACGCCGCGGATCCATCGCGTATGGAATGAAGATAAGATACCGTTTCATACTATCGATATTGAGCTGCCGCATAAGCCCGGGCGCCTGGTGGATTCACCTATCAGTCTGCCCTCCTTTACGCTGTTGTTTGACGAAAAGCCGGTTCGCGGTTACCGGCTTGCCCTGGCCGGCGGCAAGAATGTCCGGCTGAATTCCCGTCAGGCTCCCGTCGTCGTTGTAGGACTTTCCGGACCGGCTGCTGAAGCGAGTGTCAATGAGAAAACCTTCCGCGAAAAAGGCGACTATATCTTTTTGCCCGCCGGCACGGCCATACAGTTTGCCAATAAAGGTGCCGCTGATGTTCAGTTTGCAATGTTCGAACTAAAATAAGGACATATGAATCCATCAAAAAGTTTTTTGGCAAAACTCGGGCTTAGCAATCCGGAAGATGTTCCGGAGTCTGCTCCCGGGGAGAATCGCCGGAGCTTCCTGAAGAAATCGGCCCTGGGCGGCCTCTCGCTTAGCGGACTCTTCTTTGCCGGCATCGAAGATACCTTCGCACATAGCTCGTCAAAGGTAAATCGTTACTCAGGTCCTTCGGACCTGAAGATTACCGATATGCGTTATGCTACCGTCATGAATACGACGGGCCGTTGCACCATCATCCGCATCGACACGAACCAGGGCATCTATGGTCTGGGAGAAGTGCGTGACGGAGCCGACTGGCGATACGCACTTTTTTTGAAAAGCCGTATTATGGGCATGAACCCCTGTAGTGTAGAGCAGATCTTCAAACGAATAAAACAATTCGGATTCCATGGCCGGCAGGGTGGGGGTGTATCTGCGGTGGAAATGGCCTTGTGGGACCTGGCAGGGAAGGCGTATAATGTTCCCGCCTACCAGCTGCTGGGTGGTAAATACAGGGATAAGGTTCGTCTTTATGCCGACACACCCGAAGAAGAAGATCCCGAAGTGTTCGTAGCAAAACTGAAAGACCGGCTCGAAGGGAAGGGCTTCACCTTCCTGAAGATGGACCTGGGTATTGAAATGATCCGGAAGATACCGGGCACTCTCGTCAACACAAATTACTGGGACGTACAGCGGCAATGGAATATGGAGCCGATGACCTATGGTGCAACAAAACATCCCTTTACACAGATCCAGGTGACGGACAAGGGTATCGAGGAGATGGCAAAATATGTTGCCAGAGTCCGGGATGTCATCGGCTTTGAAGTACCGCTGGCGTCGGATCACTATGGCCATTTCGACATGAACAACGCCATCCGCCTGGGCAAGGGGCTGGATCACTACCGGCTTGCATGGCTGGAAGACCTTATACCCTGGCAGTTCACGGACGAATGGAAAGAAATTACCCGCGCTATCGAGACACCTACGAATACGGGTGAAGACATCTATCTCAAAGAGGAGTTTATAAAACTGGTGGACAATCACGCCACCGATCTTATCCATCCTGATCTGGCTACCTCTGGCGGATTGCTCGAGACAAAGAAGATCGGCGACTATGCCGAAGAAAAAGGAGTGGCCATGGCGATGCATTTTGCTGGTCTGCCTGTCAGCTTCATGGCCAATGTACATTGTGCTGCGGCAACGCAGAACTTCGTGGCGCTGGAACATCACTCCCTGGACCTGCCTTACTGGACTGATTTTGTAAAGACAAAGGATGGGAAGCCCTTATTCGAGAAGGGATTCGCCAATGTGCCGGATACGCCGGGGCTGGGAGTCGAGCTCAACGAAGACATGCTGAAAAAACATCTTGATCCTGAAAATAAGAATTATTTCGGTTGTGGAGCTAAGTAGATCTTTAGCTTTTCGTTGATATAAAGCAGGATATCCTCATTGGAAGCCTTGCGGCAAAAGCTGTAGCTGGGGCGATAGCGATAGAGAAAGAGTCGCAGCGAATCACCGTGGAGGCCCGTAACTCTGGATACATAGGTACTCGGGAAACGAAAGTCGATATAGTAATCTATTTCTTCCTGTTTCAGGCGTTTTCTCAGCCGCCTTCTTTGCGTTTCCCGGGCGCCAAAGTAATCGATAGGGCTGATGCTGATGCCGACTCCATCCTGCACCGTCTCGCTTCCGATCAATCTTCGCCTGTGCACAGGGTAGACCCAGGCGTATTCTTCTTTTCTTTTAATAGAATCCTTTTGGTAATTGGAAGTCTCGTCTACGCGTACTGTGGGCAGCTCGACCAGGTTGGGTTCGAGGGCTACGAGATAGCCCCCTTTTTCTTCAAACATCCAGGCGCTGACAAAGACCGTGTCGGGCTTATAACCTGCGGAGGTAAAGGTGATCGTGTCTCCGGGTTTTGCTATTATCTTAAAGTTGCCTCCGGCATCGGAGATATTGGTTTTCTTTTGCGTTCGGTTGATGACGCTGACGGAGGGAAGCATCTCGTCCCCCGATCGTCGTTTGATCTTGCCAGTCAATACCTGCTGGGCTGTTGCAGGAATAGACAACAGCAGGAGAAAGGATAGGTAGACCGGTGTAGAAACAGTCATAAAACCAAGATAAAGTTATTGATCGGTAATAACTTATCCTGGTTTTGAAAACTTTGTTAAAAGAAGACCGCCATGGCCGCAAGGCTAATCCAGCTTCAGGCCCATGTCTGCCAGCGCTTGTCTGGTCTGTCCGACGTTCTTATAATTATGTGTGATTCCCCTGAGTCCAAGACCTTCAGCGACCTGTACGAACATATTCCGGTCATCGATATAGACCACGCCTTCTTTGGGCACCTGTGCAATGTCGAGAGCGACCTTCCAGATGTCGACGTCCGGCTTACGGAAATGTACAAAACAGGAGGAGATAAAAAAGTCCACAAATTCGTTCAGCTTGAAAGTCCTGATCCGGTGTTCGTTGAGCTCCCGGCCTTCATTGTTGACCACGGCTATCTTAAGGTTATATTTTGCCTTCAGGGCCTTGATGAGATCGATCATCTCGGGATAAACCACCGACTGATCATACATAAAAGTTTTGAACTCTTCGATCGTAAAGGGACGGTCCTTATAGAAAACCGCTCTTTTCAGATAATCATCCAGGCTTAGCTTGCCGGCTTCATAAGTATCAAAGGTCATCCGGTGTCTGTCGTTCAGATCGTCCAGGTCGAGGTTGAATTGTTTTGCTGCCGCTTCTCTTGATTTCCTGTCCCAGCCATTGGTGAGCATTACGCCACCGATATCCAGGAATAGCGCTGTGACGGGCGCTGGTGTTGAATTCGTTGCCATTGCTATTGATTTTACTGCAATGTAACGAGAAAATCGATGTTCCCGGTGTCGTTCAGCCGACAGGCTTTATAATCGATAATTTATCCTTTTTGTGGCCCAATGAGGCCTGCGATAATCAGTACACAAAAATCGATAATATATACATTTCCTATTGTGGAATAGCAATCGGGGAATCGCTAATTTAGCCGGAGAATTCCGCAATTTTCCAATACTAATTAAAGCTAGAACTATGGCTGCTCTTTCAACTCTCGGTATCATTCATACAGCGATAAGTCTGGTTGCTGTAGGTTCGGGCATCGTCTCCTTTATACGTCACGGCGGGATAAGCTACAGGAATGGGGTCGGCAAGACCTATGTGATCACCACCGCGCTGACCTGCCTCACGGGCTTTGGCATCTTTCACCATGGGGGATTTGGGAAAGGTCATATGCTGGGGATCATCACGCTGGTCGTTTTGGCTCTCGCCTATGCAGGTGGAAAAAAACTTTTCGGTCGGGCATCCCCGTATGTTGAAACAGTGCTTTATTCCATGACCTTCTTTTTTCATCTTATCCCTGGTGTTACCGAAAGCCTGACCCGGCTGCCGGTTGACGCGCCCATCGCATCCGGTCCTGACGATCCTCTCGTTCAGAAGCTGGTAGGGATCTGCTTTTTATTATTCCTTATCGGAGCTACCGCACAGGTGATAAGATTGCGTATGAGGTCAAAGGCGCATGGGGGTGGGGTTGTGGCTTAGGTCCGCGCTGCCTCTGATAGTGCCATGCCGATCATGACGCCAGCCTGGAGTGATGCAGATACTTTTTATCCGGGCTGTATACAAAAAGACAGGATCCTCCGCGGATGACGTCGATAATGGGTCTATCCAACTGTTGAGGTATGGCAGGGCATCCTTCGCTCCGGCCGAGGAGTCCCCATTGCCGGATGTGATCTTCACTGACATATTCCGCTGGATGCATGATGATCGATCGGTTGAATACATTGTCATTCCAGCCTTTCTCCATTCCTTCCAGACGAAGCGAGTAACCATGTTGTCCGATGAAAGGTTCGCCGGTAAGATAAAACCCAAGGCTGCTCATAAAGCTGTTGCGCCGGTTGGAAAACCGGGTGGCGACAAGTGTGCCCGAATTACGGCCATGCGCGACAAGGGAATTGAATAAAAGCTTACCACTGTAGGTATCCAGGATAAAAAGTCTTTTTTGTGTGGAAGGCAGGGAAAAGTCGATAATGGAAAGGATGCCGGGATTGGGGACTACTCCTGCTGCTACCAGGCTTAGAAAACCCGCTACAGCTTTATGATAGGCCTGGGTGCTTAGACCAAGGCTGTCCAACTGCAGGCTATCGTATAAAAGATTAAGGCGGGGTGAATCGGCAAGGGAAAGGAATGAGACGGGATTAGCGGCCACTGACCGGGGTGGGGTAGCTATCTCCCCCGGCGAAGGCCTGTCGATGGGTAAAAAGTTCAGAAATAAGAAAGCTGCTACAAAAACGGTGAGGATAGTCAGGTATTTACCAGGCCGGCTCATCAGATCCTTCATCACAGGTAAGTATTATTTGGTTTTAAAATATATTGGTATTGGCAAATTTAGCGGGATATGAGGAGAAAATTCCGGGGATTTGTGGTTTGTTAAGCAATTTTAACAGTCTGACTCATATAGGATCTGTTTATAATACAAAAGGGCTCGGATAAAGATCCAGCCCTTTACTCCATAGCCTGTTAAAACCCGTATCAAAGCAAAAAATTTGATGGTACAAAGTTCGCTGCTTTTCAGGGCCCGATCGTTACATTAAAAAGGGAAATATTTACATGATTCACATATACGACCTATAGGTCTTCCAGCATGGAGCGTCTTTTTTCCCCGAGTTGTTTAAAATAGGAGGGGGTCAGCCCGGTGACCTTTTTGAATTGAGCGGAAAGATGTGCCACACTGCTGTAGTGCATCAGGTAGGAGATTTGTGTGAGGTTGAGTTCGTTGTAGATCAGCAATTCCTTTACACGTTCGATCCTGTGGGAGATCAGGAACTTTTCGATGGTAGTGCCTTGTACTTCAGAAAAGAGGTTGGCGAGATAGGTGTAGTCGTGGTTTAGTTTCTGACTTAAATATTCGGAAAATTTTTCCACCAGCGGCTCTTCTGAATAGTGGACCAGCTCGATGATGACACTTTTGATCTGCTGGATCAGAACGCTTTTTTTGTCATCCATCAATTCAAGACCGGATCTTAATAAAGCGGATCTGAACAACTCTCGCTGCTCTGGTGAAATGGCTTCCATGACCTCGGCTTCTCCCAATTCAACTGTTGTATAGCGGAGGCCGAGTTTTTTAAGTTCGTCTTTCACCACCATTTTGCAGCGGATGCAAACCATATTTTTGATAAATAACTTCAAAGGACTTCTGCGCTAAAGGTAAGCTTAATTATCTTAGTACTATGAATACTAGCCAATATAAGCTGATCCTGGCGTTTTGTATCCTTTTGTCGGGGCTATCTGCTGCAGCTGCGCATTCTACCGACCTGTATGAAGCCGGCAAGGTCATCGATTCGGTCATCTGTAAAGCCGATCCTACCCAATCCTATGCTTTATATATTCCCTCAAAAGGCAACGCAAATGCCTTGCCCATCATTTATTTCTTCGACCCTCACGGCAGTGGCGCCCTTCCTCTGAACAAATACAGGTCGCTCGCGGAAACCTATGGTTTTATCCTGGCAGGGAGCAACAACTCGAAGAATGGGAATGACTGGTCCACTACAGAAAAGATCTGGCAGCAGCTGTCTGCCGACGCAAAGATGAGGTTGAAGATCGACGGCAGCCGAATATACACCTGCGGTTTTTCCGGCGGTGCCAAGGTTGCCGGCTATGTGGCGATCCAGCACCCGGAAATAAAGGGCGTTATTGCTGGCGGAGCGGGGCTCCCGGATGGGGTTCAGGCGGATAACTTTAATTTCAGCTTTACGGCCATCGCCGGCGAAGGTGATATGAACCTGACCGAGCTGGTAGCCATCAGCAAGGAGCTGGATAAGACAAGAACCCGGCATCATATTCTTTTCTTCGATGGTAAACATGAATGGGCCCCGGTCAGCATAATGGAGACAGCTTTTGCCGGCTTACAGCTCGACGCCATGCAAAAGGCACTGATCCCCAAAGACAATACAGTCATCGACCACTTTGCAGGGAAGGGTAAGAACAGGGTGGGGGCCTATAGTCAGTCCGGTCAATTGATAAAGGCGGAACAGGAATGTCAGGTTTTCATCAGTTATCTCGATGGGCTGACTCCTGCCGTCGGCTGGTTTAAGACAAAGGCGGCTTCCCTCGCGGGCGATAGGGCATTCCGGCAACAACGCGATGCTCTGCAAACCCTATTGGTTTACGAACAGAATACAAAGCTGGAATACATGCAGCATTTTCAGCCCGGTGATCCCCATTACTGGGGTCCGGTTATCAGTGACCTGCAAACAAAAAGCAAGTCAACGACCGCATCGGCCCTGATGGATCAGCGGCTGTTGGCTTATCTGTCTCTCGCCTTTTATTCTCTTAGCAATCGGCTGATCATCGGCAACAACAACACCGATGCGCGGCGTTTTGTACAGCTCTATAAAATGGCGGACCCAACCAATAGTGAAGCCTGGTATTTCTCCGCCCTGCTGTCTGCCCGGGCCGGGCAGGTGCGGGCTGCGGAAAATGATCTGCTGAAGGCTGCGGAGTGCGGTTTCACGGATATGAATCGTCTCCGGCAGCAACCCGAATTTCAATCGCTTGATCTTTCGGGAGTCGGGCGGAAGATGCATGGGCGATAGGGACCTTTGCCACGAGAGCGTCGCGAACATGACGTTCACACCCATGAAATCCAATAATTAAATTAGGTTTTACGTCATACATATTCTCCGTCACTTATTGACAGGAGGAGTTGTGAGATAAGGAGCCACTTCAGGGACTACAAGGTCCCCTTCTTCATTCAAAAGACCACACTGTATCAATGAGCGTAGGGCCTCCTCTTTGGAAACCTTTTCCTGGAGTTGTTGTTGCACCAGTTCTATTAAGTTTTGAAATCCTTTTCGCTCATAGAAGAAGTTCTTGTTACGAAGTTAATAATTCTTTTTTTTAATTTTGGATAAAAAGAGGACGAATGATCAGCGCTTGTATAGTTCACTAACCGGATCCGATTGCCAGAATTGCTTTGAACTGACCTCCACAATAGTCAACCGGCCGGAGTGTCCGGATCCCGTATCCAGATTATAAATATTGACGGCTTTCATAGGTTTGTCCGTTTTCCAGTTGATAGTGCTGGTATGGCCTATAAAAATCTCATTGAACGACGTGATCATCTCGAATTTCTCACTGCCCCTTTGATACCTTTCAAAAGCATGGTACAATAATGCTGCCGACCATAATTCCCTATCCCAATAATATATTTTCGGTCTTTGTCCTTTAAAATCCAGGTGTCTGTTAAACCCACCATGGACATAACAATTATTCAAATCGTCAACGAAGTACAACTCTTGATGACGAAAGAACTGCTGATGACTTTCGGGAATATCTTCCGGGTTCAACGCGGTTTTATATCCATTTCCTGAGGGCCGTAATTTACCTTCTTTGCCTATCACCCGCAGATAAGACAATGCTGTAGCCGCAGCTCCGAACATCCATCCTTTTGGATGCCAGGCGGTCCGGATAAATGTATTCAGCCACTCATCATGGTTTCCCTTTATAGCGATCAGGTTTGGGATCTTCAGCAATTCCTCTACACAATCATAGACATCCTCGAAGCCGTCCGCAATATCTCCTAACTGGATCAGGGTGTCCTTTTTTCTGTCAAATGCGGATCTTTCAAGACATTGTTGTAAGGCTTTGTGCGCGCCGTGAATGTCGCCCATTACAAACGTTCGCATGATAATAGATCATTTAAGGAAACAATAGGCTACTTATTGGCTTATTTGGGGGACATAGCAGGATGGACATGAGGAATTGTAGTAGCTACAAAATTAAAGAAACCAAATTGTCTCACAAAAAGATCTTTGCCAATATGTATACTAAAAGACGATAATGCTTATTTACTACTGCTTCCCCAACTCATACACAGACTCTACATCGATAATCAGCAATTGCTTACCTTCCTTATTGAACTCAAAGAAAAAGCCGAACTGTTCATTCAGGAACTTATGGTTGTCGATGGGAATCAATTTGAACTTTTGCCCCCTGCTTTCCAGGACTAAATTACCACCATCCCTTGTGACAACGGCTGAGAGGCCCGATGAAGCGCCGCTATAATTACCCGTATATTGGTTCAGCTGGCTTTCGCTTAATGTGATGCGTGAAAAATCAGGGATAGTAAAAGGCTTGTTGAAGATAATGGCGCGCACACCATTTAGTATATCGTCTTTGGAATAAATCTCCCCATTGGTGCAATAGGCAATGGCCAGCTTATCTTCGGGATAGTATACAAGCGACGATGCAAATCCTTCCGTCTTGCCGTTGTGCCCAAAACCATGATGTGTATCAAATTCAAACGGGAACATTCCCATCCCATATCCCTCTACCATCGTTTGCATGTTATGCAGGCTGGCAGGGCTGACTAACCGGCCGGAAAACAGGGCGCTGATAAATTTGAGCATATCCGTCGGAGTGGAAACGATGGCGCCGGCGCCACCAAAGTTCTCAAGGGCGACGACTTTATCAGCGCCCCATTTATTGTCAAAATATTTATAGGAGGCAGATTCGTATTTGCCCAGTTCCGTATTATGTGCATAATAGGTCTGCTTCAGGCCTATCCTGGAGATAACTCTTTCATTGACCACCACGCTATATGGCTTCTTGCAGATCTTTTCGATGATAAAACCCAGTAAGAGATAGTTCGAGTTGTTATAATCGGCTTTGGCGTTGGGCTCAAAATCGGGCTTCCTGCCGACAATCAGGCCGAGCAGCTGATCTTCCGTTTGGAGCCGACCCTTCCAGTCATCAAAATTACTATTGCTCGTAAAATTGGGAAGGCCGCTTCGGTGATAAAGAAGATTGCTGATCGTAATGGAGCCGGCATTGGGCAATTGCGGAAAGTAATCACTAAGCTTTTCGTCGGGCGATAGTTTCTTTTCTTCCAGCAGCTGGAAAACCATCGTTGCAGTAAACATTTTTGATATAGAGCCGAGCCTGTATTCCGTGTTTTCATCTGCAGCTATCGTATCCTGGCTGGTGAGACGGGCAGCGCCTATCGATCTCTGGTAGAGGACCCTGCCATTCTTTGATATGGCAATACTGGCCATTGCCATGTTCTTATTGGACAGCATAGTGAAAAAGCTGTCTAATTTATTCCTGTTAAGCGTTTGGCCAACCAGCGAAATACCCAAAAAGTGAAAGGCGAAAAGGAACGGCAGGTATCTTTTCATTACTGCAAAATAACGAAACTACAACATGCGGATCTTAATATTCCTCCATTCACTGGAGCCCGGGTGCTGCTGCAAGGCAATTTTGCCCTTCGTTACCTTCGCAAAGTCGCTGAAGGACTTGCCTGCGAACTTGCTTTTGGCGACAAGCGCATTCCATTCTTCACTGCCAATCTGCCCATCATAAGTCTTTATTCCATTGAGCCAGAAAGTAAGGTGTCCTTTGTTCTGTATCAGCCTAACCTGGTTCCATTCCCCGACAGTTTTTGGTTTGGAAACCGTCGAATCACCGGACAGATCATAGAGACAGCCGGCGAGGTGGTTTTGCTTTTTATTGTCACCGGCGTCAATATTATCAAGTACCTGCATTTCAGGGCCTGTCAGATAGGTCGCGCTATATTTTGGATTTTCCTGTATGTCGAAAATGATCCCGCTGTTCCCGCCTTTTGAGATCTTCCACTCCAGATTCAGCTCATAGTTTTCATACTCCTCGTTGGTTACGATATCGCCGCCGCCACTCTGGGGCTGAG
>Ga0193753_10003315_pt1 | contig 11989 bp, 8 predicted proteins | sample H1c2metaG_FD_144925 | JGI IMG/M metagenome (GOLD analysis project Ga0193753, IMG submission 144925) | Soil microbial communities from a riparian zone of the East river system, Colorado, United States - H1c2 | ecosystem: Environmental > Terrestrial > Soil > Riparian zone | place: USA: East River... | reverse complement strand
GGCTTCGTCGATGCGTTGGTTGAAAACATCGTCGACTGCAGCGGGAGTGAGCACTGGAGAATTTTCGCGCGCGAGGCGGAAGTGGAGGACATGCTGCTCGCCGGCCGCTAACTCGAGTTGATAGAGCGCGCAGGCTTTGGTGCCCTTTTGGGCGGGATTGACGGCCGCGGCGTTGCCTGCGATCACGCACTCGTGGAAGGCGTCCTTATAAAAAATGTTGTTGCCGCGCCAGCCGTAGAGACGTTCGGTGTTGGTTTCGTTTTCAGTGAAGAGGAGCGCGGGGTTGCCCTCGAGCGTGAGATCGAAGATACCGAGCGAGGGGTGTTCGGCGCGGATTGCGTTCGATGAGGCGCAAAGGTTCGGCAGCTTCGAAGTGGGGCCCCAACTCCAGGTGTTGCGGAACCAGAGTGTAGGGAGTAGCGCGCACTTGGCGGAGTCCGGACCGCGATTGACGATGGAGACGCGGATGAGAATATCGTCGACGTCGTTCTTGGCATATTCGGCGAAGACATCGAAGTAGCGATCGTCGTTGAAGACGCCTGTGTCTTCGAGTTCGTACTCGGGATCGAATCGATTGCGGCGGCCGTTCTCGGCTACGAGCTGGTCATACGGGAATGCGGCTTGCGGATATTTGTAGAGGCCTTTGAGGTAGGAGTTGGTCGGCGTGGCGTCGAGGTAATAGTAGACCTCCTTGACGTCTTCACCGTGGTTGCCTTGCGGGCCGGTGAGTCCGAAGAGACGTTCTTTGAGGATGGAGTCGTGGCCGTTCCAGAGAGTGAGAGAGAAGCAGAGATATTGATGGTTGTCGCAGATGCCGAGGAGGCCGTCTTCGGTCCAGCGATAGACGCGCGAGCGGGCGTGATCGTGCGGGAAGAATTCCCAGGCGGCGCCGTCGGGGCTGTAGTCTTCGCGGACAGTGCCCCAGGAGCGCTCGGCGAGATAGGGACCCCAGCGCTTCCAGTGTTTGGTGAGCTTTTCCGCTTCGGCGAGACGCTGTTGCTCGCGGGTGATGGTGGACACGTATTTAGGGTAGCGGGGGCGGAAGTCAGGAGCCGGAAGAGAGGAGTCAGGCGGCTTGTATTGCCTTTTCCGAGGCGATTAGCTGCTGAGTCTGGTCCATGTCGCGGTTCAGGGTGCGGAGTATCTGGTGGTCGACCTTGGCTTCGGCGAGTAAGACGTCCCAGGTATGGCGTTCTTTCGCCATCTGGTGCTTCTCTTGTTTGCGGGTGTGTTCTTCCTTCGCGTGCTTTTGCGATTCGAACCCAATTTCCGCTTTGCGCTTTTCGGCTCTTCGCTTTAGCAGCTCGTTTAAGCATTTATGGAAGGCGCGTTCGTGGCTGGTGCGATAGCGCAGGTAGAGGGCGAGGCCCTTTTCGTCGATGGCGCCGTCTTCGCGGAAGCAGCCGCTTTCGAGATTTTCGGCGCGGCAGCGCAGCCAGTGGTGTTGGGCCATGCGATCGACTAGTATGCGCTCCGTTTCGGTGTCGGGGCGATGCTCGTGGTGGAGATTGGCGAGCAGGATGCTGTAGGCTTCGACGCTTTCGCCGGCGAGGATGAAGAAAATGCCGTTGGAATAGCTGAGGCCGTGGCTCAAGTGGTTGCGGGAAGAGGCGGCTTTGCCTTCTTCCGTTTTGGGACCGGTGGATAGTTCGGCGTTAGCGCGGTTGGCGGCGATTTGCGCTTCGGTAGGCATAGATTTTGTAGACTCCTCGTGCGTGATTTTCGCGCGAGGGGTGTGCCGGGGGAGGGATCAATTTCTGGTAAGGCGATGATGGGGCGGGAAATAAAGATTTTAGAAATTGTGATCCGCCGCCGGCGGCTTGCAGATCCTCGACAATTTCGGCCGCTAGCACTTTGGTCTTCGACACAAAATAAGGGGCCGCATGGCGGCGTGATGGCAAGCTAGTGACGTGAAGATCTTTGCGCTTGCGATGCTCCTCGGTTTCGATGCGATTGCGCAGACCGGAAGCGTGGATTTTGAAAAACAGAAAGCGGAGATTCTGGATCGCTACCAGACGCTGATTCGAATCGATACGAGCAGCCCGCCGGGTAATGAATCGAGAGCGGTGGAGTACTTGCGGAAAACACTCGAGGCGGACGGGATTCCGACGCAGACGCTTGCGCTCGATCCGAAGCGAGCCAACCTAGTAGCACGGCTAAAGGGTAACGGCAGCAAACGGCCGCTGCTGATCCTGGCGCATACAGATGTTGTTCCGGTGCAGCGGGAGAAGTGGCCGGTGGATCCGTTTGGGGCAATTCTGAAAGACGGATATATTTGGGGGCGCGGGTCGACGGACGATAAGCCGCATCTCACCGCGATGCTCATGACCATGCTGCTGTTGAAGCGCACGGGGGCGGCGCTCGATCGCGATGTAATTTTCCTGGCGGAATCGGGTGAAGAAGCCGATCCCACGGGAGTGGGAATCAATTTCATGGTGGGGCAGCACTTCGAAGATATTGAGGCCGAGTTCGCGATAACGGAAGGCGGCGGGGCAACTATCGAGAACGGGCGCGTGGTGGCGGTCAATATAGGCACGGCGGAAAAATTGCCCGCGCGCGTGCGGCTAGTGGCGAACGGGACGTCGGGACACGGATCGGTACCGAGGGCGGACAACGCGTTGGTGCATCTGAGCGGAGCGGTCGAGAAAGTCGGCACGTGGGAAACGCCGATGCGGCTTAACGATACGACTCGCACTTACTTTGAAAAGCTGGCGCAGATGAGCACGCCGGAGAGGGCGGCCCGGTATAACGCGCTGTTGAACCCTGCCACGGCGCCCGAGGCCGAGCGGTATCTGGCGGCGCACGAGCCCAGGCGATATTCGATGCTGCGCACTTCGGTGGTACCAACCATGCTGAAGGCGGGTACCGGACCGAACGTGATTCCATCGGAAGCGGAAGCGGTGTTAGACATTCGCGCGCTGCCGGGCGAAGATATTCCGGCGTTCTACAAAGAGATGACGCGAGTGATCGGCGATCCGGCGGTGAGGATCGAACCAATTCCGATGACTCGGCCGGCGTCGCCTGCATCCAGACTGGATACGGAGATGTACAAGGCACTGGAGCGCGTTTCGAAACGGATGTATCAGGGGGCAACGGTTCTGCCGACGATGTCGACCGGGGCGAGCGATATGGCACAGTTGCGAGCGAAGGGAATTCCGAGTTACGGGATCGGCCCGGCGGCTACGGATGAAGACTCGACAAATCACGGGGCGCATAGCGATGTGGAGCGATTGCTTGAGCCATCGCTCTATCAGCTCGTGGAGTTTACTTGGCATGCAGTCGCCGATGTGAGCGTTCACCGTTAGACGTTTTTCCGCATCACCCAAGTTGTCATGCAGCGCTCATTTTGAACGACAGTGGTCTTCAGAGGGTCGATCATCCTCCCACCGAGATCATTTGCCGCTTGAATGAGTAGCGCTTCGTCGACCAGATATCGTTCCGAGCCGTCGGGCAATAAGAATCGACGGCCGGCGACGCGCTGCACTTGGGTTTCCATTCCAATAGACGAAGCAAGGCGGCAGAATAATAACCCGCCCGGTTTTAAGACGCGCCAGGTGCCCTGGAGCATGGCTCTAAATTGATCGTCCGTCCGGGCGAAGTGGAGAACCGCGCTACTAATCACCACGTCCACAAAGGCGTCGGGGAAAGACATGGACTCGACGGCCTCCGCGCGAAAGTTATCCGGCGGCAGGTTCGGCGCGAGCGTTGCGGCCAAGCGGCGCACGTCCTCGACGCTCTTTGCATTTTGGTCGACGCCAAATACCTGGTAGCCTTGACTCAACAGATAAACGAGATTCCGGCCAAAACCACAGCCCGCGTCTAGAATCCGCATACCCGGAGCGATGCGGCCGCGCAGAAGCTGATCGAACAGATAAATGTCGATATCGCCGAATTGTTTCTGAAGTTCGGTCATGGACCATTCTTATCAGCCAGCGCAGCCCGGGCAACGGACCCCGCGCCGAAGACCGCGCCGTAGTAACCCAATTGCGAGGCAACTATTCGCAAGCGGCGCATCTTCGCGGCCATGATCGATCGGGGCAGCAACTCGTCGAGGTCGGCTACAAGAATTTTGTTTTCCTGCGTGATTCCGCCGGCCAGGATAACAAGTTCGGGGTCGAGCAAATGGACTATCGAGGCGATTCCGACGGCCAAATATTCGGCATATTCGCGGAGTGCGCCGCGTGCCTTTGCATCGCCCGAGTGCGCCGCTCGAATTACTTCTTCGGCGGAGGAGTAAGTGCCCTTGGCGTATCGCAACAAAGCCGCGGCGCTGGTGTAACTCTCGAGACAGCCGCGTAATCCGCAGCTACAGAGCTCGCCGGTGGATTGTATGGCGATATGCCCGAGCGCATTCGCGAAATAGTGCGCACCGCGAACTAAGCGGCCACCGCTATAACAGCCGCCACCCACGCCCGTGCCTAACGTCATGCAGACGAAATTGTCGATACCGCGGCCGGCGCCGAAATGGCGCTCGGCGATGGCGAGCGCGTTCACGTCGTTCTCGACGGCTACGGGAAGCTGCAACGCGTTTTCGAGCTCAGCAGCCAAATGCGTGCCGGTCCATCCGGGAAGATTTTCCGTCGCGTAGACGATCTCGCCGCTATTTGGATTGACCCAGCCGGCGGTCGCGATGCCAAGCGCTTTTGCGGGAGTTCCGGCTTGGCGCGCCTCGTTCAGTTTGAGAGTGGCGAGATCGACCAAATGCCGCAACAGCGCGGCGCGGCCTTCGGCGGGCGTCGGCACAACTGATTGCGATTGAAGGAGACCCTGCGGCGTCAGAATAGCCGCTTTGGTGTTTGTGCCGCCCAGATCGATGCCAACGACAACGGCCTCGTCGCGGGTTTTTTCCGCGGACAGCGCCGCGACGAACCGCGCGGTGATGACTTCCGGCCGGGTAATCGCGGTACCGACGATGACCGCGTGCGCACCCGCCCGGAACGCTTCCACGGCTTGTTGCGGCGTGTCCACGCGGCCTTCGGCGAGCACCGGAATCTTCAGACACGCGACGAGAGCCGCGATAAAGTCCGGCTGAAATAATTGAATGTGTTCCGTGTCGTCCGTGTAACCGCGCATGGTGCTGGCCAGAAGATCCACTCCAGCGCTTTCGGCGGCAATGGCTTCTTCGAGCGTGGCGATATCGGCCATCACGGGCACTTGTAACTCCGCGCGAATGCGACGGACGAGATCGAGCGCGCCGAAGCCTTGGGCCCGCGCTGTACATTCGACGGCAATGATTTGAGCGCCGGCGGTTACCAAATCGCGCGCGTCTTCAAAGGACGGCGTAATCAATATCTTGCCGTCCGGCTGCGTGCGCTTCTGAATGCCGATGACCGGGAGAGGAACGGCCTGCCGCACGGCGGCTACATCCGGCGGGCTGTTGACGCGGATGCCGACCGCGCCGCCACGCTCGGCCGCTTGGGCGAAGCGAGCCATGGACGCCGGATCCTGGAAGGGATCGACGTCCGGCGCCTGACACGAAACGATCAGGCCCCCGGCCAGGGATTGAAGAAGCGATTTGATATGCAAGCGCGCGGCTGCCTCCAGTACTAACAATTCCAAAGTCTCTCCATGTCCCATATCGGGTCCAATATCGAGGCTTGACAGGTTGTGTTACCAAATGGTAAACATGTCTATACTTATTTGTAAAGTCTATTCAACATAACAGACTTCTAGATAACAATGACTCGCCTGCTAAAAGAAGACTCGAGCCTCTGGAACATACGGCTCGATAAACGCGACACCGAGCCCGTATATCTGCAAATTGCCGCCGCCGTCAGGGATCTGTTGCGCACCGGCCGTGTGCCCGCCGGGAGCGCCCTCCCGACTGAGCAAGCGCTTGCCAAGCGATTCGGCGTCAGCCGGATGACGATGCGGCAGGCCAACGATGTGCTTGAGCGTGAGGGATTGATCGAGCGGCAGCGCGGTCGCGGCACGTTCGCGGTACAGAACCGGCTGGTGAAGCAGGAGCAGGAAACGCGCAGTTTTAGCGAAGAGATACGGCGGCGCGGCGGCGTTCCGTCTTCGCGTCTTGTCTCGTTCAAGACCGTGGGCGCGGCAGCGAACGTGGCGGCGGATTTTGGCATCGCCCCCGGCGATCCTATCTACGTGATCGACCGCGTGCGGCTGGCCGATGGGGTTCCGATGGCTCTCGAATCGATCCAAATTCCTGTTTCCCGCTGTCCGAATCTGGAGCGCTTTAACATCGTCGACCATTCGCTGTACCAGATTTTCGAAGAGAACTATGGAATCGAGCTGGCAAGAAGCGAAGAGGAAATTTCGGCGATCGCGCCCAACAAGAATCATCGAAAGATGCTCGAACTGCCACGTAACGGAGCCTGCTCGTGAAGCGCAAGACATATACCAGTGATGGCAAGTTGTTTGAATTGGCTACGGACGCTTATCGCGGCGATTTGTATGTCGCGATCGTGCAATCGACTCGAAGCAGAAAGTTGAAATCGGGGTTATTGCAGTAAGCTGCTTGAATTTTATGCGTCTCTCGCTACTCTGTCTGGGAATGCTCTTTGGCTGGTCTTATGCGCAGCCCGCTGTCGTTTGGAAACAGGCTGCCGAAGCGGAGTTGATTGTGCCCGAGCTCAGTGGGCCTACCGCGCACATCGTCGAAAACACGATCAATGAGTACACGGGCGACAAATACGGCTGGAAATTGCCCATTTCGCGGACGCCGGGATCGAAGAAGTTATCGATCGTGGCCGGAAACGCGGCGAACAATCCGGTCATCGCGAAACTCGGACGCGAAGGCGTCGATATCCGCACCGAGGACTTGGGCGAGGAAGGGTTTCGCATTGTCACGTACCAAAAGAAGTCCCAACAGTATGTTGCGCTGCTGGCACAGACGCCTGCCGGTTTGAAGTTTGCCGCGCAGGAACTCGTCTTCTTCCATATGCCGGCGGCGAAGGACACGGTATCGGTCGATTGGCCGATGGACGTCCGGAAAAAGCCACAGTTTGCCTATCGCGGCATCTATATGCTGCCTTGCTGGGCGCAGCATGATTCGACCGCGCATTGGCGGCGAGTCCTAAGTTTCAACTCCGAGCTGACTTGCAATCGGAATTATTTTTGGCTGGATGGATTCCCGCTACTCGCGCAATACGGCGGCGAATATACCGGCACGGACTTGGCGCAACCGGCAAATGTGCGTTCGCTGGTCGAGTTATGCCAGCGGCTGGGCGTGAAGTTCATGATCGGCGGCGGATGGGATACCTGGCATCAACGGAAGTTATTCGGGAACGATGTCATGCGATCGGTTCAGTACTATCTGGATCTTTTTCACTTACTACCCGGCTCCGCGGGCATCTATCTGGAGCCGGTGGGCGAGGGGAGTGAACGCACCGATCCGGCGGAGAGTCTGAAATCCGTCGCCGCGATCCGGAAACTTGCGGAAACGATCTGGAGCGAGCGTCCCGATTTTGAGTTTGCGGTGGCGGCGGGTAAGTTCAATCCGAAAGTTTATCTGGATGCGCTCGACGCCATCGATCGCAAGAGAATGTATTGGACTTGGGGATGGGGCGACCCGACGCGTGACAATGCGCTTGCCGAACATCCGCTGGTGCTGCGTTGGCACACGATTGTGAAGATGAGCGAGTGGCATGGCTCAAACGACGCGCCGAGGCCGGATGAGACGCCCCTGCCCGGCTTCTACACAAGCTATGACCCAGGAATGGGTTTCGGCAATACGTGGAACGGCCGGGGCTACGGCGTGGGAACCGGGATCTCCGGGCCGCGCGAGTTCGATCCTTACACGATTCCTTATTTTGCGCATGAATATTGGTTCCGCGAGCGGGCTTGGGATGTTCACGCGACTCGCGAGCAATTCTCTTCGCGACTGGCGCGGCGAATTTTCGATGCGGATATGCCGCCGGAAGCGATTGTCCACTACCTAGCTTTGCAGGAGATGTGTCATACGCCCAAGAATGCGACGGATGAGTTCCTGATTCCGATCGAGAAATTCACGACACAGTTTGCGCAATTCGGAACACCGCGCAATCAGGATACGATTCGCCGCATGCAGGAAGCGATCGCCGGATTCCGCAAGGTGCGTTTCGAGCCTGAAAAGAAGAAGTCGAGCACCGGCGCATGAAGCAGCAGGTCAGGGCCGGTTTTTCAAAGATCGATATCACGCCCCCGCTGGATAGTATCGACGCGCATGGTATCGGCTACTGGTACCAGCGCGCCGTTCGTTTCACCGGCGTGCGCGATCCGCTCTTTGTGCGCACCCTGGTCGCCGGCGAAGGCAACTTCCGGCAAGTCATTATTTCAATCGATTCGATTTTCGATTCCTTCGGGTTCAGTCAGGACGCTGCAGCTCGCATTTCGCTCGCTTTGGGAATTGACGAGAGCAGAATATTCATCACCTGCACGCATACACATTCTTCTCCGCTGATCGATCGCAATAATACGCGGCGCGGCGCGCAGTATGGATCGTTTGTCGCGGATCGGATTGTGCATTCGGCGATGAAGGCCGATCGCAGTGCCGCCAACGCCACTGTGTCGGTTTGCGCCGGTAGCGTGAGCAATGTACTTTATAACCGGCGGCCGCTGCTTGCGAATGGCCGGGTTGCCGAGTTGCATGTGCCGGTGACGCCCGGGAGCGTGGCCGACGCCGGCCCGGTGGACGACACCATGACGATCGTCAAGTTTCGACGCGACGACGGGCAATTCATCGGCGGATTCTGTCATTTCGGCATTCATGGCGTAGCCGTGCAGTGCTCGGAGCTTCTCTCGAGCGACTGCATGGGGCGCGCGATTCAAGCGGTTGAGCAAGAAGCCGGAAACGATCTGGTGCTGTTGCATCTGAACGCGCCTTGCGGCGATATCGACCCGATTCTGATGGGCGATGACAAATCGCTCGACATCATGACGAATGGCTTGGCGGATGGAATTCGCGAAGTGGCCAATCAAAAAGAGCAGCCGCTGGAACAGCTAACACCGTTGCGGGCGTTTCGCGGCACGTTTCGAGCGCTGCGCCGCGAGACACGGCCCCCGGCGGTTCTCGAGAGCAAGCGGCAGGCTCTCGCGAAAGAGGTAGAGAGCGCCGCCGACAGCAGCCACCATTCCGGCGCCGGATACGAAGCATTCGTGCTGGCGGAGGAATTGGTCGTTAGTACGCTGCCGGAAGAGTTCGACGTTCCGTATCAGATTCTGCGCTGGGGCGAGCTTGTTCTGATCGGCATTGGAGGCGAGGTCTTCACGTATTTCGGGCTCGCATTGCGGGCACGGTGGCCGGAACTTCTGATTCTTCCGGTGGGGCTTACCGGAGGGGCAAAGGGATATCTACCGGCTAAGGAAATGTTTGCGCAAGGCGGATACGAAGTAACTTGTGCGCAATGGTGTCCCGTCGCTCCGGGTGAGACCGAAAAATTATTCGCACAGCTAGCCACTGATCTCAAGAGTGTTGTTACAAGCGAGGCCGCGTGAAGCTTGCACCGATCGACATTTTGATCGTATTCGCCTATACCGCCGTCATTCTCTACATAGCGGGCCGCTCGCGTCAATTTGCCGGTAAGAGCTTGGAGAATTATTTTTTAGCCGGGCGCAACATGCCTGGCTGGATGACCGGTATTTCTTACGCTGCGTCGATGGTGAGTGCGGATGCCGCGGTCGGTTATGGCGGCTTGGCGGTGGTCGCCGGCCTTTCCGTTTCGTGGATTTATCTGAGCCGGTTTGGATTCGCTTTGTTTCTGGGCGCCATGCTATTCGCCGTCTACTGGCGACGCCTGAATACGTTCACGACGCTTGAATTTTATGAGCTGCGTTTCGAAGGACTGCCTGGAACGCTGATGCGATTCTGGCTGGCGTTTCGCACGTCACTCATCGCCATGGTGGCCTGGACCGGCATCTCGCTGCTTGCGCTGGTAAAGATTTCGGCGCCGGTATTGGGTTGGGGCAAGACAGAAACACTGGCGCTTGCGATTCCATTGTCAGTTTTGTATGTCTGGTTCTCCGGCTACTTAGGCGTCGTGCTCAGTAACCTTGTGCAGGTGGCGGTGCTGGTAGTTGGGGCTACAGTGCTGGCTTGGCGAGTTTTGTCTGCCGTGGGCGGACCTCATCAATTAGCGGCGCGGCTCGATGCAATGGGTCCCGCGACGCTCGGCATATTTCCCTCTACTGAGAGCACTGTGTTTCCGGCCATCGCTTGCATCGCCTGGCTGATCGGCACGAGCATCGGCTACGGAGGCGACGCGGCTCCGATGGGCGGAGCTGTGGAGGGTCAACGGATTCTTTCGTCGCGAACACCGAAAGAAGCCTGCAAGATGTATGTCGTCAGCGAAGTCACGCTCTTTACGTTGGTGTGGCTGCTGAGTGTACCCTGTCTTGCCGCGGCGGTCTTCTGGCCACAATTGCGAACGGGCCAGTGGGACCGGGAACTGGCCTATGGTCTGTTGATGACTCGTTACTTGACGCCTGGTCTGCTTGGCCTGGTTTACGTGGCGATGTTAGGCGGCATCATCTCGGTGGTCGGCGACAACCTCAATTTCGGATCGCAGGTTTTATTGAACGATATATATCGCCGCCACTTAGTGAAGAACGCTTCGGAGCGTCATTATTTGCTGGCCGGGCGCTGCGCGATTTTTGTGGTCCTCGGATTGTCGCTGCTGGTCGTCTACAAAGTGCAGCTCATCTTTAATGTGGCCGTCTTCATGGTCGGTTTGAGCGCGGCGGAGATGTCGGCGAACTGGGCGCAGTGGTGGTGGTGGCGATTCAACGGGTGGGCGCGAGTGGCGGCCTCATTCGGCGGCGGCGCTTGTTATCTCGCGATTGCGCTCTTATGGCCCGGATGGGCGTGGTGGAACAGGATGTTCCTCTCGATGGGCATTGCCACATTGCTTTGGATCGTCGTCACGCTCGCGACCGCTCCCGAGCGTAACGAATTATTAGTCGCGTTCTATCGCCGCGCGCGTCCGCTGGGCTCGTGGGGACCGATCGCGCGGCTGGCGGGCGAGGCGCGATCCGCGACCAAGCTGCGATTTCCGATTGCCGCTGGCCTCGGGATTGCGTTCGCGGGCACGATCGCGGTGATGGCTTACATTACTGGCATCTCGCAGTTGTATGTCGGCCGCTACAAGACGGGTCTGCTGCTCTTCTCGATCTTGGCGCTTGCGGGCACGCTATTTCTCGTGGCCTTTCCGCGCTACATCGACGCGCTCTTATCCAGCGAGGAAAAGCAGCAGGCTCTCGACGGCAACGACGGCAGCAGTTTTGGATTGCATCGTGTTTTTTCGGTTGTGTGCTTTGGCGCTTCCGCGGTGCTTGGTTTTCAAACCTTTTTTCTAAGCGGCGGCGCGGCGAGCCTGACGGTGTGTTTGGTGGCTGTTGCCGGCGGATTGCTCTTGTTGCGTCAGGGGCGTAAGCGGCAGGCACTCGAGGGAAATTCATAGAACAGATGGCGTTTAAGACCTATATCGAACAGATTCACCAATTGCTCGATCGCATCCGGACTGAGCAAGCGGCGGCTATCGGCATGGCCGGCGCGATGGTGGCGGAAACGCTCAAAAAGTCCGGGATCATTCATACATTTGGCACCGGCCACTCGCACATGATCGCGGAAGAAGCGTTCTTTCGGGCCGGCGGCCTGGTTCCGGTGAACGCTATTCTCGACGGGCGGATCGCGTTTCTCGATGGCGCGTTGGAGAGCACGCGCGCGGAAAGAGAAGAAGGCTATGCGCGCTCGCTGATCGAGCGGGAGCGGATCACGGTGGGCGACACGGCGATCATCATTTCGAATTCCGGCCGTAACACGGTGCCCATCGATATGGCGCTCGAGATGAAAGAGCGCGGCGTACATACCATAGCCATCACGAATCTACAACAATCGGCGGCGTCCGTGTCGCGCCATTCTTCGGGCAAGCGTCTTTTTGAAATCGTCGATCTTGCCATCGACACTTGTGTCGCCGAGGGCGATGCAATGCTGCGGCTCGAGACGGTAGAGCAGTCCATCGGTCCTGCTTCCACCGTCGCCGGCGCCGTAATT
>Ga0193753_10003314_pt1 | contig 11998 bp, 7 predicted proteins | sample H1c2metaG_FD_144925 | JGI IMG/M metagenome (GOLD analysis project Ga0193753, IMG submission 144925) | Soil microbial communities from a riparian zone of the East river system, Colorado, United States - H1c2 | ecosystem: Environmental > Terrestrial > Soil > Riparian zone | place: USA: East River... | reverse complement strand
AACGTCATGGTGGACATGGGCGAGCCCATCAGCCTGCGCTCGCTGCTCGATGCCACGCCCGCCGGCGACCAGGCGCGGCGTGTGACCCGCATCCTGCGCGGCATCCTGCGGCGGCAGCGAGCCATCCGCATCGGCCCCGACCTTTCCCACCGGCGCACGATCGTGGCGCAGGTGCTGCGCGCGCGGGCCGTGCGCGCCGTGATCGCGGCCGACGCCCGTGACAAGGACGGTGATTTCCGCCCCGGCCTGCTGCAGGCACGCAAGTACGCATTCGAGATCGCCGCTAACTACTCGCATCCGTTCGTGCAGATCGCGGAAAAGCTGCTCGGGCGCGTGTGGAACCGCGTGTACGACGGCGTGAAGATCAACCACGCCGGTACGCTGAAAGACGTCTCGGAAGGCAACGAAGTGGTTTATGTGCCCTGCCATCGCAGCCACATGGACTACCTGCTGATGTCGTACATCATCTATCACCAGGGTTATGCGCTGCCGCACATCGCCGCCGGCATCAACCTCAACATCCCGGTGGTGGGCCGCTTCCTGCGCAAGGGCGGCGCGTTCTTCATCCGCCGCAGTTTCGGCGGCAATGCGTTGTACACCGTGGTCTTCATGAAGTACCTCGCCGCCATCATGGCGCGCGGGCACTCCATCGAATATTTCATCGAGGGCGGGCGCTCGCGCACCGGGCGGTTGCTGCACCCGAAGACCGGCATGTTGTCGATGACGGTGCGCAGCTTCCTGCGCGACCCGGTTCGCCCGGTGGTGTTCGTCCCTGTCTACTTCGGCTACGAGCGCATCGTCGAAGCCAACACCTACATCTCCGAGCTCTCGGGCGCACCCAAGAAGAAGGAGAGCTGGCTCGACCTGCTGTTCTCGTTGCGCGTGCTCCGCGAACGCTTCGGCACCGTGCACGTCAACGTGGGAGAGCCGATCAGGCTCAACGACATGCTCAACGCCCAGCTGCCCGCATGGCGCGAACAGAAATTCGATGACGACACGCGCTCGCCGGCGATCAATACGCTCATCGGCGATCTTGCGTTGAACATCATGCGGGGCATCAACGCCGCGGCGGCAGTGACGCCCATCAATCTGCTGGCCACCTGCCTGCTCGCGTCGCCGCGCGGCGCCTTGCCGGAAAGCGCCTTGCTTCGCCAGCTCGAGCTGTACCTCAAGCTACTGCAGGCGTGGCCGTACGGCCCGCGGGTCACGGTGACGGATGCCAATCCGGCCGAGATCGTGCTCTACGGCGAGTCGCTCAAGATCATTTCGCGCGTGCCCCACAAGCTCGGCGACATCGTGAAGATGAGCGATGAGAGCGCGCAACTCATCGCCTACTACCGCAACAACGTCCTGCACCTGTTCGCGCTGCCGTCGCTCGTGGCCTGTGCGTTCATCGGCAACCCCATGTTGCAGACCTCCGACATCCAGCGCCTGGCGTGGCGCATCTACCCCTACGTCGCCTCCGAGCTTTTCCTGCGCTGGCGCGAAGACGAACTGGCGAAGGTGGTCGACGGGGTTCTTGCTGCGCTGGCGGAGCTGGGCGTGCTGCAGCCTAACGAGGATCGCAGTGTCTGGATGAGGCCCACGCCCGATTCGCCGGGAGCCCTGCAACTGTCGATGCTCTCGCAGCCAACCATCCAGACCATCGAGCGCTACTACCTGGCGATCGCGCTGCTGCTCAAGGCAGGCAGCGGCGTGATCAGCCAGAAAGCGCTCGAGCAGCGATGCCAGCTGGCGGCCCAGCGAATCAACATGCTCTACGGATTCAACTCGCCGGAGTTCTTCGACCGCGCCTTGTTCGAGAATTTCATCGACCTGCTGCGCGAACGCGGAGTCCTGAAGGCCGGCGAGGGCGGCAACCTGGAGTTCGACGAAGTGCTGGTTCGCGTCGCGGCCGATGCACAGCTGGTGCTGTCCGAACAGATTCGCCACAGCATCCTCCAGGTCACGCAGGTTTAGGCTGCTAGGGATTCCCCGGGAACAGCGTCCTGGCCCCTGCTAGCTTTCCCCAAGGAACCCGCTGCTATACTCGCGCGCAACACGTCCGCGCTTACGCGTCCGCGAGGGGAGGCAGCGGCGCGGCGGAACACTAATAGACGATAAGGCCAAGCGGTACTGCTGCTCCCGACCTCGCGACTCGCAGCATTTCCGCGGTCTCAGGGGAAATCAATGAGTAACGATCTGATCCGGCGATACGTGACGCGTTCGCTTCCGATCGTCGCGGCGCTCAGCTTGGCGTCGCCCGCGGCCTATGCCTGGGACTTTCAGAACTCCGACGGCACGCTCTCGGGTAGCTGGGACACCACGCTCACCTACGGTCAGGCCTGGCGCATCGAGGCGCGCGACTGCCGGCTCATCGCCATCGCCGACGGTGGTTGCGGCCGCTCGCCGAACATCGACGACGGCAATCTCAACTACGACACCGACATGTACTCGCGCGCGCTCAAGGTGCTGACCGAGCTGTCGCTCAACTACCGCGGCTTCGGCGCGTTCGTGCGCGCCTCCGGGTTGTATGACGATGCCGCCAACGACACCCAGCGCACACCGCTCTCGGACAAGTCCGAAGACCTGGTAGCGAGCTACACACGCCTGCTGGACGCGTTCGTCTACGCCAAGTTCGACATCGGATCGATGGGCGCCGAGCTGCGCCTGGGTCGCCAGGTCGTCAGCTGGGGCGAGAGCACGTTCATCCAGAACGGCGCGAACGTCATCAACCACTTCGATGTCTCCGCGCTGCGCGTTCCGGGCTCGGAACTCAAGGAAGGCTTCCTGCCGCAGGAGATGGTCAATTTCAGCCTGCAGTTCAACGACAACTGGTCGGCGCAGGCTATCTACATCACCGACTGGAATGCGACGGTGCCGGAACCCGCCGGCTCGTACTACAGCAGCAACGACTTCGCACCCACGGGCGGCAGCAAGGTGGTGCTCGGCTTTGGTTCGTTCTCCGACCAGGGCGTGGATTTCAGCCCGCTCGGCGGCCCGTACATCAGCAACTTCCAGACGGTGAATCGCCTGCCGACGCAGAAGGCTTCGGACAGCGGCCAGTACGGCTTCAACCTCAAGTACTTCGCGCCCGATTTCAGCAACGGCACCGAGTTCGGCCTGTACTTCCTGAACTACCACAGCCGGCTGCCGCTGATCTCCGGCATGACCGGCAGCCAGCAGGGCATCGGCAACGCGTTCGGCGCGCTGAATGCCGTGGGCGCTGCGGCGCAGGCACTCGGCGCCGGGCTCTCGGTTCCGGCGGCCATCGCCACGGCGGCGAACCTCGCGGTCGCTCGTTCCGCGGCTGCCGGCGGCAACCTGTCGCTGGCGACGGCGACGCAGTACGCCACCATCGGCGCCAACACGCAGCTCGCGCATGGTGACGTCACGAACCAGGCCAGCAACATCGCCACGCACGAGTACGCGCTCACGGCCGGCTACTTCACCGAGTATCCCGAAGACATCAAGATGATCGGCCTGTCGTTCAACACGCAGCTGCAATGGGGTGGCATCGCGCTCCAGGGCGAAGTCACCTATCGCCAGGACGTGCCGCTGCAATTCGACGATGTCGAGCTGCTGTTCGCTGCGCTCACACCGTTCGAGCAGGGCCTCGCCACGCTGCGCGGCACGCCGCTGCCCACCACCTGTCCCGAAGGGGTGCCGGCCGCCTCCACGCTCACGCATTGCGGCCAGCTCGGCAGCTTCGGTCTCAACGAGAAGGTGCAGGGCTGGGATCTGTACGACACGTACCAGGTGCAGTTCACGGCCACCAAGACGTTCTCCAATGTGCTGAAGGCCTCGCAGATGGTGCTCGTGGCGGAAGCCGGCCTCACCAACGTGCAGGACATGCCCGACAAGCTCACGGGCGGCCCGAACGATCGCGGCCTCCGCTTCAACGGTCCGGGTACGAACGTCAGCGGCAACTACGAGCTGCGCGGCCGTCACTGCCCGACGTTGTCGGCGGCGGACTGTCTCGCGCTGAATCTCGTCGAGCCGCAGAACCGGTTCGCCGATGCGACGTCCTATGGTTATCGCATCGCCGGTCGCCTCGAATACCCGGGACTCATGGGGCCGTGGAACATCCTGCCGCGCTTCAGCTGGCAACACGACGTTTCCGGCACCACGCCCGGACCGGGTGGCAACTTCGTCGAAGGCCGCTACGGCCTGACGCTGGGTGTCGCCGCCAACCTGCTGGCGAAGTGGGAGCTCGACATGGCGTGGACCAAGTTCGGCGGCGCCGGCCGGTTCAACGACATCAATGACCGCGACTTCATCGCGGCCACTGCCAAGTTCTCGTTCTGATCGCGACGAGGGGAATTTCCATGCTGAAGAAACTTGTTCTAGTAGTTGCGGGCATCGCGATCGGTGCGCCGGCCATGGCTGCCGTATCCGCGGCCGACGCCGCAAAGCTCGGAGCCGAGCTCACGCCGCTCGGTGGCGAGAAGGCGGGCAACGCGGACGGCACCATTCCCGCGTGGGACGGTGGGCTCACGTCTGCCTCGCAGGCGGGCTTCGCGAACTTCCGTCCCGGCCAGCACCATCCCGATCCGTACGCCAGCGACAAACCGCTGTACACGGTCACCTCGGCGAACATGGGCCAGTACGGGAACAAGCTGACCGAGGGCCACAAGAAGCTGCTGCAGACCTACAAGAGCACCTTCAAGATGCTCGTCTATCCCACGCATCGCAGTGCCGCCGCTCCGCAGCGCATCTACGACGCGACCAAGCGCATCGCGACCACCGCTACGCTTGCCAAGGGCGGCAACGGCGTCACCAACGCGGGCGAGGGAATTCCTTTCGCCATCCCGAAGGAAGGCGTCGAGGTGTTCTGGAATCACGTGCTGCGGTATCGCGGCGACGTCATCGTCAGGCAGATCGGGCAGGCGCCGGTGACCGCGAGCGGCGCTTTCACCATGGTGAAGTTCCACGACGAAACCATGGTGGCGTACAGCCTCCCGGGTGCGAAATCGGAAAACCTCGACAACACCATTGCGTACTTCATCCAGGAGACCGTGGCGCCGGCGCGCCTCGCCGGTGAGGTGCTGCTGGTGCAGGAAACGCTCGACCAGACGCTCGAGAATCGCCGTGCGTGGGTTTACAACCCGGGCCAGCGCCGCGTGCGCCGTGCGCCGAACGTGGCCTTCGACAATCCCGGCACCAACTCCGACAACCTGCGCACCTCCGACCAGTTCGACATCTACAACGGCTCGCCCGAGCGTTACGACTGGACGCTGGTCGGCAAGAAAGAAATTCTCGTGCCGTACAACAGCTACAAGCTCGGGTCGAACACCCTGAAGTACGCGGACATCCTCAAGAAGAACCACATCAACCCCGACCTCGCGCGCTATGAACTGCACCGCGTCTGGGTGGTGGACTCGAAGCTGAAGGCCGGGCAGAGCCATCTCTACAGCCGCCGTACGTTGTACGTGGACGAAGACAGCTGGCACATCCTCGCGGTCGACTGTTACGACAGCCGCGGCACGCTCTATCGCGTACAGGAAGCCCACGTCATCCAGTACTACGACGTGCCGGCGTTCTGGACGGTGCTCGAAACCGTGTACGACCTGTCCAACGGCCGCTATCTCGCGCTCGGCCTCGACAACGAAGAGCCGCGCAGCCGCGATTTCTCGCAGAAGCGCGCGATCGCCGACTACCAGCCCGCAGCCCTGCAGCGGCGCGGCGTCCGCTGAAGGGTTAGCCTGCAAAAGCGATGAACGGGCCGGTTGATCAACATCACCCGGCCCGTTTAGTTTCAGAACAACAGAAGAACCCAGGGAGTTGCGGATGAGGCATCGGATGAGCCTCGCGCTGGTCGCGATGCTGGTTGCGGCCGGACTTGCTCCCAGCGTCACTCGGGCGCAGCTGGATCCCAACGATTCCGCCAACCAGCCTGCGGAAATCGAACCGCTGGCGGGTAGCTCACTGCTGCTCGATCTCGCGGTCGCCGGCCAGCGTCTCGTCGCCGTGGGTGAGCGCGGCCACGTGATGCTCTCCGACGACCAGGGCGCCACCTGGCGCCAGGCGAAGAGCGTGCCCACGCGCGTGCTGCTCACGGCCGTGTACTTCGTCGATGCCGAATACGGCTGGGCCGTGGGGCACGACGAAACCATCCTCAACACCGCCGATGGCGGTGAAACCTGGACCCGCTCGCACTTCGCGCCCGAAGCCCAGCAGCCACTGCTGGACCTGTGGTTCGCGAACCGCGTCAGCGGCATTGCCGTCGGCGCGTACGGCGCCTACTTCACCACCAACGATGGCGGTCGCCACTGGTTCTCGTCGAAATTCTCGCCGCCGCCAGTGGCCGCCGCGAATGCCGATGAGCCTCCGCCTGACTACCACCTCAATCGCATCGTGGGTGTCGGCAACCGCCTGTACGTGGCGGCCGAGGGCGGCAAGCTCTATCGCTCCGACGACCGCGGCGCGACCTGGCGGGCCTTGCCTTCGCCGTACACGGGCAGCTTCTTCGGGCTGGTGCCGATCCGCGGTGAAGGTCTGCTCGCGTTCGGGCTGCGCGGCCACCTGTTCCGCTCGGCGGACCGTCGGTAAACCTGGCATCCGCTCGAATCCCACACCACCGCCATGCTTACCGACGGCATCGCCATCAACGACCTGCGCGTGATCATCGGCGGGCTCGCGGGCGTGCTGCTGGTGTCGAGCGACGCCGGGGAAACCTTCAAGCTCACGCAGCAGGACGATCGCAAGGGCATGCAGGCGCTGCTGCCCGGACCCGCGGGCACGGTCGTCGTGGCGGGCGAGGGTGGCGTACGCACCATCCGCGTCGGCGAAGGTAGCTAGGCATGGCAACCCCGGAAAAGCCTTCACTGGCCGCCACGCTCGAAAAACTGATCTTCGGCAACCGTGTCGCCATCGTCGCGGTGTTCGCGCTGCTCACCATCGCCCTCGCCGCGGTTGCGGTGCGTGGCCTGCACATCGACGCCTCATTCACCAAGCAGCTGCCGCTCAAGCACGAGTACATGCAGACCTTCGTGAAGCACCAGGCGGAGTTCGGCGGCGCCAACCGCGTGTTGATCGCGCTGGTGGCGCGCGACGGCAACATGTTCACGCCCGGGTTCTTCGATGCGCTCAAGAAGGCCACCGACGAAGTGCTGGTCATGGACGGCATCGACCGCGGCCGCGTGCAGTCGCTGTTCACGCCCAACGTGCGCTACATGGAAGTGGTCGAAGAGGGCATCGAGGCCGGCAACGTGGTCGACTCGGAGTTCGTGCCCACGCCCGAGGCCCTGGCGAAGGTGCGCGAAAACATCCTCAAGGCCGGCATCCGCGGCCGCCTGGTGGCCAACGACTTCTCGGGCGCGCTGGTGTCGGCGATCGTGCTCGAGAAGGACGCCACTGGAAAACCCATCGATCCCATCGAGGTGGCGCGCAGTCTCGAAAGCCGCGTGCGCGACAAGATCCAGGGCAACGACGTGCTGGTGCAGGCTCATTCCTCGTCGGCAACGGGCTCGGCGATCGACGTGCACATGATCGGCTTCGCCAAGGTGGTGGGCGATATCGCCGATGGAGCGATGTCGGTCATCGTCTTTGCGATCGTGACCATCCTGCTCACGTTGCTGGCCGTCTGGTACTACGTGCAGTCGCTGAAAGTGGCCATCGTGCCCATCGGCTGCTCCATCGTCGCGGTGACGTGGCAGCTCGGCACGCTGGTGCTGCTCGGTTATGGCATAGACCCTTTGGGTCTCCTCGTACCGTTCCTGATTTTTGCCATTGGCGTTTCGCACGGCGTGCAGAAGATCAGCGCCGTCAAGGAAGCCGCGGTGGCAGGCGTGGGCAGCATGGACGCCGCGCGCCAGACGTTCCGGCAGTTGCTGATGCCGGCCATCATCGCGCTGCTCGCGGATCTCGTCGGCTTCATCACCATCCTGCTGATCCCCGTGCAGGTGGTGCAGGAAATGGCGGTCACGGCCAGCATCGGCGTGGCCATCGTCATCCTCACCGACCTCATCCTGCTGCCGGTGCTGGTGTCGTGGGTGAGGTGGGACGACAAGTACAAACATCGCGTGGAACTGCGGCAGGCCAAGCTCACCGTGTACTGGGCGAAGCTCGCGCGCATCACCGAGCGCAAGCCCGCGGCCATCATCATCGGCATCGCCGTGTTGTTGGGCATATTCGGCGTGTGGAAGGGGCGCGAGACGCCCATCGGCGACACGCAGTCGGGCGTGCCCGAGCTGCGCGCCGATTCGCGTTACAACCGCGACAGCAACATCATCACCAGCAAGTTCTCGATCGGCGTCGACATCCTTACGGTGATCGTGGAGACGAAGGAGCCGGCCTGCACCAGCCACGAGCTCATGACGGCCATCGACACGTTCGCGTGGAAGATGCGAAACATCGACGGTGTGCAGGAAGTCATGACGTTGCCCATCGTCGCCAAGATCGCCATCGCCGGCTGGAACGAGGGCAGTCTCAAGTGGCGCAACATCCCGCGCGAGCCCAACCAGCTCACGCAGTCGACGCGTTACATCGAGACCAGCACCGGCCTGCTGAATGCGGATTGCAACGTGATCCCGGTGATGCTGTTCCTGCGCGATCACAAGGCCGCCACCATCGAACGCGTGGTGGGCGAAGTGAAGGCCTGGCGCACGCGGAACGCGCTGCCCGGCGCCACGTTCAACCTGGCCACGGGCAACGTCGGCGTCATGGCCGCAACCAACGAGGAAGTGGAGGCGAAGGAATATCCCATCCTGGGGTGGGTGTTCGCCGCGGTCATCCTCATGTGCCTGCTGACGTTCCGCAGCTTGTTAGGCACCGTGCTGGTGTTCCTGCCGCTCGCGCTCGTCTCCATCCTGGTTTATGCCGTCATGGCCATCGTCGGCATCGGTCTCAAGGTCAACACGCTGCCCATGGTGGCGCTCGGCGCGGGCATCGGCGTGGACTACGGCATCTACCTGTGGAGCCGCATGCAGGAATACCTGCGCGCCGGCGATGACGTGCGCCACGCGTTCGAGAAGACCATGCGCGTCACCGGCGCCAGCATCATCTTCACCGGCATCACGCTTGCCATCGGTGTGGTCACCTGGGTGTTCTCGCCGCTGCAGTTCCAGGCGGACATCGGCATCATGCTCACGTTCATGTTCTTCGTGAACATGCTGGGCGCCATCATCCTGTTGCCGGCGCTCGCGGCGTGGTTGGTGAAGCCGGTAAAGGGGACAGCCCCCACACTTCTTTCAAAGAACGGCCAGCAAAAGGCGTCAGCCCTCGGTGAAACGGGGAATGAACCCTGAAACCTGCGTTCGAGGACTGACCCCTTTTGCCAGGAAAAGGGGGCTGCCCCCATGACCCCCGACGAGTTCCGCCGTGCGGGGCACGAGCTCATCGACTGGATCGCGGACTATCGCGAGCGCGTCGCGCGCGCTGAATTCCCGGTGATGTCGCGCAACGCTCCCGGCGCGCTTCGCGACGCATTGCCGGCGAGCCCGCCGCAGGAACCCGAGGACTTCGCCGCCATCCGCGGCGATCTCGATGCGCTGATCCTGCCGGCCTGCACTCACTGGCAGGATCCCCGCTTTCATGGCTTCTTCCCGTCGAATGGATTGCCGGCCGCGGTTCTTGGTGACCTCGTGAGCACGGGCCTGGGGCAACTCGGGCTCAACTGGCAGTCGAGCCCCGCGCTGACCGAGCTCGAAGAGGTATGCCTCGACTGGTGGCGGCAGATGCTCGGATTGTCCGGGCGCTGGTCGGGCGTGATCCAGGACACGGCCTCGACCGCCACGTTCGTCGCGCTGGTGTGCGCGCGAGAGCGCGCTTCCAACCACGGCGCCACGCGCGGCGGCCTTCAGGGCGAGGCGAGCCCGCTCATCGTTTACGTGTCGGGTCAGGCGCACAGCTCGGTGGAGAAGGCCGCGTTGCTCGCGGGCTTCGGCCGCGAGAACCTGCGCACCGTGCCCGTCGACGCCATTTTCGACATGCGTCCCGACGCGCTCGCCTCGGCCATCGCCACGGATCGCGCCGCCGGGCGCGAGCCTTGCGCCATCGTGGCTACCTGCGGAACCACCGCCACGACGGCCTTCGACCCCATTCTCGAGATCGCGCAGATCGCGCGCGCGCAGGAGTTGTGGCTGCATGTCGACGCGGCCATGGCGGGCTCCGCCATGATCCTGCCGGAGTGCCGCGCCCTGTGGGATGGCGTGGAAGGTGCCGATTCACTGGTCGTGAACCCGCACAAGTGGCTGGGCGTGTCGATGGACTGCTCCACCTACTTCGTGCGCGACCCGCAGTTCCTGATGCGCGTCATGTCGACCAATCCGAGCTACCTGCAGACCGCGGCCGATGGCGCGGTGAAGAACTACCGCGACTGGGGTTTGCCGCTCGGCCGGCGCATGCGGGCGCTGAAGCTGTGGTTCGTGATCCGCGACCAGGGCGTGAGCGGCCTGCAGGCGCGCATTCGCCGTGACCTCACGCATGCGCAATGGCTGGCGGCGGAAATCGGGCGCACGGCGCCATGGAAAATTCTCTCGCCGGTGCGTTTGCAGACGCTGGTGGTGCGCCACGAACCGCCGGGTTTCGACGCCGCGGCCATCGACACCCACACGCGCGCCTGGGCGCAGGCCATCAACGAATCCGGTAAGGCATTCCTCACCCCGGCGGTCATTGACGATAGATGGGCCGTGCGCGTCTCGATTGGCGCGGCGGCCACTTCGCACGAACATGTGGTCGACCTCTGGCGACTCATGCGTGAGACAGCACAGGTCATTCAGGAAGGAGCAAGACGATGAACAAAGCGGGAATTGCGATCGGATTCATAGCGATGGCCATGGGCGCGAGTGCGCAACAGCCTGCGACGCCGCCGGCGCCGCCGGCGCCGCAGGCGCCGCCGGCAGCCATGCCCGCACCGGCGGATGTGAAAATAGAAACCATCAGTGTGGCTCCCGGCATCTACATGCTCATGGGACGCGGTGGCAACGTGGGACTCACGGTGGGCGTCGACGGCGCCGCGATCATCGACGATCAGTTCGCCGACATGGCGCCGAAGATCCGTGCCGCGGTGGCGATGCTGTCGGACCAGCCGGTGCATTTCGTCATCAACACGCATCTGCACGGCGACCACACCGGTGGCAACGATGCCTTCGGCAAGGCGGGCGCGGTGATCATCGCGCAGGAAAACGTGCGCAAGCGCCTCGGATCGCCGCAGGTGAATCCCACCACCAACGCGCCCATCGATGCGCGGGCGCGCGAAGCGCTGCCGGTGATCACCTTCGCGGACTCGGCGTCGCTGCATTTCAACGACGAAGACCTCGAGTTCACGCACCTGCCGAATGCGCATACCGAGACGGATATCGTCGTCCGTTTTCGCAAGGCCAATGTGCTGCACATGGGTGATTGCTTCGTCGGCGGGTTTCCGTTCATCGACGGCAACACCGGCGGCACGCTCGATGGCCTGATCCGCGCGCATGAAACGGTGCTCGCGACGGTCGATGACAACACGAAGATCATTCGGGGTCACGGGCCGCTCGGCAACAAGGCTGAACTGCAGGCGTTCCACGACATGCTCGTGGTGGTCCGCGATCGCGTGGCGAAGCTGGTCAAGGCCGGCAAGAGCCAGGACGACGTGGTCGCCGCCCGCCCCACGAAGGAGTTCGAGGAAAAATACGGCGGCGGCAGTTTCAACGCGGCGCAGTGGATAGGCCGTGCCTATGTCGACCAGAAGATCGCGCTGGAGAAGCGCAGGAAGAAGTAGATCGAGGGAAGTAGACAGGCCGAGGGCGAGCGCGGCGCGCCGGCGCCGTGCCTTCCGGGATTCCCCTATGCGCGGCGCCTGCCGCGCCGATTCGGTGCAACATAACGCGCCGCAGCGCGGGCTTTTCGCCCATCTGGGTAGTACGAAGGTCCATGGGCCTATAGACAGCGCGTGGACGGCTGGTAAAAGTTTCTCTCGCAATAGTGCGATTGGCCGCGTGAGAGAGATGAAGGATTCCAGCAATACCGCGAAACAGTTGTTAGACCTGCCGTACGCGCCCGAGGCGGAGCAGTATCTCGATGAGCTCGAGCGCGTACG
>Ga0193753_10003313_pt1 | contig 12002 bp, 7 predicted proteins | sample H1c2metaG_FD_144925 | JGI IMG/M metagenome (GOLD analysis project Ga0193753, IMG submission 144925) | Soil microbial communities from a riparian zone of the East river system, Colorado, United States - H1c2 | ecosystem: Environmental > Terrestrial > Soil > Riparian zone | place: USA: East River... | reverse complement strand
GATAAAGTGGTATTGTTAAGTTTTGGGCCTTCTGGTGCAAAGCATGGAGATACCATCGTTTTTATTGGACACAATCTTAACAGGGTTACTGCTGTGCAGCTGACTGGTGCAATGGTGGCTTCATCTGCATTTACAGAATATACCTCCGAACACATCAAGTTTATCATTCCGATGTCTACACAGGAAGGTTTTGTAACACTGAAAACACCGGAAGGGGATATCGTTTCAAAAACCCGGATAAATTTTACGGTAACAACCAAAATAACATCTTTTACAAAACAGGCGAGGCCCGGAGAGAATATCACTATCAAAGGAGAGTACCTGAATTGGGTGAAAGAAGTAAGGTTCTCAAAGGATATTGCTGAAACAACTTTTGTAAGTAAATCTTTAACAGAATTGGTGGTTAAGGTGCCGCAGAGCGCAAGAACGGGTACGTTGTTTATTTCTTTTGGTGGCACAAAACCCCTGACAATTGAAACAGACAGTACGCTTGTGGTAACAATGCCGGCCATTACAGGATTTTCACCCAGCCCGGTAGACAGGGGAAGTAACCTTACTATTACGGGTACAAATCTCGACCTGACGATGGGCGTATTATTCAAGGGACTTACTGCGCCTGTTACAACATTTGTAAGTCAGTCGGCTACGCAGATTGTATTAAAAGTGCCTGCTGCAGCCAATAAGGGAAAAATAACACTGGTGGCTTATTCAACGCTTACTGTAGAGTCGGCGCAATCGTTATTATTTATTGGCGACCTTCCGGACCTTGCCCCGCTGGGTTATGCTTTTTATATTGATGATCTCCAGAATGGATGGCAGAATTGGGGCTGGAGCAGCACTGCAACTTTTAACAGCACAGACAATGTACGCGATGGAGCAGCATCCATTAAATTGGATTATACCGGACAATGGGGTGCATTAAAATTTGCAAACGGAAGTGTTTCTACCGCTTCTTATAATGAGGTAACATTTTCAGTTTATGGAACAACGGGCAGTGGCGGAAAGAAAATAAATGTTACACCCAGTGGTGGCAGCACATACACCATTACCCTGGAAGAAGGGAAATGGGTTGAATATAAACTTACATTCGCGCAGGTTGGCAACCCCGCTACTATTACAGATTTAACTTTTCAAAACCAGGACTGGACCGGTCTTGTGTATATAGATCATGTTGGATTGAGATAATACGGGGAATTTTGGTGCTGCTATATAAAATTACATCCACTGCTGCAGAAGTTTTCCTGCAGTGGTGGATGTTTTAATTTGTGGAAACATATTAACTTCATAACTATGAAAGCAAAATTATTGGCTGGCATCATTTGCATTTTATTTTTTCAAAGTTTGTCGGCACATCAGATGGCAGATAGTTTGAAATTATTTACCGCTGATAATTCTTTTTTTCGGTACACTGGCAGAATAGATTTCAGTAACCAGAAATTACCACGCTACTGGATGCCCGGTGTATATGTAAAAGCAAAGTTTACAGGCAGCCATTGCACGGTATTGATCAATGATGAAATGCCAAACGCAAAAACGCACAATTATATTGAAATAGTAGTTGATGATAACCAGCCTGTCCGTTTGCAACTAACGGGCACGCACAATGAAATTGAAGCGGCAAAAGGATTAGGTCCGGGAGCGCATACCATCGTAATTTGTAAAAACACAGAAGCTGGTACCGGGTATATAGAATTTGCCGGTTTAAAATGTCTTGCATTAAAGCGCCTGCCCGCAAAGCCTGCCCGTAAAATCGAATTCATTGGCAACTCAATTACCTGCGGCACGGGAAGCGATCAATCTGAAATGCCCTGTGGTAAAGGGCTGTGGCAGGATCAGCACAATGCATACATGAGTTATGGCGCGCTAACTGCAGGAAGCCTGAAAGCACAATACCACCTGAGTGCGGTTTCAGGTATAGGGTTGATGCATAGTTGCTGCAAATTAACAATCACTATGCCACAGGTATTTGATAAGATAAATATGCGTGCTGATAGCATCGCATGGGATTTTAAAAATTATATGCCCGATGTGGTAACCATTTGCCTTGGCCAGAACGATGGCAGGCAGGATTCAACGGTGTTTTGTGATAATTATATCAATTTTATAAAGCAGGTAAGACAGCAATATGCCAGGGCAACCATTGTTTGTTTAAGCAGCCCCATGGCAGATGAGGGGCTGGTAATGCTAATGAAAAGCCGGCTGGGTTCTATCGTGCAAAAAGCCAATAATAACGGCGATAAAAATATTTACACCTATTATTTTTCGAAACGTTACCACAATGGTTGTGATAGCCACCCGGATCTTTCAGAGCACCGGGAAATTGCCAATGAGTTGACAACTTATTTGAAGAAATTGAAGGGCTGGTGACCTCCTCACCCCCGGCCCCTCTCCGCGAAGCGTAGAGGGGTGCCTCTCCGTATATTTCTTTGTTGATTACAGTTCGGGGGCTACTGTCATTTAAAAGATTTGTCAATAAAATTAAGGTTGCTGTCAGCCGGATAGTTTCATGATAACTGTAATATCATACAACCCCGGATAAGTTTTATAAAGACTCTTGCAATAAGGCACCCCTCGCCATAAGATCCGTTTCCGCTTTCCTTCTCCATTTTTGGAGAAGGTGGCCAAAGGCCGGATGAGGTTGGAGAGGGGACGGGGGTGAGGGGGAGAGCCTGAGGTTATATAAATATCCTCGTTCCCGTTCCTGAATAACTTTCCCTGAAGTCTTTTGGTGTAGTGCTTTTTTTCTTCTTAAAAATGCGGTTGAAGTTGGAAATATTATTGAACCCGCAATGGTAAGCAATTTCTGCTATTGACTGCGAAGTATCAATCAGCATCCTTGATGCATTGCCCAGTCTTATTTCGTTCAGGCAATCAATAAATGTCATGCCCGTTTTTGTTTTAAAAAACCGGCTGAATGCAGCTTCCGTCATATTTGACAGCCTGGCTACTTCACTTAATTTAATGGATTTGTGAAAATTCTGATTGATGTGCTCCATTGTTTTTTCTACCCGCCTGCTGTTGTAAAAAGAATGTTCTGCATTATTGAAAGAAGTGTCGGAGAGCATCCGCATATTTCTTGAAATAGAAAGATCATGCAGGATAGAAATTAATTCAAGCACGGAATCAAAACCATGTTTTTTATTCAGCTCCAGTATACGGGGTGCCAGGTGCTGAATGGTTTCTTTTGAAAAAGAAATGCCACGGCTTGATTTGTCGAACATGGCCCGTATAAAACTCAGCTGGTTTCTTCTCAGCAGTTTCTCATCAAAAAGATCTTTGTGAAACTGTATGGTTACTTCATGTATCTCTTTGCTTTTACATTTATGCGTAAACCATGCGTGCATCAGGTTAGAACCAACCAGCACCAGCTCCATGTCTTCTATTTCCTCCATATGATCACCCACTACCCGTTTGGCGCCTTTAGCGTTGCTGATAAAATTCAGCTCATATTCCTCATGGTAGTGAAGCGGAAAATCAAAATCAGTTTTAAGCCGTGAAAAAAGTGTAAAACAATCCGCCTGGGTTAAAGGCGTAATTTCTTTTAAGGTGTTTTTAAGCATATGGCAAGTTGCAATCAGGTTAGGTATATGGTCTGTTAACTTAAAATTGTACAGATTCATGTAAAAATAGTACAATATTTTATAATTTCTTTATATATAGCTGGTCTGTCTCCAACTCCCGGTAATTTTATCCCCGGGGTAATCGGGTTTTTTAAAGTAAATAGTACAAAAGAAAGGTAAAAAAGTATTAGTTTTCCGTAAGGTAAAAAATCTACATTTGCTATGATCTGCTGCTATATGAGAGGTAAGTTTTTCTGCCATTGTGCTAATCACACTGATTTTGCCGGGCTATGTCTTCTTTCTCTCTTACCATGCACTTTTTCTGTAATTTTTAAACAGCTTATTTAAAAACAACATGAAAGAAGTAAAACTCTTCCTTATCATACTGTTTTTTTCGCCTGCTGCTTTTGCACAGGATTATCCCTGCGATAAAAAAGCAAGCCCGGAAACAATTCACCTGTATAATAACCTTAAGAAAATTTTATCCAAAGGTTTTATGGTTGGCCACCAGGATGATTTGGCATATGGTGTAAACTGGAAATACGAGAATGGTAACAGTGATATAAAAGAAGTAACAGGAGATTACCCGGCTGTCTATGGCTGGGAACTTGGACATCTTGAATTAGATAGTTCAAAAAATTTAGATGCTGTTCCTTTCGATAAAATGAAACAATTTATTGCTACCGGGTATGCGCGTGGCGGCGTAATCACCATCAGCTGGCATTTTACCAATGCCTTAACCGGCAAATCTGCCTGGGATGCAACACCTGGCACAGTAGCAGCCATTTTACCGGGAGGGGTAAAAAACGACTTATATAAAAGCTGGCTGGATAAACTGGCCGCCTTTATGCTTGATCTTAAAGGCAAAGCGGGTGAACCAATACCAGTTATCTTCCGGCCATTTCATGAGTTGAACGGTAGCTGGTTCTGGTGGGGTAAAAATGGTTGCACGCCGGAAGAACTAAAACAATTGTACCGTTTTACGGTTGCTTATTTACGTGATACCAGGCAGGTACATAATTTATTGTACGCGTTTAATACAGATCGGTTTAAAGATGAAGAAGAATACCTGGAACGTTTTCCCGGGGATGAGTGGGTGGATATTATAGGTTTTGATATTTACCAGAGAGGGAAAGACAATGAACAATTTATCCGTGATATGGATAAAAGCCTTTCTACCCTGGAAAAACTGGCTGCTGAAAAAAATAAAATAGCAGCACTTACCGAGTTTGGATATGGAACGCTGCCAGACAGTACCTGGTGGACAAAGGCGCTGCTGCCGGCAATCGGTATGCATAAAATTTCCTATGCACTTGCATGGAGAAATGCCGGTAAATCTCCGCAGGGCAGGTATGAATATTATGTGCCATTTAAAGGAGAAGCATCCGCACCGGATTTTATAAAGTTTTATCAAAATGAAAGAACATTGTTTCAGAAAGATGTTGCCAAAGAAAATTTGTATAAGTAGAATAGAAGCTGTTAGCTGTTAGCTTTTAGCTTTTAGCTGTTAGCTTTTAGCTTTTAGCTGTTAGCTTTTAGCTGTTAGCTTTTAGCTGTTAGCTATTAGTTAGTAGAGAGAGCAAAGAAAGCGGGCGTTATTAAAGTTGATTCAAACTTAATAGTTGTACGTATGACTAGCAGCTAAAGGCCAATAGCTAACAGCTAATAAAACGATTGCTTAAACCAGTACATGAAATTACATTTTATTGACATTGCCATTATTGTGCTCTACCTGGCCCTCATGGTATCCCTGGGTTTCTGGTTTAGAAAAAAAGCGAAGCAAAACAAAGAGAGTTACCTGCTGGGTGGCAAGTCCCTTCCATGGTACATGCTGGGTATGAGTGATGCCAGCGATATGTTTGATATAAGCGGTACCATGTGGATGGTATCGCTCTGCTTTGTATATGGAATGAAAAGTATCTGGATACCCTGGCTGTGGCCGGTTTTTAACCAGGTTATTCTGATGATGTTTTTATCTAAATGGCTGCGGCGTTCTAATGCCAATACAGGGGCAGAATGGCTGGCCACGCGGTTTGGAAGTATGGGCAAGGGAATAAAATCTTCTCATAATGTTGTGGTGGCTTTTGCATTATTAAGTTGTTTTGGTTTTTTGGCTTATGGGTTTGTTGGACTGGGAAAATTCATAGAAATATTTGTGCCATGGAATATGGTAAAAGAATATGTGCCTTTTCATGTGTCTGCACAATGGGTGCCGCATTTCTATGGTATTGTCTTTTCATTATTCGCTATGTTTTATTCAATTCTTGGGGGCATGCACAGTATTGTACTGGGCGATTTTATCAAGTACCTGATCATGACCGTAGCCTGTATCTCCATTGCAATTATTGCTTATCAGCATTTGCATAGCAGCGGTACAGCACTCAATGTTCCTGAAGGATGGTTTAATCCTTTTTTTAACTGGCGCCTGGATCTCGATTGGCGCAATATTATTCCTGCTGCCAATAAAAAAATTGAAGAGGATGGATTTGGGCTCTTCGGTATCTTTTTTATGATGATGGTGTTCAAAGGTATTTTTGCAAGCCTTGCCGGACCTGCACCCAATTATGATATGCAGAAGATATTGAGTACACGTTCTCCGCAGGATGCATCCAAAATGAGCGGGTTTGTTTCTATTATTTTATTGCCCGTGCGTTATGCCATGATCATTGGCCTGACAGTGCTGGGTTTATTGTATTTTAACCAGCTTGGTATCAGTACTGCAGGCGGTACTGACTTCGAAAAGGTATTGCCTTCGGCCATCAATAATTTTTTACCATCCGGTATACTGGGCCTGGTGCTTACTGGTTTGCTTGGAGCTTTTATGGGTACATTTTCCGGTACCGTAAATGCAGCGCAGGCGTATATTGTAAACGATATTTATTTAAAGTATGTGAACCCGAAAGCCAGTACAAAAAAAATTATGTCTATGAATTACCTGGTGGGTTTGCTGGTGGTGCTGACAGGCATACTGCTGGGTATCTTTGTAAAGGATGTAAATACTGTATTGCAATGGATAGTAGGTGGGTTGTATGGCGGGTATATAGCATCCAATATGTTTAAATGGTACTGGTGGCGGTTTAATGCCAATGGTTTTTTCTGGGGTATGCTGGCAGGTATTATTCCTGCTATTGCACTGGCCATATTAAAATCGGCCGGCATAATTACGGGTCTTGATTTGTATTACTGGCCTGTTATATTTCTTATTTCACTTGCCGGGTGTTTCATAGGTACATATGCAGCCGCGCCAACAGAGATCAATACTTTAAAATCGTTCTATAAAACAGTAAGGCCCTGGGGGTTCTGGAAGCCGGTGCACCTATTGGTAATGGCAGAAGATCCATCCTTTAAACCCAATAAACGGTTTAAGCTGGATATGTTTAATGTGGTGCTGGGTATTATAGCGCAGCTTTGTCTTACTATTTTACCCATGTATATTGTATTATGGATGAAACTACCGTTGATATTGACCATTGTAATACTTGCATTGATAATATTAATATTGAAGAAAACATGGTGGGATAAATTAGAGAATTAAAAAAATCCAATTGCCGCTTACTAAATAATTATATCCCGCTGAGACCTAAAAAGATAAATGATGAGAACAGATTTTAAAAAGAGACTTGCGTTGTTGCAGTCTGCGCATGAACGGCTGCTGAACCGCCCTAATGAACAGGCAGAACCTGGTAATGGCATTTACGATCGCTACAAGTATCCGATACTCACTGCAGGCCATACGCCATTATTCTGGCGGTATGATTTAAATGCTGAAAGCAATCCATACCTCATGGAAAGGTTTGGTATCAATGCAGTAATGAATGCTGGTGCCATTAAATGGAACAATAAATACCTGGTAATCGGCAGGGTAGAGGGTAGCGACAGAAAGTCTTTTTTTGCAGTAGCTGAAAGTGAAAACGGGATTGATAATTTTCGTTTTTGGGATTACCCGATAGAAATGCCGGAAACAGAAAACCCGGATACCAATATTTATGATATGCGGGTGGTGCAGCATGAAGACGGATGGATATATGGTTTATTTTGTACAGAACGGCGCGATCCGGATGCGAATGCGGCCGATCAATCTGCTGCCATTGCACAATGTGGTATTGCCCGTACAAAAGATTTGAAGCAATGGGAACGCCTGCCGGATCTAAAAACAGCATCTCCCCAGCAACGCAATGTTGTTTTGCACCCTGAATTTGTACAGGGTAAGTATGCATTTTATACCAGGCCGCAGGATGGTTTTATTGATGCCGGAAAAGGAGGCGGCATTGGTTTTGGATTGTCTTCCTCTATAACAAATGCGGTGATAAATGAAGAAATAATTGTAGACAGGAAAATATACCATACCGTATATGAAGCAAAAAATGGCTCAGGTCCTTCCCCGGTAAAAACTACAATTGGATGGCTGCACCTGGCGCATGGTGTACGCAATACAGCTGCCGGTTTAAGATACGTGCTGTATTTGTTTGTGACGGATCTGCATGACCTTACAAAGGTAATTTATAAACCCGGCGGCTATTTTTTGGCGCCCGAAGGGGAAGAAAGAACCGGTGATGTATCGAATGTGGTTTTTTCCAATGGCTGGATTGTGGATGATGATGATAAGGTATTTATTTATTATGCCTCATCCGATACACGTATGCATGTGGCCACCACTACTATGGACAGGTTACTGGATTATGCAGTGAATACACCTGCAGATGGTTTTACATCAGCCAAATCTGTTGACACCATCGTCGGGTTGATAAAAAGAAACTTGGATCATGTCTCATCCAAAAATAAAGACAGCACGGCACCAGAACAGTTGATTGAAAACAATAATAAAAGATAAATAAAAAGTATACAATGATAATGATCCGTAAATACCCTGGAATAGTTGCTGTTGTTTGCATGGCTGTAATTTTTCTTTTTTCCTGTAATAAAAAGGCGAGTACTACCACTCCGGTAGTGCCGCCGGGAGATACAACTGTGGTAATAGCCCCCGCTATAGATCCATCCATCGCCAGTACGATTGGGTTTTTTCTTGACGACTGGCAACCGAAAACATTTACAACGCCTTCTTATAGCGAAGCACCCCTTGCCGCAGGTATTGTAAATACGGTGACGGTGGATGCTTCCGCTATCATTACCAAAATACCACTGTCAGAATTTGGGCACAATGCTGTCTGGTGGATGGGGCCCGTTGCAGGGGATCCTGTATTTATTGAACCTGTCACCAACCTGCACCCGCATATTATCCGTTTCCCGGGCGGGAGTTCCAGTGATGCTTATTTTTGGAATGCACAGCAGGGTATTAACCCTGCAGAAGCACCTGCAATGTTTACAAAAGATGACGGCACAAAAGAAGCGGCCGCATTTACGTATGGTAAAACAAATCTTAACTGGCAATGCAGCCTTGATAATTATTACAGCATGTTGCAGCAAACAAACAATAAGGGGATTATTACCATTAATTACGGGTATGCGAGGTATGGTACTGGTCTCAATCCTGTAGCAACTGCCGCGCACCTGGCAGCCGATTGGGTGAGATACGATAACGGGCGCACACAGTATTGGGAAATTGGGAATGAAAATTATGGAAACTGGGAATGGGGCTACCGGATTGATGTAACGGCAAACAAGGATGGACAACCGGAATTTTTAACCGGTGCATTGTATGGTCAGCATTTTAAAGTATTCGTGGACTCAATGCAAAAAGCAGCTGCTGAAATTGGCAAAAAAATATATATAGGCGTTGTTACAGCAGAAGCACCGGCGCCGGAACCATGGCAAACTACCACCCGCAAAACCTGGAATGCAGGTATGATGCCGGCGGTTAATAACAAAGCTGACTTTTATGTGGCGCATAATTATTTTACTCCTTACCAAACCAATGCAAATGCAGACATAATATTGACTTCCGCCCTTACGGAGCCCGCAACAATGATGAATTATATAACCCAAACCCTGCAGGCAAATGGTTCCGCCATTAAACCTGTGGCAATGGATGAATGGAACATCACTTCTAATACCTCCAAACAACAAGTATCAAATGTGAGTGGTGTTTTTGCTGTATTGGTGATGGGCGAGGCATTGAAAAATAAATATGGTATGGCTGCACGCTGGGATGTATTGAACGGCTGGAGTAACGGCGATGATCATGGCTTATTTAGTGCCGGTGATGAACCCGGTGTTGCCAAATGGAGCCCGCGGCCTTCTTTTTACTACCTGTATTTTATGCAGAAAATGTTAGGTGACAGGTTGGTGGCTACTGAAACGTCAGGCAATGCCGGTGTCAAAGCTTATGGATCTACTTTTTCTTCGGGCCAGGCAAATGTGGCGTTGGTGAATACAACCGCAACCGCCCAGGTAACAGAAGTGAAGATGAAAAATTTTAGCGTGGGTAACCGCTTTTACTGGTATAGCCTGGAAGGAAGTAATGACAATGGGGAATTTTCAAGAAAAGTACTGGTAAATGGAACTGGCCCTGCGGGTGTTGCAGGTGGCCCGGTTGGTTATGCAACACTGAAAGCCAATTCTGCTGTAACCAATACCGGTATCAGGGTTAGCATACCTGCCAGGGGCGCCGTGTTCATAGTAATTGACAAAAAATAATTTTGCACCCGCTGATGATTGATAAAGAAAAATACTGCCGTGAACTAACTGCTGAATTAGAAAACATCCTGCAGTATTGGATGGCGCATACCATTGATGCGGATCAGGGCGGCTTTTATGGGTGTATTGACAATGATAACACAATAAGTACAAAGGCGCCAAAAGGGATAGTGCTGAATGCCCGGATACTCTGGACTTTTTCTGCAGCATATAATTATACCCGTGATAAAAAATATTTAGCCATAGCTGAAAGGGCTTACCAGTATATACTTACTCATTTTACTGATAAGGAATATGGTGGTGTATATTGGTCAGTTGATGCTTCGGGCAATATGCTGAATGATCGCAAGCAGGTATATGGCCTTGCATTTTATTTGAATGGTTTGAGTGAATATTACCAGGCTGTACAGGGTCCGCAGGTGCTGGATCAGGCCATTCATTTATTCAAACTGATAGAAGCAAAAAGCTTTGATGCAAAACGGAAGGGTTATTTTGAAGCCTTTGCCAGGGACTGGCAACCGCTGCCTGATCTTCGCTTAAGCCATAAGGATGCCAATGAAAAGAAAACAATGAACACGCACCTGCATGTTATTGAAGCATATGCCAACCTGTATAAACAGTGGCCCGATGAATTGCTGCGAAACAGGATTATTGGGTTGCTGGAAGTCTTTGATGAATATATGATTGATAAAAATACCGGCCACCTGGTATTGTTTTTTGATGAAAACTGGAAAGAAAAGCCCGATGTAATTTCCTATGGACATGATATTGAAGCTGCCTGGTTATTGCAGCAATGTGCAGAAATAATCAATGATGATGACTGGCAGCATAAAATGAAGAAACATGCCATTCAAATAACCAATGCGGCCATGGAAGGGCTGGATAAAGACGGAGGCTTATGGTATGAATATGATCCCGCAAAAGATCTTCTGATCAAAGAAAAGCACTGGTGGCCACAGGCAGAAGCCATGCTTGGTTTCTTTAACGCATGGCAGGTAAGCGGCAAAACGGATTACCTGCAATTATCGTTCAGCAGCTGGAGCTTTGTAAAGCAATTTATCAGTGACAGGGAAGGCGGAGAATGGGTATGGGGTGTGAACGAAGATCATTCAGTTATGAAAGGAAAAGATAAAGTAGGTTTATGGAAATGTCCTTATCATAACAGCAGGGCCTGTATGGAAATTATAAAGCGTATTTCGCGTATGTAGGGGTGGACCTATGTGTCCGCCCTGGAAAAGAAACAGACATACATATAAGCATGGGTGGACACATAGGTCCGCCCCTACAATCATTTACTAATCCAATAATTACTGTTATTGTCCGGCGCTTCCAATACAATTTTATAAAACCCGGATGGTTTACCTGACAGATCAAATGTAGCTTTTTGACTGGACAACGGAACGGTTCCCAATAAAACATATTCATCTTTGCTCCCTGTTTTAAAATTATTGGTTAGGCTTATCCAGATTTTAACATGACCTGTTTTACCGGTTGCCTTCCAATTAATTTGTAATTTATTATTGCTGTATTCAAACCCGGGCGTTATAAAAGACAGTGGACCCGTGAAGGGGATCCCGTCTACTTCAAAAGCATTGTCTCTTGCAATAGATAATTTCATAAACCTGGCAATGCCGGGCATTATATCTGTTATCGAAGATTGTGGTGCATGAAATTCCTGGTTCAGGTCTTTAGCATTTGTAAAGATCCAGCTGTTGCGCTCGCGGTTGCTTTGCCCACCATGCCCTTTACCGGTTGCGGAATCGCGGCCATGATCGGTGGTTACAATAATCAGCCATTCTTCATTAAAATGCTGCCGGCGGTATTGAACCGCTTTCCATATATAACCAA
>Ga0193753_10003312_pt1 | contig 12003 bp, 4 predicted proteins | sample H1c2metaG_FD_144925 | JGI IMG/M metagenome (GOLD analysis project Ga0193753, IMG submission 144925) | Soil microbial communities from a riparian zone of the East river system, Colorado, United States - H1c2 | ecosystem: Environmental > Terrestrial > Soil > Riparian zone | place: USA: East River... | reverse complement strand
CCTTACATCGAACTGATGTGTGGCGCTTTCACCGACAACCAGCCAGATTTCAGCTGGCTGCAGCCAAATGAGGAAAAATCATTCGAGCAATACTTTATGCCCTATGCCAAAATAGGATTGGTTAAAAATGCTTCAAAAGAGGCCGCGGTCAACCTTGAATTGAAGAAAGGCATCAGTTACCTCAAAGTGTATGCTACCGCAGAATACCCATCGTCGTCGATCCGGCTCAGCGCAAAAGATAAAAGGCTGGGCGAATTCATTTTCGACCTTAGCCCCGCCTCTATTTTTGAAATTGAGGTCGGGACTGAAAATATTGAAGAGCACGAATTATTGCTCGAAGTGTTTGACAAAGATGAAACATTGCTGATCAGCTATCAGCCCGAAACACGGAAAGAAGCTGTGACTCCTCCAATAGCTTCGGCTGCGCCGCCACCCGCTGAAGTGACAACAAACGAAGAACTTTTTCTCCACGGTCTCCATCTTGAACAATACCGGCACGCCACTTTTTCGGCAGTAGATTATTATCAGGAGGCCATAAGGCGCGATCCCTCAGACATCCGCTGTAACAATGCCCTCGGTCTGTGGTTGCTTAGAAGAGCCCGGGTTGACAAGGCCGAACGCCATTTCCGCATCGCGATCGCCAAATCCACCATTCGGAACCCAAATCCCTATGATGGGGAACCCTACTACAACCTCGGCGTCGCATTGAAATTGCAAAATCGGATCGAGGAAGCGTATGATGCATTTTTCAAGTGTATCTGGAATGACGCATGGCAACATAGCGGTTTTTTTCAACTGGCCAGGATCGCTGGTGAACGCCGCGATTTTCAGCAAGCCTTGTACCTGGTCGATAAATCTCTTTTGAAAAATTACGGAAGCGCTTGTGCCAGGCACCTGAAGACGGCATTCCTGCGAAAGTTAAAAAGGTATGACGATGCACTTGCTTTCGCGGAGACTTCAATGGAATCGGACAAATTCAATGTGGGCTGCCTGTTCGAAACTTACCTCACAAAAAAAGCGACCGGCAGGGCTGAGGAAAGTCAGCAGGCCCTCACACGGTTGAAGGAGATCATGCGTGGATCATTTAACAACTATCTGGAATACGCGATCGATTATGCACATGCTGGTTTATTTGAAGAAGCTACATCGCTGATCCAGGAATTCGAAAACGACAATAAAGGCAATAAGGTCAGCCCGATGTTATATTATTACCTCGGGTATTTTTACTTCCGGATGAACGACAAGAAAACGGCGCATGATTATTTTAAAAAGGCGGCCCTTGCAAATCCCGATTTTTGTTTTCCGGGGAAGATAGAAGACGTGCAAACACTGCAATGTGCAATAGCCCTGAACCGCACCGACGCGAAGGCCCATTATTATCTGGGAAATTTCTGGTATGCTAATGATCAGTTCGAAGAGGCGATAAAATGCTGGGAACAGTCGATCCGCCTCGATGATCAGTTTCCTACCGTTTTAAGAAATATTTCATTGGGCTATCACAACAAGTTGAAGGATGTGCCCCGTTCTCTGGTCGCCTTGCAAAAAGCGTTTGATCTTGATGATACCGATGCAAGGGTATTGATGGAATTGGATCAGTTGTATAAACTGTACAACTATCCCCCGGCTCAGCGATTAGAAAGGCTGAACCTTCATCTACCACTGGTTATGCAACGCGATGACCTGTATCTTGAAAGAGTGACCTTGTACAACCAGACCGGCAATTATGAAATGGCGCGGGACCTTATCTCGCAGCGCCAGTTCCACCCCTGGGAAGGTGGGGAAGGGAAAACAGTGGGTCAGTTTCTGCTCTGTCATATTGAACTCGCCAAGCTGGCATTGAAGGAAGACCGGTATGATATCGCTCTTCAATTACTAAAAGCAGCCACCGAGTATCCACACAACCTTGGTGAGGGAAAATTATTTGGAGCGCAGGAGAACGATATTTGGTACCTGCAGGGGCTTGCCTATGAGAAACAAGGGTCGACGAAGGCAGCGAAGGAAAAATTTACACAGGCCACAATTGGAGTTGCGGAGCCAGCCAGGGCAATTTTTTATAATGATCCACAGCCCGACAAGATTGTGTACCAGGGCCTTGCCTGGCTTAAATTGGGTCATACCCAGACCGGTGAAAATATTTTCAGGCGACTGATTGAATTCGGTGATGAGCATATCAATGACAATATCCGGATTGATTACTTTGCTGTGTCGCTTCCCGACCTGCTGGTATTTGATCAGGATCTCAATGTCAAAAACAGCATACATTGCTACTACCTTATGGGCCTGGGTTACCTGGGCCTCGGCAAGACCAGGGAAGCCGCAGCGCTGTTCAATTCCGTTTTAGCGATGGACATCAACCACCAGGGAGCGATCATTCACCTCAATATGTTGAACTTTATCAAAGACGAAGCGCTTCTGACCTAATCGCATCACCATGCAGATCACTAAAAAACTGTGGTCGGGTTCTCCGCAGGGCGATATTTTCCTCTTTACCCTGAGCAATGGCCTGATAGAGGTGTCGGTGACCAACCTGGGTTGCGCAATTACTGCCATTCGCGTACCTGATTCATCAGGCAAACTGAGAAATATAGTAATTGGCAGCGAGTCTGTCGACGACTATGTCAATGACCAATTTTATCTTGGCGCAGTTATAGGCCGTTATGCCAATCGAATAGACGAGGGTCGTTTGCCGGTCGCCGGAGTTACCTATCAGCTAAGTGTAAACGAAATTCAAAATAATAATCATTTGCACGGTGGATTTTCCGGATTCAACAAAAAACTATTTACACCCGCAGGCGAGAATACGAGCCCCGCTGGCTGTGCCGTCTTCTTCAGTTACCGGAGCATAGATATGGAGGAGGGATACCCCGGCAATCTTGATGTGCTGATAAGTTATGAGTTGACAACCTCGAATGAGCTGAAAATCGGATATCACGCGAAAACCGATCAGCCCACACATGTCAACCTTACCAACCATACCTATTTTCACCTGGGTGATTCGGAAAAACCGGCCACAGGGTTGCATTTATCCATTAATGCCGGGCGTTATCTGGAAAGCAATGATCGCTTTCTGCCCTCAGGAATATCGAATCCTGTAGATGGAACTCCTTTTGATTTTCGGGCGCAGCGGCCGATCGATCAGCATTGGAGCGATCTGACAACAAAGGGTTATAACCACTTTTACTTTCTTGAAAATGATGGGTCGGGCCCGCCTGATGTTGTGCTGGCCTCTCCGGATTCAGGGACCTCTGTTTCTTTAACTACAAGTTTTCCCGGCGTGCTTTTGTATACCGGAGATTATCTTTCCGCGCCTCATCGGCCAAACCAGGGCATCTGCCTGGAAACACAGTTCCCGCCCGATGCGCCGAATCAGGTTTCATTCCCTTCTACGCTTTTGGAACCGGGCCGGCCGTTCAATCATCAAACTACCTACAAATTTGTCACCCGATAAGGTCGAAATAGTAATATTGTCCATCTTATCCATAATATTGGCTATCACCCATTTGAAGGAATAATTAAATATTTGGATATGCTTATGTAAAATACTGTTCTCCAGGCTTTGCCATTAGTATGAAAGTTCACTGCTGACTGCAAAAACAGCAATAACGGCCCTCATTCTTTTGTCAATTCCCAGACGGCTTCTATCAATACAATAAAACTTAACCAAAACCAAACTGCCATTTATGAATCGTAAATCTTACCTGAGTTCTGGTTTGACCGCCCTCTGTTTTCTGGTCATGATCTTTTGCTCTTTGCATACAAGTGCACAGGCAGATCGTACGATCACCGGAAAAATAACAGATGAGACCGGAGCCGGCCTTGCGGGAGTCAGTGTAGTTCTGAAAGGAGCCAGCAACGCAGGAACAGTAACCAATGAAACCGGGAATTTTTCTCTAAGGGTGCCCGCCGGAAAGCATACGCTAAGTGTTTCCTATACGGGCTACACCGGTCGGGAGATCGCCGTGGATGGTCAGACTGCCGTCAACATCTCACTTAGTCCTGACCCACAAGCCAAGGATCTTAATGAAGTAGTTGTAGTTGGATACGGCACACAGCGCAAGGTTGATCTTACCGGCTCTGTAGGATCAATTTCCAGAAAAGATATTGCCACCCGACCTGTAACCAGTCCGGATCAGGCGTTGACAGGAAAGATCACCGGCGTTTCCATTACAAACCGTTCGGGTGACCCCGCTGCCCCTATAGACGTCAGGATCCGCGGCATTGGAACCGTTGGCACCAACCAGCCGCTCTTTGTAATTGACGGGGTGCCGATCGTACAAACTTCAAACGTAACAGTAAACACGGCTTCTTATTCCGAGTCGAATCCCCTGGCCGCAATGAATCCGAACGACATTGAGACCATCGACGTCTTAAAAGATGCTTCCGCCTCGGCTATCTACGGTGCCAGGGCTGCCAACGGAGTAATAATCATTACTACCAAGAGAGGCAAGGAAGGCAAGGCGACAGTGAGCTATGATGGTTATCAGGGCTGGCAATCCGTTGCGAAAAGCCAGTATTTTGACGTACTCAACGTTCAACAATATATCGCCTTGCAAAGCGAATTGGGCAGGGACTATTCGGAATTCAGCTCAAAACCAAACTTCGACTGGCAGGACGCAATTTTCAAGACTGCTCATGTAACCAATCACAATATTTCAGTTAGTGGTGGATCCAAAAATGCCACTTTCAATGTGGGCGCAGGTTTCCACGACCAGGATGGAGTGGAACTCGCCCAGGCATTTAAAAGGATCTCACTAAAGGCAAACTCCGATTTCAAAGTGGGTAAGTTTCTGAGATTCGGCGAGTCAGTCCTCATCAGTTCAACAGAGAGAGGCATACAATCGGAAGGCGCCAATTTTGCGGCTGCGGGCGCATCAAGAAATGCACCTTACTACAATCCCTATGATCCAAATGATCCTCTCGGGCTTAACCCTTCAACTGCCGAGACCAGGGGTGCCAACGCGTCGGCCAATAACTATATTTGGGCGCTCGACACAAGGTATAATGAGGTGCATGTAACCTTGCGTAAAATTTTGGCCAATGCTTATGGCGAAATTGAACCCATTCCAGGGTTGAAATACCGGTTGGCCGTTGGCGTAGATTATAATGTTGGCGATGGGTTTTTCTTCCAGGAAGCAACTACCGCCGACTATGGTGGTGGTATCAGAAGGTCGCTGATGACCTCTGAAAGACCTTTGGAAACCACTACCAACATGACCCATACGCTCACCTATACCAAAGAGTTTGGCAAACATAGCGTGACAGCGCTGGTCGGTGAGGAAGAAACAAACTTTTCCTTCACTAAAGTGCGTTTGCAAGGAGGCGATCTTTTTAACACCAATATTAGGTTTCCAACAGTAGCCAGCACCATAGCGGCTACCAATGAAGGCGACCATTGGGCATTGCGTGGGTACCTCGGAAGGTTATTCTACAACTTCGACAACAGATACCTGGTCACTTTCAACGTAAGACGTGACGAATCGTCAAGATTCTCGAAAGATCACAGGTCGGGAACCTTTCCTTCCGTATCTGCCGGATGGAAGCTGAGCGAAGAAAAATTCTTCACCAAGATGGACTCTAAAATATTTGACGACGTCAAGATCCGCGCGAGCTGGGGACAGGCAGGTAACCAGTTTACGGGCACTAATTTCGCCTATCTGCCTTCACTCCAGTCCAATATATTCTATGCGATCGGGGCGGGACAGAATGTTGTAAGAGGACCCGCGCCGGTGATCTTTGCAAATGAAAACCTCAAATGGGAAACCAGCACCCAGGTTGACGTAGGTGCGGATATCACGATGCTGGGTCAAAAAGTGGACATCACAGTGGACTACTACAACAAGGTTACCAACGACGTGTTGCTAAGTTTACCGATCCCCTATGTGTCCGGTTATTTTCTTCCCGCAGACGCTAATATCGGTCAGATCAAGAATTCGGGAATTGAGCTCGCCGCAACTTACAGAAACAAGGTTGGTAAATTATCATACAGTATCGGAGGAAATTTCACAACGGTGAAAAACAAAGTGACCTCACTTGGAGGTATTAAGGAAATCGTCAGCGGCGCAGGCGGTTCACTAACTCACAGAACAACTGCTGGCGACGAGCTTGGGTATTTTTACGGATACAAAACAGATGGAATTTATCAGAATGCAGGTGATGTAGCCAAGGCGCTGCCCGATGCGTTTTCCGTAGGAGCCCAGCCGGGCGATATCCGCTTTGTTGACGTCAATGGCGATTCAAAAGTGGATGCCCTCGATCGTACAAGGATTGGTAAAGCCATGCCAGGATACTACTATGGTTTTAATCTCTCCGGCAACTATGGAGCCTTTGACCTAAGCCTATTTTTCCAGGGCAGAGGTGATATTGATGTCTATAATGCCGTCCGCGCAAACATGGAATCCATGAAAGAGGGCAATAACGCGCGGGTTTCTGTTCTTGGTCGCTGGACCGGCGAGGGCACCAGCAATACGATGCCAAGAGCAACTGCGTCGGATCCGAACAGCAACACCCGATATTCCGACAGGTGGATTGAAGACGGATCTTATCTGAGGTTCAAGAATCTGCAACTCGGTTTTGTTTTCCCTGCGCAGAAGTTACGCAGCCTGACCGGCGAATTTATCACAGGCGCAAGATTCTATGTAGGTGTGCAGAACCTGTTTACGTTCACCGGTTATGACGGATATGATCCTGAGGTTACAAGAGGATCGAGCTTCCAGAAAGGAGAGTTTCCGCTGGCTAACAGTGTCGACGATGGAGCCTCACCTCAGCCCCGAATTATCCAGCTCGGCTGGCAGGTTACTTTTAATTAGTACAGCAATAATCCTTGATATAACAACTATTACCCTCACAATAAATAGTAAAAAAAATGAAAAGCAAAATAGTTCTCAAAGGATGTTTGCTTGGGCTAATCATATTACTGGTCATAAATTTTTCCTGTAACAAACTTGATCTCCAGCCATTAGATAGACTGACTTCCGCGACATTTTATAAAACAGCCGTAGACTTCGACGGTGCCATATTTGGTGGCTATTCATCGATAACGGATCTCTGGGGAACCAGTACTGAAACACTGAACGAAAGAGGAGAATTTTGGGCGATCAGCCTGGCAGCTACCGACGACGTAACGATAAATGGCAAGGCTGGCGGTGGCGGCGACCTGGCTCATGCTAGGGACATGGACAATACGATTTTCAGAGCTTCGGATCTGGCATTCGCGGCAATATATACACAGGTTTATGAAGGGATCGCCAGGGCCAACATCGTAATTGAAGCCGCCGACAACGGAATTAATGAATTGACTGACGAACAGAAAACGCAGTTTGTCGCAGAAGCAAAATTCATCAGGGCCTTCTTTCATTTTCTGGCTTTGCAGATGTGGGGAACACCCCCACTCGTACTGGAAGTAAAAAAAGACTTGAATAACCTTGCCTCTCCAAACGCAACACAGGATGCTCTATATGCAGCCATTCTGCAGGATCTTCAGGATGCATATGCAGGCCTGCCCGCTTCGTGGGATGCCAGCAATGTTGGCAGAGCAACCAAATGGACGGCAAAAGCCTTTGAAGGAAAAGTGGATGTCTGGAAAAAAGACTGGGATGCCGCGATAGCCGCATTTGCTACGGTTAAAGATGAAGGGCCATACAGTCTTTTTGATGGCAACGCGGATAAGATCGACAACTACCTGGACAACTTTGATTTCAAGAAAGAAAATGGTGTGGAATCGATTTTTGAGATCCAGTATGGTGGTCCTTTTTCTGATGACAACCTTTGGGTTTTTGACGACACGCACTCAGAGAATTTCAAAGCTTCCCAGGGTACCGGACGTCCCTGGTACTGGAACGCGAGCAATGACGCAGGTGCGCCGGGCGGAGCAATGGGTTGGTATATTCCCACCCAGAGCCTCGTTGATGAATTTGAAGCCGGCGATCCCAGGCTTGAAGCCACGATCTACCGGGACGGAGACACTTATTACAATAGGGGCGTATCTGCTGTTCCCTGGGATCCCGCATGGTCGTCCAACGGAATGATGGTAAAAAAATACTTCGGGATCCGCAATGCCGACAACTCCGCATATTCTCCCAACGAGCAGGCCGGCTACAACAACGAAAGATGGTACCGGTATTCAGAAATGCTTTTGCTTTATGCCGAAGCATTGATTGAAAAGGGTGGCGGTACTTCCGCTGAAGGTATGGCCCTTGTGAACGAGGTAAGAGCGAGAGTTGGTCTTGCGGCAAGCACTAACCCCGACCACCGGGCGGCTGTGCGCCACGAGCGTCGCGTTGAGCTCGCTTTCGAACCACACCGCTGGTTCGACATCACCCGTTGGGATATAGGAGCCACAGTATTTGGTGGCGCCTGGAAGCCCTTTTACAAGGTGTTCCCGTTCCCGCAAACTGAAATTGACAGGAGCGATGGTCAACTCATACAGAATGAGGGTTATTAAGTAATATGTTTTATGTTACAGGTAAAAGTGAGAGGATCAACCCTTTCACTTTTCCAATTGGTATGAAACGTGTGCGGCTTAAAATATTGTTTGTGTGCATGCTTGCATGCCTGATAGGGTGCCGGCAAAAAAATAAACTTCTTCGCTCACTACCATCCTCACAAACGGGCATCGATTTTGTCAACCGGGTAGAAGAAGACGATTCCGTCAATGTGCTCGAATACATGAATATTTATACCGGGGCAGGCGTTGCCGCGGGAGACATTAACAATGACGGCTTAACCGATTTATATTTCAGCGCAAACAGAGGTGGCGGAAAACTCTACCTGAATAAAGGAGGGTTGAAGTTCGAAGACGTGACCGCCCGCTCGGGATTTGTTTCCGATCGCTGGGAAACCGGAGTTTCGATGGTGGACATCAACCAGGACGGGTGGCTGGATATCTATGTCAACGTAGCCGGCTCTGCCAAATTCGGCAATCTCGCCAACCTGCTTTACATCAACAACCACAACGGAACATTTTCGGAACGAGCTGCGCAATATGGCATTGCTGATACCCGGCTAACGATGAACGCATCTTTTTTTGATTATGACAGAGATGGTGACCTGGACCTTTTTCTCATCACCAACCCAGCGGATGAAATGGTTTCCGAAGTGAATAGTATTAAGAAACGACAGGTGAATGGAGAATCGGCCGGTACAGATATCTTATACCGGAACAATGGAAATCAAACCTTCACCGATGTGTCGCGTGAAGCAGGTATTTTGATAGAAGGATACAGCCTTGGAGCGGCGATCAGCGACCTGAACAATGATGGCTGGCCGGACATATATGTGTCGAACGACTTTCTTACAAACGATATCCTGTATATCAACAACCGTGACGGAACATTTTCCGACAAAACCGAAGAGTGTCTGAAACATACCAGTTTTGCTTCCATGGGTAATGATGTCGCAGACTTTAATAACGACGGATTACCGGATATCTTCGTACTTGACATGTTGCCCGAAGACAATTACCGGCGCAAAATGATCATTCCTGCGGCCAGCTATGACAGGTTTCAACTTGCACTCAAGAGGGGCTACGAACCGCAATACACGCGCAATACCTTACAACTTAACAACGGCAACGGCAGCTTCAGCGATATCGCATTCCTTTCAGGCGTCAGCAGCACTGACTGGAGCTGGGCCGCATTATGGGGCGACTATGATAACGACGGCGATAAGGACCTCATGGTAACCAATGGCTTTTATCGTGACCTTGGCGATCTGGACCATATTCATTACCAGGCCCGCCTGAACAGTCCGATGGGTCGGGAGGATGCCAAGCGGGCAATCAAGCTCAAAGACATTAAGGAGCTTGCGAATGTCCCGCTGAACGATTACCTGTTTGAGAACAACAATGATCTCACATTTACCAAACGCTCAGAGCAATGGGGATTTGACAAACCCGGATTCTCAAATGGCGCCTGCTATGCAGACCTGGACAACGACGGTGACCTCGAACTGGTAGTCAACAGATTCAATGAGGAAGCCATGCTCTATCAAAACCTGGCCCAGGACCTGTTTCACCGACACTATGTAAAAATAAAGTTAGAGGGCAGGGCCCCGAATAAAGAGGGTATTGGTGCCAGAGCCTGGCTCTACGCGGGTGGAAAAATGCAGTTCCAGGAATTAAACCCCTCCCGGGGATTTGAATCTTCCATGGAACCTCTTTTGCACTTTGGTCTTGGCGACAATGTAAAAATCGATAGTCTGATTGTAGAGTGGCCCGACGGAAATCGGCAATTGACGAAAAATATCCAAACAGATACGCTGGTCACGGTCAACTATATGCGGAATATGCACAACAAAACTGAAATCGGGTCCGAAGCATTGTTCACTGAAACCGCATTAGCTGTTGGCATCGAGTATGAGCATCGGGAAAACGACTTTAATGATTTCAATATTCAACCTCTGTTACCTTCAATGCACTCGCAAAACGGCCCTGGTGTTGCAGTAGGCGATGTTAATGGCGATGAGATGAATGATTTCTACGTCGGGGGTGCCATGGGCTCCGAGGGAAGTTTCTTTCTTCAAAACAAAAAGGGAGGCTTTGATAAAAAGATCATGGAGGGGCCGGGGTCGGCTGAAGACATGGGGGCCCTGCTCTTTGATTCGGACAATGACGGCGATGAAGACCTTTATGTGGTGAGTGGAGGGTCCGAAAATTTGCAGGATTCACCGAATCAGCAGGACCGGTTGTACATTAACGACAGCAAGGGAAATTTTAGTCTTGCAGCGGACGCCCTTCCCGACACAAAGGCCAGTGGGTCATGCGTTGTAGCCTGCGACTATGACCGGGACGGAGATCTGGACCTGTTCGTTGGAGGACGGGTCTCACCGGGACAATATCCGATGCCCGCAAAAAGCTACCTGTTAAAAAATGATCATGGCAGGTTTACAGACGTTTCGCTTACCGAGTTACCCGCAGGGGGAGAAATGGGTATGGTGACTGCCGCCTTATGGACCGATTACAACAATGACGGCTGGAATGATCTGATGATCGCGGGGGAATTTATGCCCGTGAGCCTGGTGAATAATCACAAGGGCCAGCTTTCAACTCAGGCAGTTACCATTGGTCCGAAAGGCTGGTGGAACAGTATCGCCGGGGCTGATTTCGACGAGGACGGAGATATAGATTACGTGGTCGGCAATCTAGGTCTTAACAGCCGTTATAGAGCTTCACAAACCGAACCGCTTTGTGTGTACGTAAAAGATTTTAATAAGGACGGCCGACTGGATCCTGTTCTTTGTTATTATGTTCAGGGAAAGAATTACATATATCCAACAAGAGATGAAATGATCACGCAAATAAGCGCCATGCGTGGGCGTTTTCCCAGTTACAAGCAATACGCATCCGTTACCTTCGAAGAATCCTTCCTGCCAGAAGACCTCAAAGATGCTTACATAGTAAAGACAGAATGCATGGAATCGAGTTATTTCGAAAATGATGGGAACGGAAAGTTTAGCCGTAAAGCGCTGTCGGTCCATGCTCAGTTTGCACCCGTATTTGGAATGCAGACCGGCGATTTTAATGGCGATGGTTTTTGCGATATTCTCCTCGCGGGCAATTCATATGCAACCGAGGCGTCAACAGGACGTTATGACGCGATGACCGGCTTATTGCTTGCCGGCGATGGTAAGGGAAATTTTTCGGACCGAACAGGCAGCCAAACGGGATTCAACGCAGATCGGTCAGTTAAGGGAATGTCATTAATTTCAATGTCCGATAGCTCCAACCTGATACTGGTCGCGAACAATAATAGCGCTATGCAGGCATACCGCATCAATCGAAAACCTTCATCATTGATTGCGCTCCAAAAGGACGACGAATATGCTTTATTTGTTCGGTCAAATGGCAGGATATCAAAACAGGAATTCTATCGGGGCACAGGATACCTGTCTCAGAACAGTCGGATGTTAACGATACCAGCCGGTATAAAAGAAGCCACGATATTTAGTGCTGTCAATAACAGGCGAACGGTTATTTTAAATCAAAAATTAAAAATTAAAAATTAAAAA
>Ga0193753_10003311_pt1 | contig 12009 bp, 7 predicted proteins | sample H1c2metaG_FD_144925 | JGI IMG/M metagenome (GOLD analysis project Ga0193753, IMG submission 144925) | Soil microbial communities from a riparian zone of the East river system, Colorado, United States - H1c2 | ecosystem: Environmental > Terrestrial > Soil > Riparian zone | place: USA: East River... | reverse complement strand
TATGAGATCGATGTAAAAACCTTATGTTACACCGTTGTGCATTTTGAATTTCGTCATCTTTGGTATGGGGGGATAAAAGCGATAGATGAGGTGGAGCATTTTTTACCTGGAATCGGCAGTAGTCACCGGCATTTGCTGGAGAATGGAAAAATAGAAATGATGTATATCAGCAGTTTTTCGTACGACCCGGAAGGAAAAACAATCTTCAGTGAAACGAACCAAAAAAACAAAAGCTCTATTTACTTTATCGCAGAAAAGACAGGTGAACGTAGTAGTAAGCTTACTCTCGAGATATACTTTCAACCAAACATCATAAAGCAGGCTCTATTTAACCGGCTTGAAAAAAAGAAAAAAGAGCAGGAGCTTCGGCTATCCCTCCAACGTCTTGACAAGGTACTGAACGAAATGGTTGTTCCGCTTGAGTTCTGAGAGATACAATTTTAGCCGGTTCAAGTTGTTTGAGGAAACGTCACCCGTAATCACCTCACCCATCTTACCTGATATAGAAATATTCTTTACATTAGTTCCAAGCTAAAAATTCACAATCTCATGAAATCTGCCTGGCGAAATTTGCTGAAGAATAAGACGTATATGATCATCAACCTGTTTGGCCTAACGTTGGGCCTTTCGGTCAGCATTTTTATTCTGCTCTTTGTCCGCGATGAGTTCAACTATGACAAGTTCCTTCCGGGCTTTGAGCGGACCTTTCGCATTCAGTTTATGGTGACAACGGACACCGACAAAGAAGAATGGGCTACCACTGAAGGATTTGTGATTCCCACAATGACCCCACAATATCCCGAGATTGAAGCGGCCACCAGAATTCTCAAGACTGACCAGGAGATCGTTTTAAAAACTGAGACCGAGAAAATTGCCCAGGATGGATTTCTTGCCGTCGACTCAACTTTCTTCCGGGTGTTTCCCTTTGAGTTCATTTACGGAGACCGACGAACCGCGCTCAATACCTCAGACGGAATTGTGGTTACCCGCTCCGTTGCAAAGAAATTCTTTGGTGATATCGATCCTATCGGCAAAATACTCACAGCCGATTTTGGCGATCTGATCGTAAAAGGTGTTATAGAAGATGTTCCGAAGTCAAGTCACTTTCATTTTAACGTGGCGTTTCCATTAAAGGCATGGTGGAGGGGTATTGACGGCGCGCGCGGCGCATTCGCGGTGTATTCCTATATACGGCTGAATGGGTCCACAAGTCCTGCTGAATTCCAGGCAAAACATTTAAAGGACTGGTATAACCATTATGGATACTTAAATGATAGCGGCAACCCGACAGACGCTAGCGGACCACCGGTGACGCTTCTAGCCAAGCCGATACATGAAATTCACTTGCAAAGTCACGCGGAAAAGGAATTTGAAGCCAATGGTCAGCTTCAGGTCGTTTACATTTTTATCGGTGTTGGAATTTTTCTAATCGTGCTTGCCACAATCAATTACGTGAATTTGTCCAATGCTGTTGCGATCAAGAGAGCCAAGGAGGTAGCTATCCGAAAAACGATTGGCGCTTCACAGCAAAAACTCTTTGTGAATTTTATCTGCGAGTCGTATGCGTTTACCTTGTTTGCTTTTGTGTTTGCCATTGCGGCGGTTATCATTCTGCTGCCGAAGTTCAACACCTTCACCGGTAAGCAACTCGAACTGAAACTATTTCTCGAGCCGCAATTTGCCCTGATCCTGTTCCTTGGCTGGCTGGCACTAGGATTTTTCTCGGGACTCTATCCGGCAACAATCCTGTCTTCTTTTGATCCCGTGCAGGCATTGAAGTCCGGCGGAAGCGGTAAGGGCATGAGTAAATTCTCGATCTACTTTCGCAAAGGGTTGATTGTCTCACAGTTCACCATATCGGCGTTTATGGTTGTTGGCGCCCTGACGATTCAGCGGCAATTGAATTTTATAGATAGCCGGAACGTTGGCTTCAACAAGAACAACGTCATCGTGCTTCCATTGGCTGGAGATGCAAGGTCAAAATTGGATGTCTTAAAAAATGAGATAAGCCGGGTGCCGGGAGTCGAGTCCTGCGCGGCGACTTCTGTTGTGCCAGGCAAACGGGTTATGTTCCTTGGCGTACGCGTACCGTCGTTGGCAGGAACCGTAGCCGAAGATGGTTCAACGGATGGATCGCGTCCGATGCGCGTCATCGGAGCGGATGCGGATTTTGTAAAAAGCCTTGGGTTGGAGGTCGCCGAAGGACGGAATTTTGAAGCGAATAGTGTTGCCGATTCTGCAGGAGGATTTATCCTTAACGAGGCCGCTGTGCGCGAGTTCAAACTTAAGGATCCAGTGGGAAGCGCTTTCGAATATACTTATGCGGAGCACCCAAAGATCGGGAAAGTGATTGGAGTGGTTAAGGACTTCAATTTTGCGTCGGTGCACGCACCGGTAGAGCCCGTCATGATCCACATTTATCCGATGATTTACACAACCCTGTGCGTAAGGGTTACCGGTGACAACCTGGCTGGAACCATTGACAAACTTGGAAAAGCATGGGAAGGTGTGACCACATTTCCATTCAGCTATCAATTCCTGGATTCCTCTTACGATGCCATATACAAGACCGAGCGGGCAACAGGACAGATTATCACATCGTTCACCCTGCTCGCGTTGGTCATTGCAGGGTTGGGACTTTTCGGTATCGTTTCATTTTTTGTATCGCAGAGGACGAAGGAAGTAGGCGTACGCAAAGTTTTTGGAGCATCTCATTATTCCCTTGTGAAAATATTATCACGTGAATATGTGATGATGGCAATTATCGGGAACGTTGTGGCTATCTATCCTGCATATTTTATCGTCAATCAATGGCTGCGGCAATTTGCCTATCATATCGACTTGTCGTTTACGTCATTTGTTGTCGCGTTTCTCCTTTGCGAGCTATTTGCATTTGTGTCAATTATTTTTGTGATCCTGCGAACAGTTCGGGTCAATCCGTCAACGATCCTGAGGCAGGAGTAGGATTTATATTGTCACGCGCGGGAAAGGATGAAGCAAAAACAAACGTGGACTGTCGAAGCAGGTCATTACAATCTAGGTTATTAACGGTCCACAAACCGTCCTTATTCTTACGGCATCTGCAAGAGGTTAACCAAAGCCCTCAACGCTTATTGGCGCCATTGAAAGAGAACGCAATGCCCAACCTGATCACCTCAGTAACAAGAACGCCTCCCAAGAACCGGACCTGATCACCTCATTTTAGTTTTAATACGGGTTTGAGCCAAGACAGCGCACGTGTGGCCGAGCGCATGATGTAATGAGGTCAGGTAGTGGAGGGTGATTCCCTGTTACTTAGGTGATGAGGTTCGTTTGGTCGGCCCATCGTGATGTGTGCAATGGCAACAAGTTATTTAGCCTTCATCCGGTTGTTTTTCGGATTGTGCTCCAACTCGCATAGGCCGAGTTCTTCCATCAACGGAGGAATGTACATTCCAAATCTTCCCCGCAAACCTTTCTTTAAACCGTACCACCCACCAATTGGATTTTTTGAGGACCGTCCCCACGCTTCCACTGTACCATCTTTTGCAGCTTTTTGTTCATCGGCGCTTCCGAGTTCCATCCAGTCGCCATGTTTCTTAAGCATTTTGTGCAGATCTTCAATGCACCGATGATCGTAGTGAAGAACGGTCTTACCAACTGTGCATACTAGAATTTTTTTTCCATCCTTTTCGTCAGTGTATATCTCGTAGTCTGCGGTGCCTGGCGGTGTTTTAAGTTTCCATGGTTTTTCCTTTGTCCCTTTTTCAGCCATATATTTTGATTTAGTTTTTGAAACGCAATACCAACTAAAGGTTTCGCGGTTGTTGTTGATATAATGATTTAACGAAAATTAGCGTGGTCTCCAAGAATTGAAGACCACGCATTGACCATCTCATTTACCTTTCTTAGGGAAACTTGGGTTTTTCATCACTTCTTCAATTTGATCTGTGTGACGTTTGCTGTGACCAGCCATAAATATAATTGTCTGATAGGTATCAATTTTGCCAAAAGGAAAGTCGTTGTAATGATTTCTTAAATCATCGGACGTCGATTTCATGTAACTAATGTTGTTGTCCCTTTTGGTCTTGAATTCCTTGAGTGACCCATCGAAAGACCCAAACTTACCTGTAGGCTCAAAGGGTTCCTGTGTTTTTACTTTGTTACTTCGGTCGGTAATCATTTTTATAATGGCGTCGTCTGTCATTTTTAATTCAGTTCGTTTTGAAGGATCCGCAGGTTCTTTCAAGCCCGTTTGAGCAAATCCGAATAAATTATTTTCTGTGATTGCAATGTGTTCGACGCACTCAGCGACTGACCAGCTTGTTGGGCTTGCCTTAAAATTGAGTTGTTCTGCTGTCAGGCCGTTAACTTTTTTAAGAAGGTTGTCTTTGGTTTCTTTCAGAAGGTCCAGGGCATATTTACGTTCCGACTCGGTAAGGCTGGTCGCAGGGCGATTGAAGCTCATGAGCACAACTGCCAGCGTAAAAAGAGAAAGTTTTAATGTTTTCATAATTGTTAAGTTTATTTTGATGGTATGACGAGTGACTTCTCGTCAACTGGACAGAAAAGTCTAATTATTTTCAAGGATGAGTTTTATCTTCGACAGGTCCTTAAGGTGTTCTTCTCATTGCAAAAAGACAAAAACGGCACAAGGAACCTTAAAACCGGATGGAGACCTGGGTTGATGAGCGGATTTGGAACACCAACACCGCGGTATTCTTTTCTCCCTTCATGCGACAAAACTCATCGCTTCTCAGTCTATACACACATTATACTCACTCCCTCACCATGCTCGGCATCTTTGCACCTTCACGGCATTCTGTGCCCGCCGTACCGTGTCCGCTGGAGCGTCTCGCGAAGGTGGAGCGCTTCGACTGCATCAAATTTTTCCGAGCACGCATCTCAGCGCTTCGGGAGGAACGGACCTCATCACCTCGGTAGCAAGGAATCACACTAAACAAGCCGGACCTCATTACCTTATTCGGTCGGCCGCGCGATCCCGATGACACGTTAAAATCGAACATGAGGTAATGAGGTTAGGTTCGTAGTAGGCCTTGAGTGCTACTGAGGTGATCAGGTTGGGTTTGTGGTTTGAATGGTCGTTGCGGGAAGTTTAAGGACTCTAAACGGTTAACAACCTTAAATTGAAAAGCTCAATCATGCGTAAAATTGTAAACAACCTTTGCTGAAGAGAAGCGATGACTGAGCCCAAAAAAGCCAATAGTGAACATTGAATTCTCGATCAAATCAAACAACTCAGGCGTAAATACTGCGATGAGTTTCCTGCAGCTATACTTGTCCAGGTAGCTGGAAAACGTTGGAAGATTCCGCCTCTTCAGAAACACAAACGATTGCAAATCCAAAAAATTCCGTTTATAATTACTTATAACTGCAGCACAACCCCCTCCCAGTTATGAAGTCCGACGAATCGCATATATGGGAATCGTTTAAGGCTGGTGATCGGATAGCCTTTAAGATGATATATGAACAATACATCGATGTGTTGCTCAATTATGGCTATAAAGTAACGTCAGATAAGGATCTTCTTAAGGACAGTGTTCATGATCTTTTTGTGGAATTATGGAATAGTCGTGAGAAATTGTCGAGCACAACTTCAATTAAGTTTTATCTATTCAAAGCCCTTAGAAATAAGATCTGCCGCAATAAAAGTAAGAGTCATGAGGACGACCGGCTGCCTCTCGATACCTTTATGAAGGTGCTCACTAATACACCCCTTGAGGATGATCAAGTTGAAGCTGAAACCAAGACCATTCAAATCAACTATTTAAAAGGAGCCCTCGAAAAGCTGCCCGCCAGGCAACGTGAAGCGATAAGCCTCCGCTACTTTCATAACTTTTCCAATGAAGAAATGGCTGAGATTATGGGGGTAAATTATCAATCTGCCTGTAAGTTCATTTACGCGGCCCTCAAAAATCTGAAAGAATATATGAAGGTTGCGGTGGCTATAGGGCTAATTATCCTGGCAACAATCTAGTCCGAGAGTACCGCTACTTCCGTGATCTCCCTTATGTTTTTGGCTGCATGCGGTTTCATTCACCGCGGCGTCATTAGACTTCACAAAAATATTTTCATTCCGATGGGGTAAATCCGATACTTTCTTGCATTAGGTATACAAGGCCATTGCGCCAGTTTGCCTATCATGAAATACTTGGATTTTGAAGTTGAAGATTTCGTATCAGACGAAAAATTTATTAAGTGGGTGCTCAATAGCGACTCAGAGACCGCGCGTTTTTGGGAAGAAATGTTGAAACTGTACCCCTCCATTAGAGAAAAAACAGAGAAGGCTCGTACACTCGTGAGCATGCTCAATGCCACAGAAAACACTACCAGGCATGAAGATCTTGCTGGAGAGATTTGGTCTAAGGTCACCGATACGACCAATGGGCATGCTGAAATTCGACCACGTCATCGTTTTCCTTATACCCGAGTGGCCGCTGCCGTCGCGGCCTTGGTCTTAGCATCCGTTTCTATCTGGTATGTTACTTACAATGGAAGCCAGCAAATGCTGATCTCTTCTGAAGAACAGGAAAGTCTTTCATTCATTGAAGAATTCAATACGACCGGAACACTGTTGAAGATCCACCTTAGTGACGGAACAGTTGTGGATCTCGAAAACAATAGCCGATTAAAGTATCGAAAGGACTATACTGGCGAAAAAGTGCGCGAGGTTTACCTCAAAGGCGAAGGAGTATTTGATGTAGCTAAGAATCCGAAACAACCCTTTCTGGTATATTCGGATGAAGTTGTAACCAAAGTATTAGGAACTACTTTTCGGATCAAGGCTTATGAAGAAGATAAGCAAATCACGGTTTCGGTATTAGAGGGTAAAGTGTCTGTATACTCTGAGGCACACCAACGCGACCCGTCCGGCCAATCGGAAGTTAATGGCGTAGTGTTAGCGCCGAACCAGAGAGTGGTCTATTCACATTCTGAAAAAACGTTTAATAAGACTCTTGTTGAACTACCACAGGTCATCGATACCAATATCCATGCAAATAGTTTTCTATTTGAAAACGCCCCTGCCAAAGAAGTGTTTGACCGGCTTGAGGAAGCTTATGGAATTGCGTTCATCTACGACAGCGAGGTTATGCAAGACTGCTTCATTACGGTTCCGCTTGGAGATGAATCGCTGTTTGAAAAATTAGATATCATTTGTCGCACTGTCGGGGCAACCTATGAATTAATTGATGCCTCAATCGTCATTACCAGCAATGGCTGTAAACCAAAATAGCACTCACCTTAAAAAATTAGTGCCTATGGAATAAGAAAAGAACCAAAAAAATGAAGCCAGCGACTTCTTACGAAATCACTGGCTACCCAGGCAAACATAGAAAGATTGGCGTCCCTACATGTTTACCCAGTGGATTGTTTTATCAACAAACCTTTCAAATTTATGAAAAAACCTATACCGATTGTCAACTACACCCTGACTTTCATGCATTTTACCTTCATTCAACTGCTCATTTCGGGAGTTATTTCCGGCTTAGCATTGGCTTCAACCCCTCATATTTCCCTTGGACAGGGGGTATTGGACAGAACGCTGTCTGTTGAAGCCGAGAGTTTGAAACTGAAGGAGATCCTTTTTCAAATCGAAAAATCGACCAGCATTAAGTTTTCTTTTAACCCGAAAACGATTCCATTAGACGAGGAAGTTTCACTTCATGTGGAAAATGTCACGTTAAAAACTGCGCTAAACAAATTGTTTGGCTCGCTCAAAATCTCCTATGATGTATCTGGTGAGTACATTATACTTAACCACTCAGTCTCATCAACGAATGGTGAGATGTGGTTGGCTGCAATTACCGTGACAGGGACTGTCTATGATGAAAAGAGTCAGCCATTACCGGGCGTCAATGTGTTGGAGAAAGGCACAACCAACGGAATTGTCACCGATGCAACTGGAAAATTCTCGATCAGCCTCGCCGATGAAAATAGCATCTTGATATTCTCATTTATCGGTTACACTTCACAGGAAGTAGCAGTGGCTGGAAAGAGTGAAATTACGATCTCACTTGTGCCGGATGTCAAATCACTTGATGAAGTTGTCGTTGTGGGTTATGGCACCATGAAAAAGAGAGATGTCATAGGCTCCGTCAGTAGTATCAAATCCGAGGAGCTTAATCAGCTGCCTGTACCTTCTGTAGATGCAGCCCTTCAAGGGAAAGGTGGTTTGCTAGCGATGACAACCGGAGGTACCCCAGGTGCTCCGGCAAGAATACTCGTGCGGGGTACCAATTCCATTTCATCTGGCGCGGACCCCTTATTCATTATTGACGGCATACCGCTGACCATGTCGATCCCCCCAGGATATAGTGTCCCCGCAGGAAGTGTAGATCAGTCGGCCCTTTCCACAATTAATCCTAACGACATCGAATCGATAGAAGTGCTGAAGGATGCTGCGGCAACTGCTATTTATGGATCGAGAGGTTCCAATGGTGTTATCTTGATTACTACAAAATCCGGTAAAAGCGGTAGGGGTGGCGTTACCGTTAATGTCAGCGGGGGTGTATCCAACCTTTCCAGAACACCTGAAGACATTGGGTGGGTGAATACGCAAGAGTTTTTTTCAATCGTAGATAAGGCAAGAAGCAATTCGGGTCTGCCGCCTTTTGATCCTGCGCTTACCATCAATTCCTGGGTAGGTGACAAACAATATATCACGCGTGAGGAAGCCCTGCAAACTAATACAGAGTGGTTCGACGAAATTTTGCGTCAGGGTAGCTTTCAGGAGTATAACATATCCACCTCGCAAGGAAATGATAAGACGTCACTTTATGCATCACTTAATTACCGTACCGATAACGGCGTTCTAAAAGTTAACAATCTTGAACGTTACTCTGCACGGATCAACGCCGACTTTTCTCCACTCAAGAACTTTACTACCGGATTCAGAATCTCATTATCAAACACGCAGAACAACCGTGTAAAAGACCAGGGATACGGCAGTACGTCGGGTAGCGAAGGAAATGGTGGAGGCTTTGCCGCGGCAAATAATATGGCGCTTCCCTTCTATAAAATATACGATCCCACACACGAATCGGGCTATTGGAATCCTCAAGCCGGTTTCAATTTAACCGCACTGAATGATCCGAAAAATGTGAGAGACGATCAACAAGTATTTCGGACCATCGGCGGTGGATATCTTCAGTATAACCTGCCGTGGGTAGATGGTCTTTCGCTGCGCTCGGAATATGCAGTGGATTTTCTTCAGTCAAACAGCACAAACTGGATATCGAAGTACTTGCGTCCTCAGAATGTTTCGGCAGGAACAGAAAATGGCCGTTCTGTATTAAATTATAATTATAACCTCTATGCTAGCTACGCCAAAACCTTCGGACAGAACCAAATTACAATTACTGCTGGCGTAGAGTCGCAGCGTTCTAGCGCCGTGGAGAAATCACTGAGAGGAGAAAATTTGCCTGGTCAGTATCAGCAGCTAGGAATACCTCTGGGCCTTCAAACTTTTTATTCGGGGTTGAACAGCGAGCGTTACTTGCGCGCATTCTTTGGCAGAGCTGATTACAAACTTAAAGACAGGTATCTGTTAGGTGTAAGCATGCGCAGGGATGGATCTTCCGCATTTCCGGAGAATAACCGTTGGGCAACATTTACATCACTTGCTGCGGGCTGGATCATTTCGGAGGAATCTTTCTGGACGTTGGATCCAATTAATTTCCTGAAGCTCCGGGGAAGTTTTGGACAAACCGGAAATCAATCGATACCCAATATTATTGGCGGCCCGCAGTGGGGAACGTCGGATCGCCCATACGGTTTGATTGAAGATACACCCTATGGAAGCTATCTCAATGGCGTGAACGCTACAACGCTGACATGGGAAACCACCGATAATGCGGATGGAGGAATTGATTTTGGGCTATTAGAAAATAGGATCAATGGTTCTATTGCATACTACCATAGAACGGTAAACGATATGCTGCTGCTCGCTCCCACGCCCAGTGCTTCCGGTGTAGATAATACGTGGCAAAACATCGGAACGATGAAAAACATGGGATGGGAAATCACCCTTGAAGCGATTCCAGTAAAAACAAATGACTTCAGTTGGAAAATTTCAACGAACGCCACTTCCAACAAAAATAAGGTTGTCAACTTAACCGACTATGCAGACAATAATAATACAGGTTTGTTGGTCGATAACATGACGCTTACCCGTTCAGGAGGAAGACTTGGTACCTATTATCTCTCGGAATACGCTGGTATAGATCCCGAGCATGGCGTTGAAATGATCTACGAAATTGATCGTGAACGCTTTTTAGAAACTGGTGAAACTGTGAAGACGGGACGTCTGATACCTGCTACGCAGGAGAATAACCTGAATCACAAAATCCTTCAATCAGATAAAACAGGACTCCCAACCTACTGGGGCGGTCTTTCAAACACACTTACCTACAAAGGATTTGACCTGACGCTGTTCTTCACCTTCCAGGGTGGAAATTATATTTATGATGAAGGCGAAAAAGGTGCCACAACGGTATCGCAAGGTTGGTTGCTGCTTCGAAAAGACCTGATTGGTAATACATGGGAGAAACCCGGCGACAATGCCAAATACTCACAGTTAGTTTGGGACAATACGTATCCGTGGGATATGAATCTCGAAACACATGAATGGGTAGCGGCAAATGGGAACTACAACAATGGTACTATTTTCAACGATAAGTATTTGCACAAAGGTGACTTTGTGCGATTAAAAACCTTGCAGCTTGGCTATAGTTTACCGCAAAGCGTTACGAGCAAATTGCACTTGAAGAACATACGCCTCGCGATCACAGGCACAAACCTGCTCACGTTTACCAAGTTCAAAGGGTATGATCCGGAAGCAATCAGCAATCGAAGCAACCTCAACCCTGGCTTAGTACGCTATCAAGTACCGAACTTGAGAATATTCAGTGGTTCGTTAAATATTACTTTTTGACAGGTTTAACAATTAACACAGAGAATCATGAACAAGATCAAATATACAGTAGCCGTCATCATGACAATTTTCATGACGAGTGGCTGTAATAACGATGCTTTTTTTGAATTGGAGAGACCGATCGAAGATCCTTGGCAATCCATTCAGGAATTTGAGCGGTCTGCTATCGGCGCATATACAATCTTACTGAATTCTGGTGGTTGGACGGGCGTGGTAAGCCAAACCCGGTTGCTGAAAGATGCCTCCTCGGACATTGCCTTTCTAATCCCGAACACTGCCGCCAATATTCCTTTCAATGAGATGTATAACAGGCAATCAGCAGCGATCATCGCCAATACGAAAGATCCATTCAACTTAGCGTATAAGGTGATTGCCATATGCAATGGCGGGCTTGATTTCATCGAGGAAAGCGACGGGAACCCATTCGCCAATATCACGCAGGCTGACATAGACAACAACTTGAGGAGAATAGAAGGCGAACTACATTTTTTGAGAGCTTACGCTTATTATCAACTCATGACGGTATTCGCAGCTCCCTATGAACCAAGCGGAGATAATAGTGAAAAGTATATCCCCCTTGTCGTGCACATTTCCAAGAACGCCGACGACCTTGTAAAAATTCCGTTTGGAACTGTAGAGGAGATTTATCAGCAGATGGTGGTTGACTTTACCAAAGCCAAAGAATTGTTGCCCGAACAATATGTTGCAGGGCAGCATCACCCTTCTTACCAATATGGGAGAGCGAATCGTTACACTGCTGCATCAATGCTGGCCAAGGTTCACTTTGCCATGGGTAATAATCCGGAAGCTCTTTCAGAACTGGATTTCGTAATAGGAAGTGGACAGTTTGATCTTACAGAAGAACCTTTGGCTGCCTTTCAGCATTCTGATGCTTCCGGCGGTCGCGAGACGATCTGGTTTGGTTTCGGCGGTGATCCTAACAGTCTCTATTTTTTCGAGGAATTCACTTCGATGACATTGCAGCAACCATATGGCAATGACGGTAATTTTAGCAGGTGCAGTTGGAACCAATACACCTTTAGTTACTCGATATTAAAGCAGGTTGGCTGGATGAC
>Ga0193753_10003310_pt1 | contig 12011 bp, 6 predicted proteins | sample H1c2metaG_FD_144925 | JGI IMG/M metagenome (GOLD analysis project Ga0193753, IMG submission 144925) | Soil microbial communities from a riparian zone of the East river system, Colorado, United States - H1c2 | ecosystem: Environmental > Terrestrial > Soil > Riparian zone | place: USA: East River... | reverse complement strand
CGCCCGAAGCAGTGCTGGTCATTACCCTGCCCTGGTATTGGGCAGATAATAATATTTTTCCCGAACCATCAGGGCTGATTAATTCCAGGGCTTCCCCGGTATGTTGTTTGAGGAAGGCTGCATCATATCCATAAGATCCTTTTTGAGCAGTAGTATCCTGTCCTGCGTTTGCTTGCACCACCGGAGAATTATTATTGCATGAAATATAAAAACAGCATATGCAGAGGGTGCAAAATAATGTAAAAGCAGGTGTTGTCGTATTCATTGGCATGTTCTTCGTTGTATTGAATTTTGCAGGCGCAAAAGAAAGATATGCTAATATACGGACTCCGGCTTATTTTACACTCGCTAACTCCCTGAAGGGAGAATTTTAATCTGCTGAACCTATAGCTATATAATGAAATGATTTTCTTTCCTTAAGTGAGATAACTAAAGCACCAGACTTATTTTAGTAAAACTAAGGAATGAAAAAAAGCTGCCGGTAAAAATTACTACTATTTTACTTTTTTTTCAGCGTAATCCTTTTAACCACATACTCGCCGATCTTTTTACCCAGGGCGCTTCCATTTTCGATGGCTTCCCTGAAATGTATTCCACCATAGAGCCTGCTCATGGCTGCTTCATTGGCTGCATCAAAAAAAGAATGATAAGAACGGCTTTCTACGCCATAAGGCTTTTCACTATTATCAGTATAACTGAATTTGTCTCCGTAAATATTGGTAAGCACAACCGCAGAAGCCATTGAGATTACACTATGGCCGCTTGGGTATTCAGGGAAGGGCGGGGTTTGAAGAACCGCTTCCCAGGATGGATCAATAAATTGCTGTATAGCCGTTACCGGTCGTATATAATTGGTTTTGAATTTTACATCCCAGCAGGCAATAAACGCATCAAAAAGAGCTACAGAAACAAGACTGTAAGTTGCCAGTGCCGGCACCAGCTGCTGTTTCATTTTACTTGTGGCAATACCAGCAATGCCCATCCAATGACCGCCGGGCGATACTTTTTTTATACTATACATTAAATGCCCTACCGTTCTTGTAGCAAACGGATTGCAATCCCAGAAATTAGCTGCCCAGTTCTGGTCTTTGCTTATATTTTTTTTTGCATCGAACACCTCTTTGCATTCTGTCATAAATTTTTCTGATTTATAAACAGCTGGCAATGGCATTGAGATTTCATCTGGTTTTGCAAGTACCATGGGACGTATCTGGTTCCAGTAGGGTTCAATGGCTTCCATATAATCCGGCGGTGTCTGTTGCCATGTGCCTGCCTGCCTGGAATTTGTAAACCTGGGCAGTGTGCGTGTATGTATATAATTATCTTCTTTTGCCCATGCTAAAACATGTGCTGCAATTTGTTCTCCAAAAGCAACCGATCTGTCATAGACATCTTTTGGTACAACGCGTTTTTTTAATTGGGTTTGAAGTGAATCCCAGTCTTTTTGAAATATGTCTTTTGAAAAAACAAAAGCATAACTGGTTTTATAAAAAGCAGCCGTGCCCGCTGTCTGCCAGTCGTATAGAAAGCCGGGAGACGGTGCTGGCAAAAGTTTTAATCCGTTTAACTGTCCTCCATAACTCAAATAATTACTATCTGCATACCGTGCTGCTTCATAAAATGCAATCATGGAATAAGCGTAATCCCTGCTGGCTACCAGCGGAGACGTAATATCATGAATAATTACATCTGTAAGTACCTGCAGGCACTGGCCGGCAACACGTGCATCTTTTTGCTGCGCATTGGTGCTATTTACCATCAATAAAAAAAAGAGGCCACTAATTAATCTTGAAAAGCTGGATCTTGTCATTATTATTACCCACTATTATAAAATTATCAATACCAATTAATTTACGTGCATCCTTGTTTGCATGAAAACCTGTATTAAGATCTACTGAAAAGCCACCTTGTTTTTTTTGCAGCAGCAAAAGTCCTTTGCCGGCATCATACCTGCCTGATTGCGCCCTTACGGCATAGTTATTACCTGCCAGCAGTAAATCTTTTGCGCCATCATGGTTATAATCCCCCACTAGAATACCCCGAACGGGAAATATTTGTGCTTCATTGGAAAAAGGCATGAACTGAAAATCGCCTTTATCATTAATAAAAACCCCCGATCTGAATTCCTCTGCTTCGAGATGAACCGCTTTTTTCAATTGGTCTTCTGTGAAAATATCTTTTATTGTTGCATCTGCATACGCCCTGTATGTAGGAAATTTAATTTTTAATGAAGGCGCCTGGTCAAGCAATTCATCTCTTGTTGGTATTGGATAGCTTTTGCCCTGTATGTAATAACTGATAATAGCATCCATAGAGCCATTGTTATCAATATCAGCGGCATCAATGCTGACTGGTTGTGTTGCTGTTGGTTTCATCTGGCTGTTTAATCCATGATTGCCGGCAATGATATCCAAATCGCCATCATTGTCTATATCTTCTGTCTTAACACAATTCCACCAGCCCGATGAATGCGGAATTATTTTTACCCCAGTTGTATTAAAATAAGGCGCTTTGCCCTGCCCATATAATATAGTAACCGGCATGTATTCCCCTGCTATCACCAGGTCTTTTATGCCATCTTTATTGATATCGGCTACAGCCACGCTGCTGATCATGCCAATATTTTTTAACACGGCAGGGGTTACATCCTTAAATACGCCATGATCATTTTCAAATAAATAGCTGACCGGCGGCAAAGGATAGGCACCCGTAGTTACCTGTCCAGCCCTGAATATATCAAGGTCGCCATCGCCATCAAAATCAAATGCCACTACCGCACCGCCCGAAGAAAGTGTAGCTGGCAATATATCTGGTTTAAAACTAAAATTCCCTTTGCCATCATTCCAGTAAATATGGTCCTGGAAATTTGCTTCATTGCCACCGCTTAGCACATACAAATCCAAATCACCATCTTTATCCAAATCAGCAAAAACAGCTTCTACCGCTTCAAAAGAACTTTGTTCCGTAAATGCTGCGGATATTTGTTCTGTAAATTTTCCAGTCCCTTCGTTGATGAAAATGCTTCCGGGCTGGCCTTTTGCACCGCCTGCAAAAAAATCATTTTTCCCATCGCCATTTACATCGCCCACGGCAAGTGCAGGCCCGTTTTTTGAAAACTGGTGCGGAAGAAGGGGCTCCCGTTTAAAATCATTGTACGCATCTTCTGCGTGCGTAAATAATGGTTTTTCATTTATTATTTCAGTGAAAAGCGGGCCTGCGGGTTTTTCTTTTTTACTATCATCAAGGGCATTTTTCTGGTCAAGCTGAATGGTTTGGTTGACTGCCTGGCCGCTGATAATTTGTGTTTTTCCATTTTGCCAGCATACCTGTACCGTAACAGCGCTGCGTTTACCCAGGCCATAAAAAAGACATGGTTCCACAGAAGACTGAAACCCGTGTGTAAGCTCCAGTTCCTGCAACTGCTGAAACCCATCAGCAGCAGATACAATTACTTTCGCGCCTATACCAAATGTGTTTTTCTCCCCGCCTTTCAGCCTGATTTTTAAATAATTATTTTTCAGATCTTCGGCATGGTTCTGCCATATAAAAGCGGGTTTGTTGGTATTGTTTACTACCAGGTCAAGATCGCCATCATTATCAAGATCCGCATAGGCGGCGCCATGAGACAGGGATGCCAGATCCATTCCCCATTGCTGGCTCATGTTTTCAAAATTTAACTGACCGGTATTCCTGTACAGGTAGTTTTTTACATCAGAAGAAGGCATTTGCTTTACCATTCCATACAGATCGGGTTCTGTACCGGCGGCGCGGGCTTTTTTTATTTCATCAGGAACGATGTATTTTAAATAATCCAAATTGGTATAATCGCGCATATAACCATTGGTGACAAACAGGTCCTGCCAGCCATCCAGGTCATAATCGCCGAACAGGGCAGACCAGCTCCAGTCTGTATTGGAAATACCTGCCAGCTGGCCAATCTCGCTAAACTCTACCTGGTCATTATTCTTTGTGGCCAGGTGCAGCATATTGCGCATGTACTGGTAGTAGTAACCATTTCTTAAAAGCATTTCAAAATGATCATAGCCATCGGGACCCTTCAATAATTTTTGCCTGTGGTTATCTTCGGGCAGCATATCCAGTGTTATGAGATCAGTCATTGCATCATTGTTGATATCCGCCGCATCGCAACCCATAGAAAATTTAGAAGTGTGGCCCATGTAAGTGCTGATGGCTTCTTTAAATGTGCCGTCGTGCTGGTTAATATAGAGGTAATCATCTTCATCATAATCATTGGAAACATACATATCGGGCCAGCCATCGCGGTTAAAATCTGCTACGGATACGCCCAGTCCAAAACAGATGGGGTTACCGATGATGCCTGCATCTGCGGATACATCTGAATAGTGGCCATTATCGTTCCTGAATAATTTATCACCTGCCAGCGAATCACGTGCTGCTTTCATCCAGGCCACATCAAAACTGCGGTATCTTTTGGTGGAATGGTTCAGTACAAATAAGTCCAGGTCGCCATCATTGTCATAATCAAAAAAAACAGCCTGGGTAGAATGGCCTTTGTCGTCTACACCGTATTGTGCACCCATTTCTTTGAATGTGCCGTTTTGCTGGTTGATGAATAAAAGGTTGCGCCTTTCATCGTCTTCGCCGTTACCGGAGCGGCAGATATAAATATCCAGCCAGCCATCGGCATTTACATCGGCCATGGTAACACCTGTTTTCCATCCGCCGGCTTTTACTTTTGATTTACTGGTGACATCTTCAAAACTGAGATGGCCTTTATTAAAATATAGTTTTGGCTGATCCATATTGGAAGTAAAAACAATATCCGGCAGGCCATCATTGTTAAGATCGCCCACGGCTACACCGCCGCCGTTATAAAAATATTCATAGGTCAGAACATTCTGCGCGGGAGATTCTGAAATACTGTTCTGGAATTTTATCCCTGTTTGTTGTGCAGGCAGCAGGGTAAACAGCGGCTGGCTGATACCGTTGGAACAAATAAATATAAGCAGTACGTTGGCTATTATCCTCATAAGCTTCCGGCATTAAAAAGGGAAGATAAAATTAATTTATCTTCCCTTTCTTCATTAAAATGAATTGTTATTATTATTTATCCCACCACATACGGGTAGTAAACAAATCTGCACCCTGTGCGGTTACTGCAGCTTTATAATTTACATTCTGTCCCTGTTCAGAAACAGGGTAAATCAGCCGGCGCATGATAGTTCCACCGGTAGCATTGCCCGGGTAATTGGTTGGCGTTAAAACAGGCAATCCTGTTCTGCGCCAGTTTGCCCAGCCTTCAAAACCGTTTAACGTAGATGCATTTAAAATAAACATCTCGGAATGAATTTGTAATAATTTATCAGCCAATGTAGTGGCAGGGTATAGGTTAGCGGCCTGATAAGCAGCTACAGTTCCTGAAAGATTAGGAGCTCCCTTGTCTACAATTAATTGGGTAATAGCAGCGGCCTGGCCAGCAGCATATTCTGTAGCAGCGCTACCAGTATACCAACCTCTTTCAATGGCTTCTGCTTTCATAAATTCAACTTCGGCATAAGGAAGTAAAATGTAGGGATCAATGGCACTATATAAAATGGGATTGGGACGCGAATAAGCATTAACATCTGTTTCACCTGTCAGCGCGGTCAGTTTTGCAACATCAAGTCCGTTTGGCAGACCTTTCTGACTAGCTGGTGTAGAAACCCCACTCGGTAAAATAGAAATTGTAGAGATACGCGGATCGGTACGGGCCTTCATCATATCAATCAAAGTCTTTGACCATTGAATACTACCTTTAAATACTTCATTTCTGGTTGGCGCTTCGATAGGACCAAGATTGTATGAGTTAGAATTGATGGTTGCATTACCACCATCATTAGCATATTTGATAGCGAAAGTTTCAGCATTGCTGGTCATTACACCGCCATCCAGTGCTTTTTTTGCCATTGCCTGCGCAGTAGCAGCATCTACTTTCTGCATGCGCATCGCCAGTCTGAGCATGAGTGAATTAGCAAATTTTTTCCATTTGGCAACATCGCCGCCATAGACAAGATCTGCGGCACCAGGTGTAGTAGCAGAGGCACTTAACGCTGCACCTGCTTCAGTCAGTTCTTTCAGCATGTCTGCATAGATATCTTTTTGCGCGTCGTATTTAGGCGAGAAATTGGTAGAAAGAAAACCCTGACCTGCTTCAGAATAAGGTACATCGCCGTATAAATCGGTTATGATACTCATTTGTAAAACCTTTTCTATGCGGGCTATTGACAAGAGATTTATATTTTTTGGATCTTCCTTAGCCTGGTTAATCAGGTCTACCAAACCTTTAATTGAAGCCGGATACTGCGTAACGAAATACGCTTCACTTAAATCTGCCTGGTAGGTATATTTATCCCCGGCATAGAAACCAGAAAGTGTTGAAAACATTTGTGTTGCAGGCAATGCATAGATAAGATTGGCCCGCCAGGTTGCATAACCCGGGTCACCGGCAGATCCACCAATATAAAGCTGCGTCTGGGTCAGCAGGTAATTTAATGGAACTTTTGGGGAATTATTTGGATCTATATTGATGGTATCAAAATCTTTAGTACAGGCTCCCAGCGTACAAATCAATATTGCAAATATTATTATTTTACGAATCATAATTATGTGTTTAGACGTTGGAGATTAGAATTTCAGGTTAAGGTTCACACCAATTGTTCTTGTTGCAGGCATACCAGCAAATTCCTGGCCCTGGGCATTGTTACTGGTATAAGTAGATTCAGGATCAATAATTGGTGTATGCTTCATGATGGTCCATAAGTTTCTTCCAACTATTGAAATGGTTACTGCCTTAAATGGTGTTTTGCCAAAGACCCTTGGAGGAAAAGAATAATCCAAAATAACCTGGCGTAATTTGACAAAATCTGAACTAAACACAAAAGGCTCAGCAAAATTATTATAAATGTTGCTATAATAGGTTTGTGCATCCACTACCACAGTATTGGGTGTACCCGCGTCATTAACGCCCTTACCAATTACGCCGGTTTCCCTGCCTGGCAAAGTAGCTTTAGACAATCCATGAGCCATTGCAAGACCGTTGGTACCTGAATAAATATAGCCGCCAAACTTTGCGTCAACAAGGAAGCTTAAACCAAATTGTTTATACCTGAATGAATTAGTGAAACCCATTGTGTAAGGAGATATTCCTGAACCAAAAGATTTAAGCGCTTCTGATTCCGGAAGCCCCTGGGGATTAAAAATAACTGCCCCGGTTTTAGCATCCCGTTTAAAACCATTTCCCAATATTTGAGCATATGGCCTGTCAATCACCTGGTAAATTGCACTTACCCTTGGACGTGGTTCTTCTACAAATAATTTATCAAGCCCGGGATAAATCTGCACCACATCACTTTTGTTGTATCCCATATTAAAGGAGGTTTCCCATGTGAAACTCTTTGAATTTACCAGTTTGTAACTTAATAATAATTCGATGCCCTTATTTGTCACTTCACCTATATTGAAAAGTGCCGTGGTATAACCAGATGCAGGTGATATCGAAGCGCCTACGATATCATTGGTTGTTTTACGATTATAAACAGCAAGGTCGATGCCTAATTTATTATTAAACAAGCGGCCTTCAAGTCCTATTTCAGTACCGGTAACCTGGTAGGGTTGCAGTTTTGCATTAGGTACCTGGCTCTGGTTGATCTGTGCCAGTGGTGCAGTCTGTGTTGCACCTGTTAAAGCATAGGTGAGTGATAAGTTGTAAGGATCTGTATCGCCACCAGTCTGCGCCCATGAACCTCTTAGTTTTGCATAATTAACAAAAGAAGGCATTCTAAACGCATCAGATAAAATAACACTTAACCCTACTGAAGGATAGAATATAGAATTTTTCCCTTTTGCAAGTGTTGAAAACCAATCGTTACGACCGGTTACATTCAGGAACAGGTAATTATTGTATGATAAATCTGCAGATCCATACACAGAGTTGATTCTTTTTTCATAATAATTAGATTGTGTTCCGCGGTTAGGCGTACTAACATTCGAAATATCGTAGAAAAAAGGAATATTAAAAGGTCCGCCACTATAACCATCAAGATAGGTAACCTGCTTCATCCTGTTTCCACCAACCACTGCATTTACTGAAAATTTATCAGAAAGTTTTTTATCAAGACCCAGCATCAATTCCAGGTTGGATTCTCTGAAATCACGTAAACTGGTATTGAAGCCACCACCCAACTGATAACCGGTACCCGTTGGTGTAAAATCGCTTTCATGGCGGTTAAATTTATCAAACCCTGCACGTCCTTTAACATACAACCAGTCTGTTAAATTAAACCTTGGCTCAACAACACCTATAAAGCGGTCTTTGATATCCTGTTCCTTATAATCTTCTGTAGCAAAATAGGGGTTTTGTACATACTGGTTGTTTGACCAAATTTTTTCAGAACCATCAGCATTGTACTTGCTTGCTTTCAGGGTTGAAACAGCTAAAGAAGTAGGTAAGGTCCAGATTGTATACGCGGCATTACCCGGTGAATCTGATACACGTGGCCGGTTCTTATTTTTTTCCCTGATATATTTCCCATTTACCAGCAATGAAAACCTTTTACTCAGGTTAGCATTAATGTTCATAGATACATTATCTCTGACAAGTGTATTACCAGGCATAATACCTTTGTTATTCAAATCGCTCATGGAAAAACGGTAGGCTATTTTTTCTGACCCGCCACTTACCGCGAAATTATTTGTAAAGGTGGTGCCGGTATGGAAGAATTTTGAAAAATTGTCTGTAACTGCAGAATAGGGCCTGGATACGCCATCGTATTGTATAACGGAAGAACCATCCAATTTAGCGCCCCAGCTATCAGTTTGATTACCAATATTCGGGTCAGCGATGGTTGGTTTTACACCCACTAAACCTGTGCCTCCTCTTCCACCTGTGCCATATTCATACTGGAAATCTTTGATTTTTTTGTATAAAAGTTGTTCGGCTACAAAATTGCTGCCTATTTCAATTACAGGAGCTTTGCCTGATTTACTACCCCCTTTTGTTGTAACTAATATCGCACCATTAGAAGCGCGTGAACCATACAAAGCCGCAGCCGTACCGCCTTTCAATACACTTATGGTTTCTATTTCATCAGGGTTCAGGTTAGATATACCATCTCCCTGGTCCTGGCCGCCCCACTCACCCACAGATCCAAGGTTATCATTATTAAATGGAATACCATCTACAACTATTAGCGGCTGGTTGTTTCTTGTAATAGAGGTATTGCCCCTGATAATAATGCGGGCAGAACCACCCGGGCCGGTTGCAGTGCTTGTTATATTTAAGCCTGCTACTTTACCAACCAATGAATTGGCAATGTTTACAGAACGCGCCTGCGTTAACTCCTCCCCTTTAACTTCGGAGATGGCATAACCCAGCGCTTTTTTCTCTTTTCTTATACCAAGAGCGGTAACTACCACTTCATTTAAATCTTTCGACTGGCTCACCAGTGAAGCATTTAAAGTAGCACCATTCACCGTATAGTCTTTTGAAAGATAACCAACATAACTAACGGTAATCACAGCGCCGTTTCTTGCGCTGATGGTAAAATCTCCGTTGTCATTGGTTACAGTGGCTTTCTTGGTAGCCTTTACCATTACAGTAGCACCTGCAATGCCAGCACCTTTTTCGTCGGTAACGCGCCCGTTGACATTTATGTCCTGGGCAAAAGAGAAAGTTGAAATAAGCACAGCAAACAGACAGGCAAACAAAAGTTTGTTTCTCATAAGCAGCATCAGTTTTAAATCGTTCAGAAAAAGAATTAGTTTTGCGCAATAAAATTATATCAATTTTTAACAGCAGAGTGGTGATATTTTAACAAATCATTGCATTGTTTTATCCGGAAATATGGTTTTGAAAGAAAAATGAACTGGAATTGTTCTCGGCTGATGGTAATTGCCTGTGATACTTTTTAATTCCTGGCTGCAATGAAATGGTCGATAAAAGTAAAATTATCCAGTGTAATCCGGCTGTTATCAGATTGAAATAAATTTTACATGTTTACACATTGAAAATATAGACCATAAATTGATGGTACTTGCTGCATCATTAACAATAATCAAAAATTAATACTCGCAGATTCGCAGGTTGCCTCCGGATATAAATAATGAGAGAAATGGCGGTCAGACTTACAGCAACTATTGTTACAGCAGATTTACTGATAACAACGCTATTTCCCGGGTTCCTGGCAATTAGTTAAGACTTGCAAAAGCGCTTACCCGGTTAATGCGTGTGGGTTTTTGGAGTAATATGCTGTGCAGTACCCTGCTGTAAACGCTCTATACAATTTACAAAAGACCGCAGTACATGATAGGTCCCCTTCCATATATTTCCCTTGGTACCGGTTTTCTGTTCAGGCTCTTTATCCAGTCCGCCCGAATACCAGTCGCCATGTTCATGATCAATAAGGTAAGTTTGCACATACTGCCAGAGCAGGGTAAATTTTTTAAAATATTGCATACTGTCTGCCGGAAAATAATCGGCCATCATCAGTAATGTATTCAATCCTTCTGCCTGCGCCCACCAGTTTTTTGAATCCCGTATGATTGTGATGGATGCACTGTCCTTAAAATAATAGCCTTCATCATAAAATCCGCCGATATTTTTATCCCAGCCGTTTTGCAGTGCATGGTCTACCATTCTTTTTGATACCGTCATTGTCTGTGTATCATTCTTTATACCCAGCACATGCGAAGCTTCCAGCATCAGATAGGCCGTTTCCACATCATGACCAAATGAAACATGGTCAAGATTATGGTGCGATAAAATCACACTGCGGTCAGCATTCCTGAAAGATACGGGTGTCCAGTCTGGCTGAAAGAAAAGAACAAGATTGCCTTTTTTTGTTGTTATCACATCTCTTATCAGCAACAACATTTCTTTTAATCGTGTGGCCACTAAAGGATCGGGCCATACCCCGTAGAGTTCGGTAAATGCTTCCAGCAGGTGAATAGAGCTGTTCTGATCTTTATAACCTGTTTCAGCAGTTGTGGGAATAGCCGGCGTTCTTTTTACCGGTGTGCCATCCATTTGCATGTGCTGGTAATAGCCTTTGTACTTTGCATCATGACTGTGTTTCTCCAGCCAGTAAAAAGTTTTTTTGGCAAGACTTAATGCGCCGGTATCGCCCGAACACCTGTAATAAGCAGCCAGCCCATATATACCAAACGCATTTCCATAAGCAATTTTATCGCCCAGCGAGGAAGCTTGTATTTTCCCATCGCGTGTAAGCTGCGTATAAAAGCCGCCATTTTTTTTATCCCAGAAAAAATCCCTCAGAAAGTGAAAACCCTGCTGCGCACTTTTTTTATACCAGTTATTTTGCGGGTACAATTCTGCAGCGCGTGCATTCGACCATATATGCCGGGCTTGTGTCACAATCATTTTATCCTGTTCCCTGCCTTGTTTAAAATCATAGGTAAACGTGCTTAAGAACCCGCCATACATACTATCTACTGCTTTTGGGTACCATACATTCAATAATTCCGATTCCATTGAATGTTTCATTTCCGCGGCTATCCGCGTTCTTTCATCTGCAGGCAATGTAAAGGAAGCAATACAATTTGCTGCAATTAAAAGAAGAAGTACAGAGGCTATTTTCATGGAAGCAATATTTTTTAGACACGAATGAGACACTAAGTTAGAACGAATTAATGCTAATTAGAATAAACTAAAGCTAATGACCACTGCCTGCTTGCCACTTACCAATCCCACCCGCCTCCACGGCATCTTATTTTATATTTAGTACGTATCTTGATTAATATGATGACCGTGGTTAAATATATAGCACCTGCTTTTATTTTTATGATGGTTTCTTTTGCGGCAGCGGGACAGGAAACCGAAAAGCCTGTTAAATTTAAAGATTTTGTATTTGAAGAAGTACAGGTGCAAAAAAATTTATTGTATAAAACCAACCCGGGCACCGGCATCAAACAAAAATATTACCGGTTTGATTTTTACGAACCGGCTGCTGACAGCACAGCTGATCGCCCACTCA